>Ga0224512_10004182_pt1 | contig 12319 bp, 10 predicted proteins | sample SF_May12_sed_USG_4_FD_169103 | JGI IMG/M metagenome (GOLD analysis project Ga0224512, IMG submission 169103) | Sediment microbial communities from San Francisco Bay, California, United States - SF_May12_sed_USGS_13 | ecosystem: Environmental > Aquatic > Marine > Sediment | place: USA... | reverse complement strand
ATCGGGGTGAATGGCCGGCAGGGACCGCTCACCGTGTCGGCCAACATCGGCCTCCACCACCGGCGGGACGCGGGGCATGTCGAGGGCCGCACCACGACCGAAGTGGAGGGCCACGTGCAGATCACGATTGGCGTTACGCGCGGCGGGGTGCTCAAGTGATTCCATTTTCCGCCTCTCTGCCCCCACTCCGACGCGAACGGGTGTTATCACTGCTCTCCCGCATGCGGTCGAGCACCATCGTGGTGCTGGGCGACATCATTCTCGATCGATACATAATCGGCGAAGCGGAGCGGTTGTCTCCGGAGGCGCCCGTTCCCGTGCTCAAGGTGTCCGAGCGACGCGGGGCGCTCGGAGGGGCCGCCAACGTCGCTGCAAATGTCGGAGCCATTGGCGCCACGTGTCTCCTGGTTGGAGCCATTGGAGACGACGCCGACGGCCGCAGCCTCCGGCAGGAGATGGTGATGAGGCGGATGAACGATCGCTTCATACTCGAAGTGGCAGGTCGGACGACGACGTCGAAGACGCGGGTCCTGGCGCGCAACCAGCAGATCGTTCGAATTGATGAGGAGGTGGAAAGCCATCTCGACCCCGCCGAGCAGGAACGATTGGCCGCAATGCTCGCCGAGGCGATGGCAGAAGCCGACGCATTGCTCGTCGAGGACTATAACAAAGGGGTGCTGACGCCCGAGCTCATCACCTCGACTTTAGCCATTGCACGCCAACGGGGGATACCGGTGGTGGTGGACCCCAAGTTCCGTCAGTTCTTTTCGTACGTAGGCGCCACGGTCTTCAAACCCAATCGGCGCGAGCTCGAATCGGCGCTCGGGGCGGCGGTCGATCTCGATCACCGCGAGGCCCTGCCCGAGGCCCTGAGCCGCCTGCAGGTGGACAATCTCCTGCTCACCCTCGGCTCCGACGGCATGATCCTAGTGACGCGGGACGGCGCGATCACCCACATCCCGAGCATTGCCCGCGAGGTCTACGACGTTGCAGGGGCGGGCGATACCGTTACGGCCTGGGTGGGAACCGCGTTGGCCGGCGGCGCCAGCGTGCGGGAGGCGGCACAGTTGGCGACCCACGCGGCGGGGGTGGAAGTCGGCAAGGTCGGGGTCGCCACGGTGACGCCTGAGGAAGTCGCGGCGTCTCACGAAGGCATGTTCGACCGCATCGGGATGTTGCGGCGCAAAGGCCTCATTTGATCTGGGGATCGCTCGGCGCTATTTGATGCGGAACGGCTGACTCAACGCCCCCGTGAGTCCAAGGGCGTCTGCGGCCAGGACGTAGCCAGTCCCGTTCTTATCGATGCTGAGATCGTCAAACACCGCCACACCGTTCACGGCCGATTGCGTGGTCGTTCCACTCAAGATACCACCGCCGGGATTGACCGCGATGCTCATGGTAATCGCGGTCGTTGCCGTATCGACCAGATTGCCCCACCCGTCAACAACGCTCACTCTGACTGGTGGCTTGATCGATTTGCCGTGATCCGTCGTTGTCGGCTCAACCACGAACAGCAATGCAGCCGGGGCGGCAGGGGTTATGTCGAACGGATTGCTGATGGCCGGCGTCCGTCCGCCGCTCGTCGCGTCGAGCGTATAGCCGATGCCCACCTTGTCGATGCTCAGGTCGGAGAATACCGCGACCCCTTGCACGGCCGTCACCGTCGTCGTCCCGCTCAGCGTTCCCCCACCCGGGTTGGTACCGATCGAGATATCGATCGCGTCGTTCGCGGTGGTAACCGTGTTGCCGAAAATGTCCACCACGCGTACCGCAGGAGTGATCAAGGCCCCAGCTTGGGTGGAAGTAGGCTCCACGGCAAAGTCGAACCCCACGGCGACGTTTGGCGACACATCGAAGGGGGCACTGCCTGCCCCGGCAACTCCGGCTGCCGAAGCCAGCAGGGTGTAGCCGGTCCCAACCTTGTCGAGCGTGAGACCCGGGAAACGCGCGACACCGTCTACCGCGTTGACCACGGTGGTTCCGCCGAGCGTACTCCCGCCTGGGTTGGTCCCGAGCGCGACCGTGACCGTCCGCGTATCGCCCGGAATCCTGTTACCCAGAGAATCCGCAATGGTGACTTCCACGTCCGGAATCATTGGTACGCCAGCCGTGACGCGAGTGGGCTGCACGGTATACATCAATGCGGTTGGTGCCGAGGCGGTGATGTCGAAGGGGTTGCTCGCGGCCGGCGTTCTCCCGGCGCTACCCGCCTCGAGGGTATAGCCGCTGCCCACGTTGTCGATGCTGAGATCGCCGAAGGCGGCGACGCCTTGAACGGCCGCGACGGTCGTCGTCCCGCTCAATGTCCCGCCGTTCGGGTTGGTGCCAATCCGGATGTCGATCGCATCGTTCGAGGCGGTGACGGTATTGCCGAAGGCATCCACCACGCGTACCGCGGCGGTGATCAACGCCCCGGCCTGGGTGGAGACGGGTTGCAGGACGAACGCGAAGCCTACGGCTACACCATGCGACACGGCGAAGGAGGCGCTGGTCGTGGTGACGCTTTGGGCCGAGGCGACGAGCGTGTAACCGGTCCCGACTTTGTCGAGTGTGAGGCCGGAAAACGTGGCGATGCCGTCGACGGCCGCGACCACCGTCGACCCGCTCAGCGTGCTCCCGCCGGGGTTGGCACCGAGAGACAGTGACACGGATGTCGTGTCGCCGCCGATTCGGTTGCCGAGCGAGTCGACTACCGTGACCCCGACGGCCGGGGCCATAGAGACTCCCGCCGCGACATCCGTGGGTTGGACGGAAAAGACCAGGCCCGTGGCGGGCGGGCGGACCACGGTCACGGCCGTGGTTCCCACCGCCGCCCCTGCCGTGGCGGAGATGGTAACGGGCCCACCGACGGCGAGCCCGGTGACCAAGCCGGTTCCATCGACCGAGGCGATGGTCGGGGCGCTGCTACTCCATGAGACCGCCTGCCCAGGGACGACGTTCCCCGCCGAGTCGGTCACGTGGGCTGTGAGTTGCACATCGTAGCCTTGCCACAGGCTCACCGAGCCAGGAGCAATGTCGACTTCGGCGATGGGCACCACGGAGACCAACACCGATGCCAAGGCTGATTTTCCCTCGGAGGTTGCCCGGATGGTGGTGTTGCCAACCTTGAGTGCCGTCACCATGCCGGACGGAGACACCGAGGCAACCGAGGGATCGCCGCTCTCCCAGGCGATGGGGGCGTCTGCGATGGTCCGGTTGCACTGGGTGAGCGCCGCCCCGTTCAGTTGGCGGCTCTGACCAACCCGGAGATCCAACCGGGTGGGGGCAATCTGGAGGGAGGCAACGACGAGCGGCTCGGTGAGCGACCCACATGGGTCACCACTACATGCTGTGATCAGTGCCACGGCGGCAGCGGCCGGGAAGATGCTTCGGAACGACATGCGGCCCTTCACAGAAGGCCCGACCGGCGCGAGACATTCTCTCGCTGCCGACAGCGGGCGTCCACTCAGGAGATGGTACCCCTCCCAGAACGGGAGGGCAAGAGACAGAACCAAAAAAACGGTGGAGTTGGGCTGGCCCGGACTCCCCGTTCGTCATGGGCGATGAGGGACTCGAACCCCCGGCCTCGCGCATGTGAGGCGCGCGCTCTAACCAGCTGAGCTAATCGCCCGTCGTTGTCCCGCGTGGGAGCGGGATTCTAATCCGTGGGGAACTCGCTGGCAAGGTCGACGCCCCGGTGGGGCGGCAAAGACAACGCGCGGACGAGGAGGCGCGTGAGGCGCGTGGGCAAAGGGCGTCACAGTCCGAGACTCAGTCCGAGCCGAGCCAGGAAGTAGCCGGTGTTTGCATCATCGGTCACCGTGAAGAACTGTGCGCCGACGTCCAAGGCCAAGGTCCGCGTAAGCCGTGCCAGGAGACCACCGCCCCCGCCGAAGCTGGCGTAGCTCGACTCGCCACACCGATCCGGCGTGCACACCAGCTTGCCGATCCCGGCCCGGCCAGCCAGATACGCACCCACCTGCCGATTCGCCGCAACGACAAACCGAGGTTCGACGAAGAACAGCGACAACGCCGCTTGCACGTCGATCGCGGAGGACCGAAACACCATACTGCGCTGATAGCCAACGCCCACGGACCAGCGATTGTGTGTGTACCGCGCCTGCACGTCGAATCCGAACCGGGTGTCCGATTCGAAGGGCGCCTGCGACTTGCTCGGAAAGACGAGAGCACCAGACGTCTGGATCGAGAATGGTTGCGCCGATTGTGCCTCGAGGGCCCCGGTGAATCCGACCAGGAAGCAGAGGACGTATAGGACATTTCGGGAGAGTGCCCGAGTTCTCGATCTGCTCATGGAACGTCTCCCAACATCCGAATTCCTTTGAATGCCCAACCGGTGGCATCCGGCTCAGCTACCGCTTCGAAGCGACGAGTCTCCCGCTCTTCGACCCCGAAACTACCGCGCCAGCGAAAACCGATCTGCACCCCGAGAGTCGCCACTTCGTTGTCGATCTCCACATCGTCGGTCGTGCCGAGGGACGCGGTGGGGTTCTGTTCTCGGACGAGATAGATCACTTCCTGCTGACTGGCAGGGTCGAGGAGTATCGACCGGAGTGTTTCCTCATTGCGCTTCGCATTGATGGCTGCGATCAACCGTTCGATGCCGGCCATGAGTGCAGGGCGGGCGGTGGAGGGATCGGGCACACGAGGCATGGTGTCGAGCACGGGCGACGGATCAGGAATGCGTGCCGCCACGGAGTCACCGACCCGGCCCGCGTCCGATGGCAGAGGAGCTGGGGTCGGCCCCTGACTGATTGCCGGAGGGTCGTCTGCTTGGCGCGACGCAGCCCGTGGTTCGGGGTCGGGAGGAGACGTGACGGCAATATCTTGCGACACCACCGGCTCGACTTCGGGCGTCCTGATCGCAGTCGACTCCGGCGAACGAGCGGCCTCGGATGGCTGGGACGGGACGGTAATCGGCCTGCTCTCGGATGATGCCGGCTCCGGGCGGCCAGACACCGCGGGCCGATCCGTGGCCGCTCTTTTCGATCCAGGATCATGAGGAGGCGCCGGGGATGGCAGGTCGGTAGTCGTTGCTGCAAGACTACCCCGGGCGGTCGGAGCGATGCGCACGTCCTCGTCTGGCAGCGTCAGGGCCGAAACGCCGGTCCTGAATGGAGGGTCGTTGCTCGCCATCTGAGTGTCGCCGCCACCGCGCTTCGAGACCAGGATCCCGGCAGTGGCGCCAAGGACGAAGACGATCGCCGCGCTGCCAACATAGACACCTGGCCGACGCCACCACTCCCGCTCGGTCTCCTGAGCCGGCGAAATGTGCTCTGCCGGCAAGAGGACGACGGGCCCGGTAAGTTCCGCCGGCAGCGAAGACTCGACGGCCTCATCTGAGCCCTGGGCTGACTCTCCCAATTCGGCACCGTCGTCATCGTGGCGGCGGAAACCAAGCTTACGGTGAAGAAATGGAACCCGCATCAGACATCCGCGCGCGAAGGAACGACCAAGGAAGCTCATCCACCCGAACCAGCGGCGAAACACGCCGCACACGAGCCGTGACGCCGTGCCGGGTATGGGCGTAATACTGCACAGTATGCGATTTCCGTTCCCGACGGAAGCGCACGGCTCAGCGGCATGCCCCCGACCCGACCCGCGCTAGCCACCGGCGACCGTTGGAGTCACCACCTTGCTCGGCGAGGGAGCGACCACGGTGAACGTCACGGTCACGTTCTGCGGACTGTTAGCGGCCACGTCGGATGTCACCGGCACGGTCGCAGTGTAGGTTCCCGCCGCGAGGCTCCCGGTTGTCGCTTGGAGGGTGAGCGTGGCTGGGGCTGTCGTCGTGGCCAACCCAGCGGTAAGCCACCCACTCGCACCCGGCCCATAGGTGATCGACCCCACATCCAGGCCGGTCAAGGATCCGCCGCCTCCATTGGTCACGTTCACCGTCGACGCGGCGGGATCCGCGCCGCCCTCCATGGCGCTGAATGTCAGGCTATCCGACGACAGGCTGATGCTGGTGGTGGCGGGGACGTCGGAGATGACGAAGGTCACCGTGATGGTTTGCGGGCTGTTGCTCGCGGACGTCGATGTCACCGGGATCGTGGCGGTATAGGTCCCCGCGGCGAGACTTCCGGTTGTGGCGTGGAGCGTGATAGTCGCCGGGGCCGCCGTGCCGCCGAGCACGGGCGTCGTGAGCCAGCCGCTGGCGCTCGAGTCATAGCTTATCGCGCCGAGGGTGAGCCCCGACACGGTCCCACCGCCAGAATTGGACACAGCGATGGTCGCGGCACCTGGATCTCCGCCCCCCACCGTTCCGGAGAACGTGATCGATGCGGGCGTGAGCACGAGGCGCGGCGGGGCGGGAGGCGCGCTGGTGCGGTCGACCACGAAGGTCGCGTCGAGGGTTCTGGTGCAGTCGGAGCCGGAGAGCGTGCCGCGGAGTCGGGCGCCATCGAACGTCGCCACAGCGGTCCCCGTGAAGGTCCCGTCACACGGGACGTTCTGTCTGAGCGTGAACGAGATCGACCCTCCAGTGACCGTGCCGGTGATGGTACCGGCTGCTGAATCGGCTTCCCAGGTCCCGGTGAACGAGGCTCCAGAGTGAGTCAGCGCGAGACTCAGCGGGATCGAATCCACGAAGCCGGTAAACGGGTCGGCCCGCAGCACGATGACTCCTTCGAAGGTTCCGGTCAGGTCGAAGGACGTGGGACCCGTGCCACCACTGTCGGTTCCCTCACAGGACCCAACGGCGAGGAGAAACAGGCCAAGGGCAAGCTTCGCGCGAACGGACATACGACTCCGTCCGGGCCCGACACGAACGGACCCTCAGGGGGAAGTGGGGTCGAGGTCCTGTGGCATTTGGGCAAGATCTGCACCACCCGACGGCGCATGATCATTGGCGACATGCGGTTCCGTAAATGTTTGGGCGGTCGCGTGTTGCGGGGTCTCACTCCGGACGAGTCCTGGACCAGTCCATGGCGACATTGCGACGCCGACGCAACACTTCCGCACGAACGCACCGCCTGCTACGACGAAGCCCCGGGGGATCCCGGGGCTTCGACACGTCACACTCGAGGGTGGTTTACTTCATCTGGCTCGTCAGCTCCCAGGTCCCCATGCCGGTCCCGTCGGCTAGCGCGCTGCCCGCGCGCCACGCGCCCATCCCCGTCATGCCCTTGAACTTGCCGTAGCCGGCATAGAGCCCGAACTGACCGCAGCGCGTTGGGCAGCTCGCCGTGCCCGCCTCGGTCTCCTGCCACCACATCGAGTACCCGTTGCCGGCGGCATCCATGTTGAAGCAGAAGCCGCTGTTCGACATCATCGCTCCGTCCCCTGCAGCCACGGTTGCGGAGGTGCAGTGCGAACTGATGTTGTTCAGCGGACTCGCCGGGTTGGTGGCGAACACCACCATGCGATAGCCGGATTGCTGGAGAATCTGGTCGTTTGGTAGATCCATCTCGTCCGCGTCGCCCGGTAACGTGGCGTAGGTGCCGGTGGTCTTCTGCTGGGCCACGAGAGCCATCGGGGCCAACAGGACGAGCGATCCAATCATCAGAGTGCAGCGGCGAAGCATAGAGTAGCTCCAAACAGAATGAGGAAGCCTGCGGTGAACGGTGGGAATCCTACCCCGGGGGCCGGGCCTGTCAACAACCCCGGTTCCTTGCCGCGTTCAGCGGTGCAGGCCGCTCTCACCCCGCCGATAGCGGATCCGGGGTGCGGGCCGAGATGTCCTGGCTCGCCTCGATGGCACCACTTCCAACCACGAGTCCGGCGCCCGCGACCTGCTTGGCAGCCGCATCACGCAGTTCTCCGATCTGCTCGGCGGAGTAGCCCGCGGCCCGAAGCTTTCCGTCCATCTCGATGACCCGAACCGCCGCCTTGAGCGTGGCGAGCGCCAGCGTCGCGCAGCGGTGCCGGAACCCTACCACCTCCCGGCCGAGCCGGTCGAGCATCTCCTCGTAGGAATAGTCGAGCACCTCCTGAAATGGCATGTGCTCGCGGTTCACCTGGCGGAGCAGGATGGAGGCCGCCGCTTGGCTAATGGTGCAGCCGCTGCCTTCAAATGACGCGGCGGCGATGCGATCGCCGTCCGCCTTGACGTGGATCGTGACCAGGTCACCACAGCCTGGGTTGCCACCGGGCATGCTCACGTCCGCATCGGTCAGCGGCCCGTGGTGCCGCGGCCGTTTGTGGTGGTCGACCAGCATCTCGATCGCGGTGTCTCGATCCATCACTTGTCTCTCACCCGCTGGCCCGCCTCTCGACATCTCACCATGACTGCGCGAACGCCGCTACGGCTTTTGGATGGGGGCGCGGACCGTGTTGCCCCACTCGGTCCATGAACCGTCGTAGTTGCGGACGTTTCCGAACCCCAGGAGATAAGTGAGAACGAACCAGCTGTGCGAGGACCGCTCACCGATCCGGCAGTAGGCGATCACCGGTTGAGCCGGATCGAGGGTTTGCTCCTCCTGGTAGATCCGTTTGAGATCCGCTGCCGGAAGAAACGTGCACGTCGCCGGATCGACCGCTCGCGCCCAGGGCACGTTGCGGGCGCCGCGGATGTGTCCGCCGCGAAGCGCTCCCTCATTGGGATAGTCAGGCATGTGGAGCCGCTCACCCCGGTATTCCTCGGGGCTCCGGACGTCGACCAAGGCTCGTTTGGCCTTGATGTGCAGCAGCACATCCTCCCGAAACGCTCGGATGCGGGCATCGTTCCGCTCCCCCACCGTGATATCGCCCCGGGCAAACGAGGGTCGCTCGGTCACCAGCGCACGCCCCTCCTGTTCCCACCGGGCCCGTCCGCCATCCATGATCCGGAGATTCTCGAGGCCAAAAAGGCGGAAGACCCAGAACGCGTAGGTCGCCCACCAATTGTTCTTGTCACCATAGAGCACCACCGTCGTGTCCTGATTGATGCCCCGCGAGCGCAGCAATTCCTGGAGGTGCTCGCGGTCGACGTAGTCTCGGATCAGCGGATCGTTCAGGTCACCGACCCAATCGATCTTGGTCGCGTTCGGGATGTGCCCGGTCTCGTAGAGCAGCAGGTCCTCATCCGATTCCAGGATCCGGACGTGCGGGTCGTTCAGGTGGGCAGCCACCCATTCAGTGGAGACCAACACCTCCGGGTGCACGTACCCCCGGTCCTCGATGCGAGCCACGGATCCGGTTGTCTTCGTGGGTGCCATCGTTCCCCCTTGATGCGAGTCAAGCTCAATGGGGATAAAAATAGTCGGTATTGAACTTCGGAGCCAACTTCGAGCTCTCGGGGCCCCAACCGGCGTGTATTGCCTTGCCCCACGCGCCACCGCATCGCTCGGTCCGAGGCCGCCTTGGCGACCCCGGCTTCCCCCACTCACTCGGGCGCGTCAGGGTCCCGTGCTGTCGGGCGCGAGGAGCCGCCGTGCCTGTTCGGCGGGGACACCCAGGTTCGCCCCTCCGTATCCAGCGAGAACGGCGGAGTTGATGGCCACGACTTCGCCTGCCGTGGACAATACGGGACCGCCGCTCCCCCCATGCGTGGTCTGGGCGTCATAGACGACCGATTGGAGCGTGACCTGGCCGACGATTCCGCGGCTCGCGAGAGGAGCGATGTACCCGCCGGCCGCGAGTCGTTCCGCCGCGGTCCAGAAGTCGACATCGCCCTCGCTGAGAAGCTGCTGAACGAAGGTGGCACCGGTTCGCGCCATGAGCGCTCGAATGCCCAGTGGGTAGCCCAGGACGATGACCTCTTGTCCCGGGTGCACTGGAGTGATGCTCAGGGAAAGGGTGATGATCGAGTCGGCGATGGCGCTGCCTCGCAGCAGCGCAAGGTCCGCCTCGTCACTCAGCCGCACGGTCTGGACCTCAAACGGTTTCGCGACGCCTGGCATGTAGGCAATGAATCTTCGCATCACGGGCGTGTAGCCCCGCGCGACGATTCCGGCGGCCGCTTCATCGAACTCCCAGGGTACGGCCACGTGCCGGTTGGTCACGATCAATCCGTCGCTGCTCGCCATGAACCCGGTGCCCGTATAGCGCGCCTCGAACACCGGCCCGAGTCCCGCCGCGGTGAGCGGCACCTCTCCCTCGGGCCCCATCATGGGCTGTGCCCCGGGGGCCACGGTAATCCGGAGGGGCTGCCCGGAGGCGGAATCCTCGAAGCCGTAGGAACCGAGCAGCAGCACCGTTGCGCGTGTGGCCGCGGCGATGACGCGCGATGGCGCGTCCGAGCGCTCTTCGAGAGCGCCGAGGCGCTCGGTCGCGGACGTCATGCTGTCGCGCAGCTCGGCCAGCATCCGGGCCAGTTCAATTTCACTCGCCGGGTTGTCGAGCGACTTCTCGAGTAATGCGGCGATCGCCGCCACTTGGGCGCGCTCTTCCGCGAGCCGGCGCTCGAGCAGCACGGTCCGCCCGCCCAACATGATGGTGACCGCGATGAGGATGAGGAGGGCGGAGAGGATGCCGAGCCGGAAAGTTCGGGACGTCTGGGTGGCGAGTTCCATGGGAATGCCCGCGAGGAAGACTGCGGCACTCCGCAGCACGCCTCCCGGCTCGTGGCGCGCACAGGCCCAGCAGTCGCTGAACACCTCGGCCACCGACTTCACGGCGCCGCTCTCGACCGGATACAGCCGGAACCGGATGACCGGCCCGCCCCTGCCGATCTCGATGACATCGCCAGATGCGAGGACCAGATGGTCGGTGCGTTCTCCGTTCACCCAGATCTCCTGCCCCTGTGCAGCCGCAAGCTCGTAGCTCTGACCGCGGCGAACGAGTTCGGCGGCGTGGGAGAGAGGCATCCGCGAGTCGGACGTCGCGACAACCGCGTTCTGATCGCTGAGCGCGAGCCACACCACAGCGCCCCTCAGCCGCTCGGAGGTTCCGCGCCGGGGACCGGAGAGATGCGCGATGACCGGAATCGGATCAGCAGTTCGCTCGGGGGCCATCCGTCCTTCCTCGTCGTCTGACGCTCGTTTCAGGGGTCGGGTTGCCTGCCGGGCCTCCGCCCCCAACGACCGCCCTACTCACACGGGGAATCCACATTCACGCCACTGCCTAACATACAGGATGTCAGCGGGGCTGGTCCAAAACGAGAAGCCCCGAGCGCCGCGTGACGCTCGGGGCCGAAACGACACCGCCCGTTGCGGGGCCTATTCACATGTCAGGTTGTCTCGGTTGATCGTCAAATTGCCGTCCTTATCATACTTAAAGCCGCCCCACCAACTTACCTTGAGCTTCCCAAGCGCCGGATTGGTGTACCACTCGTGAATCGTCCAATTCTGGACCCAAAAATCGTCTCCCGAATAAAAGTCGCCCTTTAGGGTCTCGGTATAGGGATTGAGTCCCTTCTCGAACGTCCACACGACGCCTGTCACTAATCCTTCCATCCAGGTATCGCCCGGATACTCGACCCTGCCTCGCACAAGCAGGTTGCCCGAGGGAGTGGTCACCTCTCGGATGTGAATCATGAGGGTGCCGTGACCTTGCACAAGCTCACCACGACACACTAGGAATGGGACTTCGTCGTCTAGGCTATAGGGAAAGCTGTACTCTACATGGCTGGTCTTGAACGCGGGTGGTGCGACTTCGTCATTCAGCGCCGTGGATGTCGTGGGCGGATCGGTGCAGCCGAAGGCCACCAGCGCCACCAGCCCCGCCGCAAATACTTTGGCAGTCATACGCTACCTCCTCTTGGTGAACAGGGCGCCGCCATAGGAAGCGCGGGCGGTCTCGGAGTCGGAGGGGCGTCGGAACAGCGGCGTCGGACCAGCGGCCGGATCGCACAGGCCAGCGGCGAAGAACTACGAACGAATGACTCCTCATACCGCGTGGGTCATGAAAAGATCCTGAGATTTCCGCGAAGGAATCTTCAAGAATCACGAGAGGTATCGGGTGAATCCCTACCAGAATTATCCCGTCAAACCTGCGAAATCCGAACGGCTCCATCGAATCGTGGCTGCGGGAGGAGGGAGGGAAGGAGGGAGGGAGGGAGGGAGGTCGCCTTGCACCCTACCCTCCCACGTTCCTGCCCACTGCTCCCTCCGTCCTCACGCTCTCGGTCGTACAGGCCAGGATGCCACGGTGGGATCAGCGGCTATCGAAACAGACGCACTCCTGGCAGCCGTCTTCCTCGCCGATGGCTCTTCATGTCGTGTATTTTGGAGTTAGGAAGGAAAGAGACCTGACCAGCGTATCCTGCCACTGCACCTCCGAGAGTTGAGAAAGAGGTATCATCGTGCCGTTAGAAGTGCAGATCATCAGCGTCATTTTTGGCGTTTTGGGGCCGGTCGGGGCCCTGAGTGTGATCCTTTGGTTCAAGATCAAGAAGAAGGAGCTGGAGATGCGAGGCGGCGATCCGGAGCTGGGGCCGGAGGTCGATGCGCTGCGTGGCGAA
>Ga0224512_10004181_pt1 | contig 12328 bp, 11 predicted proteins | sample SF_May12_sed_USG_4_FD_169103 | JGI IMG/M metagenome (GOLD analysis project Ga0224512, IMG submission 169103) | Sediment microbial communities from San Francisco Bay, California, United States - SF_May12_sed_USGS_13 | ecosystem: Environmental > Aquatic > Marine > Sediment | place: USA... | reverse complement strand
AAGGTCTTCGTAAGGATATCGACTGGTTTGGAAATAGACATCATTGCGGATAGGCTTCAGTACATTATGTAGCATAAAGAACGCCCGGAAGTATTTCACTCGAAATCCTATCCTGAAATCTACATAGGGAAAAAACGGCACTTCAAAATCATCCTCATTAATGAATTGGCCGGTTAGAGGGTAGTAGGTAATTCCATCATAGGTGGAATTCATCCGGTAATCGAATCCAATATTGAGGTTTAGAACATCTTTGAATAAAGGACCTAGAAAATACAATCGGTGCTCGGAATACCAGCGAGGTATACGATATACTTCCTGGTTACCAGCTGTCTGAAGAACAACCTTATTCTCAGAGTAGATATTACCGACTCTAATTCGATTTGTCACTTTAAGGTAGCTGAGACTGACGACTTCGTCAAGCTGCCGGGGGAATGCAGAGTGATCAAAAAATATTGGATTGGAAATGAGCTGCTGGCCTGCTGTGATATCCAGACCTAATTTGGGCGGTATGTACGTGGCCTCAATGCGGTTAATGGTAAGGTTGTCCAAATCATAATCCCAAATGTTTGTTTGACTGACAAAAAGTCGCCTTTGAATCAGGGTCGGATTGCGTCGGTTTACAGTTAGATTGCCCAGCAATCTCCCGGCGATTCCTAAATCCAGATCGAGATCCCCCGATATCAGAAAGCTGGCATTGTTACTATTTACAGCAATTTCACCAACCGAAACCAAACGAACCCGGTCGCCAAATTTCCATTGGATGGATCCATCTCCAAACCACTCCGCAATCGTTTCAGTAAGAGGCTCCTGTTCTATTTTATGTATTACATTTCGAAGGCCAACCGAAATAAGTTGACCATCTAATTTCCCTCGAAATTGTAATCGAGCAGCGTTTGTGAGCTGCTGATGACGGATGAACTGTCTGAGACCCCGGGAATCTGTGAAGAAACCATCATAGTAGCCGTTTTCAGATGGCGGGTCGGTATCTGAAAATCGGTAGCGGCGATTGGAAATTCTAATTTGATACTGAGCTGTTAAACCATCAGCACGAGCCAGTGAGTCAACGCCGGTGAGCTGATATTGCGCGAGCATTTGATAGGTTCGTTCCTGATCCCTGGTATCTGCACTTTGCAGATACACCGGGATGGTAATGCGCTGCTCAAAGAATGGCGAATTGAACAGGGTATCAGTCGTGATTCCGGCATTCTCATCTTGGTCAAATACATTGGAAAAATGATTGAGAAAAACATGAAGCTTTTCATCTTTACTGCGAATCCACAGACCCACACCAAGGTTCGTGTTTTGAATTTTCTGGTGATTATAAACCCCCATATTGTTGTATCGATTGTAATCAAGGGACAGATTTATCCCATCTTTAAAATCGCGACTGAAAAGTGTCCGGATGATTCCTTCTTCCTGACTACGCCCTTGAGTGTAATTGGCATAGGTAAAAGCCTTTTTTAGTCTGAAGAAGTGGAAGTTGTGTTCATCCTTTCGATAGGGATCAAACTGATCCAGGCCCAATCGAAAACCGGTAAATGTTTTTCCAAGAGGAATTATGGGCCGAATTGCGGAGCCAGGGAATCCCAGATTGAAGTAGTTGGTTCCCCATAGGTGACTGACATCAAACTCATGAAACGAATTGAGCAGGGTGTCCTCATAGGGCAGGATTGCAGCGGGGTCATTCATGTCTACAAGGGTGAGAAAAAGGGTGTCAGGCTCCAGGTGAATAGGGGAAGCATCACTTTCGACGGTACCAGGTGTTCTAGATAGCCTTTGCGCTGTCGCCTGATAAATCTGACTCGTTAAAAATAATGCGATCAGTGCCAAGTTCCTACACATACTTGAATTCATCAGTGTTGTAGAACGACTTGACCTTAAAAGATGCCTCCGATTCACCTAGGATTTAGGATTCATTTAACAAGGCAGGATTCATTCCCATGGAAGAGAATCCTCCATCATGGTAGATGTTTTGCATGGTGATCATTCGCGTCAAATCAGAAAACATAACTACACAAAAATCGGCACAGGACGATGCATCTGCATTTCCAAGGGGTGACATCTTATCAGCGTAGTCGAAAAAAGTATCAAAACCCTTGATACCGGATCCTGCAGTTGTACGGGTTGGAGATTGGGAAATTGTATTCACCCTGACGTTCTTCGCGGCGCCAAGGTGGTATCCGAAACTTCGTGCGAATGATTCCAAGAGAGCCTTTGCTTCTGCCATTTCACTATAGTCAGGAAATACCCTCTGAGCTGCAATGTAGGTAAGTGCCAGAACGGAAGCTCCCTCAGATAACGCATCTTGCTGGAAGGCAGTCTGCATGACCTTGTGAAATGAAATAGCTGATATGTCAAGCGACTTTTGCATCCAATCATAGTTCAAGTCAGTATAAGGTTTTTGTTTTCTGACATTGACTGACATTCCAATGGAGTGGAGTACAAAATCTATCTTTCCACCTAACGAATTCATACTTTTCTTAAATAAGTCTGTGAGGTCATCAATATTCGTAGCATCAGCTGGAATTATCTCTGCGTCAAGCTTCTCCCCAAGTTCCTGGATCTTGCCCATTCTCAGAGCCACTGGGGCATTGGTAAGTGTGATTATTGCTCCTTCCTCTTTACACCGTTCAGCGACTTTCCAAGCAATGGAGTGTTCATCCAGTGCTCCAAAGATGATTCCCCTTTTTGAATCCAGTAGTTGATTTGCCATTAGATACTATGTTATTTCTTCGATAATACTTGACCCTTTTGCCTGGTTCCCGCTTGTCCATTGCCATTCTTCATCCAGTCGTATACGTCCATCTTGAAGGATCGTTGGAGTCGATCTGCAGTGGCCTTGTTTTAGATTGCCATCTTGGTCATAATGCCAGTATTGAAACTCTAGAATGGAATTATCTAACACTTTTCCCAGGATGACTCCCGCCTTAACTTTGGCACCGAAGTAATGGCCCCAAAGATACATATCCTGCTGATGGTAGTGGAATATAGTCTTTGTATCGACATCTCCTTCGTTGCTGTTATGTGCCACAGAAAACCTCCGGCCGTTGTAATTGATTTTCATTCGATTAAATCAAGATGATATCAGCTCGGTTGCACTAGCAATTGCACTTGCACTAGGGGGGCTGGAACTCAACATTGTGGCAATTTCATAAATGCTTTCATCCTGATTGAGCACAGAAATCTTGGCTTTGGTGCTCTTGCCTGAAGCATCTTTACTCACCTTGAAATGCTTGGTGGCTTTAGCAGCCACCTGTGGTGTATGGGTAATACAAACGACTTGATGGTGATCAGCCATCTCGCGAAGAATCTGCCCCATTCGCTGGGCTATATCACCGCTGATTCCACTATCTACTTCATCAAATATCAATGTTGGTAGCGAAATCGATTTTGCTACTAAGGACTTGGTGATCAGTGACAAACGAGAAAGCTCTCCACCTGATGCTACCTTCCTAATTGGAAAGTGAGCGCTTCCCTTATTTGGAGCAAATAAGAATTCAACATGATCTCTGCCGCTAGGGAGAAAATTATTTGCCTTAGTAAGTTGAATTTTGAAATCTGCATGGTGCATTTTCAATTCAGACAAGAGTCCATTTACTTTCTTGGTGAATGGATTCACAACTTCACGACGCGCTTCTGACAGGCTAATAGCAGCCTGCTCCAGATCATTCTCGCAGGTAGATATGGCGACATCGATTTTCTTAATCTGATCATCCAAGTTTTCTATAGCTTCCAATCTGGACCGTATGTCACTTTCAACACCTACCAGATCCTCAATTCGCTGAACATGGTGCTTATGAAGAAGGTGATTTAATTTGTCCATTCGACTTCTTAATTCAGAAACCGCCTCAGGATCATGTTGGATGTCAGAAGCAAGGGTAACAGACTCCATGGCAATATCCTCGAGCTCAATGATCACACTTTCCAATCGTTCAGACAAGATGGGGCCACTGCGATGATGACGAAGGTTTGCCAGAGTGCTGGGAATGAGTCTTTTCAATTGATCAATGATACTATGCTCATCCTCCTCTAAGGCCTGTGACAAATGGGCCAGACTTTGAATAATCTCTTGAGCATTTTCCATCTCTTCCAGCCTCTGTTCCAATTCAGTATCATTAGTCCCATCGAATTCCAGGGCATCAAATTCTTTGATTTGAAATTCGAGATAATCCTTATCCTGAATTGCTTTCAACTGTTTTTTCTGAAGAGCTTCTGCCTCTGCTTTTAATCTTCGCCAATGGTGGTAGAGATCTCTATAGGAGGTCAACAAAGTGCCCAATTTCGCTACTGAATCGATCATCCCCAGCTGATAGCCTACATCATTAATTCCTGAGTTCTCGAATTGAAGATGAAGGTCGACCAATCCGCTAGTCAATTCCCTGAGCTGTCTGAGGGTAACCGGAGTATCATTTATGAAAGCACGGGATTTGCCCGAGGCAGCGATTTCACGCCTTATTACCACTTCATCGTCGTAGTCAAGGTCATTCTCCTCAAAAAAAGACTGCAATTCATACCGGCCCACTTTGAAAGTTCCCTCGACAATACATTTCTTTTCCCGGTTGTAAAGCACTTTTGTGTCGGCTCGTTCACCAAGAATTAGACTTAGAGCACCAAGAAGAATGGACTTACCAGAACCTGTTTCCCCAGTGATGACGTTTAATCTATCCGAAAATTCGACATTAATCGATTCGATGATGGCATAGTTCGTAATCTTTAGTTCAACAATCATTGTTCGAATTGATTGAGAATGAGACTGACGATTGCCTCTTCGTTGGGTTCATCAGGTTTCAGGAATTTGTCTACACCAAGGGAAGAAAGGCGAGCCCCAGTACTGTCGCCCATAGCCACAGCTGTCTGCCCCGGAGAGATCGGATAGTTTGCTAGATAAGTTTGTGCATTCAAGGGACTGGTGAATACAATGAAGTCAGCCTCGGATTGCTGGACAGCGGGTTTGCTCTGGTTGTCATAAACAATTAGATCATGTGAAGTGATTCCCGCTGCGAGCAGTTTTTGGATGGATTGCATTGACCGTCTTGCTCTGGGAAACAAAACAGACTGTCCTTTCGCCAAGATTGAAAATCCTTGTGCGGTATTGGTTGAATGCCCATCTCCCACAAATGATGGAATATAACCATGTTGCTCGATTGCCAGACCAGTTTTCGGCCCAATGCACGCTAATTTTGTAGCGGAAGGAAGTTTAAGTGCTAGTTGAGAAAAGAAGTGGCCTACTCCATGACGACTATAAAAGAAAATCCAGTCAGTGGCAGGAAAATCAGAGAATTGCACTGGCGTTATCTCGATCAGTGATGATCCTTGAACCTCAAATTGATCGGGCATTGAATGGAAATTGCTGTCTGGCCCGAGATCACGTGTTACAAAGATTTTTGTTTTCATAGTCACCGGTTAAAAGAGATCATCTAGTTGTCGTAAACTCAGTAGTTTATTGAAACAGCGTGATAGTGCTTCAAGATCCTTTTTCGAGTTTCCGGCACCCTCATAACCGACGTTATATAGCTTCTGGTGTAGCTGCGTCAAAGTGGGCCATTTATAACGACCATCTCTACCCATAATTTGGCAGAAGTAGGTGCTCTCCCTCATTAGGCAAAAACGTTCGCTTTGCATGAATTTGTGCTCCAGGTTTGCCCGATAATATTCTGCCAACACAACATTTTCATTGTATTGGAGATTAAATGCAAAAGTGTAAATAGCTTGATCGAGCACTTTGTCAAATTCTTTCAAAGCAGTTTTGACATCCACTCCTTTTTCTTCAATTTCAGCTGGATCCAGGTGGTGAACGCGAAGGACATCATCAGGAATTTCAAAACCCGCAGGTTTGACCAGGCGATCTCCCTCTACTGTCAGATTGCCTTTCTTATCGTACAAAAGCCATGATATCTGTAGCAACCGCGGCCAGCTGAAAGTATCTGTGAAATGTGCCTTCCAGTTCTTTGGTTTTCCATTGGTAGATACATCAAACAGCAAAAACATATCAGTGACCTTTAAGTTTATCAATGATGGCTTCAGCCAATTGATCTGTTGTATTGTAGGAAACTTGAGCCCTCACAAGTGGTTTCTCTAAACTTTCTGCAAATGATGCCCATACGTGAAAATAACCCATTTTGTCTTGCTCACAGTAAGCTCCCAGGGGTAAATGACAACCACCTTCCATGAGCTTTAGAATTTTCCTCTCGACATTCACGATTCGTGCCACGTTCGAATGATGGAGTCGTTTGATCGTCGTTCGTAGGGGTAGATCATCTTTACGTGTTTGGTAGGCCAATACCCCCTGGCCAGCAGCTGGTACAAACTCCCTGGGATTAAGTTTCACGATATGAAACTCGCTGAGATCCATATTCAATCTCTTCAATCCTGCAGCCGCCAAGACGATGCCATCGACCTGCCCCTCGTGCAGTTTCTGAACACGGGTGGGCACGTTCCCTCTCAGGTCATCCAGTTGGAGATCTGCTCTTACTGCGCTGAGCTGTGACTTTCGACGGAGTGAGGAAGTGCCTACTGATGCTCCGGGCTTCAGGTTAAGCACCTCGCTTTTTTGGACAGCTTGGGGATGAATCAACAGCCAATCAGCAGGATTCGTCCTCTGTGACAAGCCTGCGATGACAAGTTGATCCAAGGCCTCGGTCGGCAAATCTTTTAATGAATGGACTGCCAGATCAATGTGGCAATCCAAGAGAGCTTCCTCCAGTTCTTTGGTGAAAAATCCCTTTCCCTCTAACTTGTCAAATGAAAGGTGTTGAATTTTATCGCCCTGAGTCTTGATGACTTTGATTTCTACCGCATTGCCTAGTGACTCCAATTGCGAGGCCACATACTTGGCCTGCCACAAAGCAAGGTTGCTCCCCCGGCTACCAATTCTAATCAGATTAGCCAATGCCTTTCTTTATTTTTGCACAAATATGCGAAAATGGGAGTTGCAATAACCCTGTACATCCGGGGATCAACTATCACACTATGAAAGTTACAGCAAAGCAATTGGCAGAGCTTCTGGGAGGTCGTGTCGAGGGTGATCCTGATGTATATGTCGAACGTCCAGCACGAATAGAAGAAGGTACTGCGGGATCTTTGACTTTTTTAGCCAATCCCAAATATGAAGAGCACATATATAAGACAGAAGCGTCGGTGGTCTTGGTTGGCGAAGACTTCAAACCAAAGCTTCCGATAGCCGCAACACTGATCAAAGTTGGAAATGTATATGAAGCCATGGCTCAATTGGTGAGTCATTTTGATCAAAAACCCGAGGTGTCACCCGGCATTGCCGCCACCGCAAAACTTGGTGATCGTGTATCTATTGGGGAAGATGTGTCTATTGGAGATTATGTGGTGGTTGGTGATGATGTTTCCATAAGTTCAGGCTGTCAGCTCCATCCATTTGTCTACATAGGTAATGGTTCCGGGTTAGGATCTGATTGCCTTATTCATGGTGGGGTCCAGATTCATCATGGTTGTCAATTGGGCGATCGGGTCAGGATTCATGCAAATGCGGTGATTGGCAGCGATGGATTCGGCTATGTGAAGGGTCAGGATGGAAAGTTTAAGAAGATTCAGCAAATTGGTGATGTGATTATTGGTAACGACGTGGAGATCGGAGCCAACGTAGTTGTCGATCGTGCCTCACTGGGTTCAACGATTATTAGAGATGGTGTCAAACTTGATAACCTGATTCAGATTGCTCACAACGTTGACGTGGGAGAAAACACGGCTATTGCTGCTCAGACAGGAATTGCGGGGAGTACTCAGATAGGTCCTGACTGCCTGATCGGAGGACAGGTTGGCATCGTTGGTCATGTCAAGGTCGGTGCTGGAAGCGAGATACAGGCTCAAAGTGGCATCGCCTCAGATATTGAGCCTGGCAGTAGACTCTACGGTAGTCCAGCCTTACCATATAATCAATTTCTTCGGTCTTATGCTTCCTTTAAGAATTTTCCTCAATTGATTAGTCAAATCAGAGACCTGGAACATAGAATTGTGCAGCTTGAAAAGAAACTCGAGCAAGTCCGTCCAAAGGGTTAAATCGCTTATATTGTTGTAAGTTTGCACGATCGCTGATGGAGTGTACAAGACAAAAATCACTTGCCAAATCAGTTTCGATCCAGGGAATAGGTCTGCACTGTGGAGAAATGGTCACGATGACCTTTCAACCAGCAGAAGTAAACTTTGGAATCCGATTCAAAAGGGTGGACCTTCCTGATTCGCCTGTGCTTATTGCGGATGTAACTAAGGTCTTTTCCACCAACCGGGGCACCACCATAAGAGAAGGTAACGCTCAGGTGAGTACCGTCGAGCATATTTTATCAGCGTTGGCTGGATGCGGAGTTGATAATATACTCATCGAGATTGATGGTCCTGAAGTACCTATCATGGATGGTAGTGCCAGGCCCTTTATAGATCTCTTTCAGGCTGCAGGCATTCAATCACAAGACGCTGAGAAGGAGTTCTTTGTTGTGGAGGAACCAGTGTCATATAAAGATGAAGTGACTGGAACCGAGATAGTTGCTCTACCATCTGCTCACTGTGAGATTACTGCCATGATTGACTTCAATTCGCCCGTCCTTGGTAAACAATATGCATCGCTGAAAGACTTCGCATCATATGGCAAAGAGATCGCCCCGGCCAGGACCTTTGTGTTCCTGCGGGAGTTGGAGCACCTCTATAACCAAAATCTTATTAAAGGTGGTGATCTTGAGAATGCTGTGGTCATCGTAGATCGTATGATGACCCAGGAGGAATTGGATGTGCTTGCTAAAAAATTAGGAAAACCAAGCATGAAGGTGGAGAAAGAAGGAGTGCTAAATATCACCGATTTGAGGTTTACCAATGAGCCTGCCAGGCACAAATTACTGGATCTGATTGGTGACTTGTCCCTGATTGGTAAACCGATAAAAGGACGGATTGTGGCGACAAAGCCAGGTCATGCTTCCAATGTGGCGTTTGCCAAGATTTTGAAAGAGAAATACAAGGTTCAGCGAAAGCTGAAGGGGAAACCGAAGTACAATCCAGACAAGACCCCTGTCTTGGATATTGAGGGAATAAAAGGGATGCTGCCACATAGATTTCCTTTCCTACTAGTCGACAAAATCATCGAACTATCCGACTCACACGTGGTGGGGGTCAAGTCCATAAGCTACCAGGAGCATGTGTTTCAAGGACATTTTCCGGGAAATCCTGTATTTCCAGGAGTGATGATTATTGAAGCCCTCGCACAGACTGGAGGTATCTTGGCCTTGAGTACAGTGGAAAACCCAACCGACTTCGACACCTATTTCCTGAAGATTGAGAATACAAAATTTAAGCATAAAGTGGTACCAGGCGATACGCTAATCCTGAAAATGGAATTGCTTACCCCTATTCGTCGTGGCATCGTTCATATGCAGGGCACTGCTTATGTTGGAAACAAAATTGTTTCTGAAGGAGAGTTGACTGCTCAGATTATTAACCGAACCAAACTATGATTGTAAAAGAAAATGTCATTATACATCCTGCCGCCCGCCTTGGAGAAAATGTACAGATTGAGCCTTTCACTTCTATAGGTGAAGATGTCGAAATCGGTGACAATACATGGATAGGACCCCATGTTACGATAATGGATGGAGTCAGGATTGGAAACAACTGCCGGATTTTTCCAGGATCTGTAATTGGTGGAATTCCACAAGACTTAAAGTACGATGGAGAGGATAGCATTGTGGTGATAGGCAACAATGTAACTATCAGAGAATACGTGACAGTAAACCGTGGTACCCGGGCAAACTACCAAACGGAAGTCCGTGATAATTGCCTTCTGATGGCCTACGTGCATGTAGCACATGATTGCATTCTCAATCGAAATTGTGTGTTAGCAAATAATGTGAATCTGGCCGGCCACATTGAGGTTGGCGAATATGCCATTCTGGGGGGGCTTACCGCAGTGCATCAATTTGTCAAAATCGGGGAGCATGCTTTCGTAGGAGGTGGTTCACTTGTAAGAAAGGATATCCCTCCTTTTGTAAAAGCAGCTCGTGAGCCATTGTCCTATGCAGGAGTTAACTCTATTGGTCTGAGAAGGAGAGGATTAACCAGTGAGCAGATTAATCATATTCAGGATATATATAGAATTCTTTTTGTGAAAGGATACAATACTCGCCAGGCCTTGAAAATAATAGAAACCTCAGTCACAGCTACTCCTGAGCGAGATCGTATCGTTGAGTTCATCATCAACGCAGACCGGGGGATCATGAAGGGCTTCAAGAAAATGAATGGCTGATCCGATTTTTGTTCATCTGGATGGGATTGGTAAAAAGTACAAACATTGGATCTTCAGAAACATCAATTACCAGTTTCAAACCGGCGTAGTTGGTATCGGAGGGGGGAATGGATCTGGTAAATCGACCTTAATAAAAATTATCTCAGGATTTCTAACACCTACCGAGGGAAATGTGAAATTTCGTTCAGCCCTTTCTGGTCCGCTTGAACGAGATCAGTGGGCAGCTAGCGTTTCTTATAGCGGACCTGACATTGAGTTGATCCAAGAACTCACTTTGGATGAACATGTAAGGTTTCATGTTAAGTTCAAGGAAATGGGATTTGAAATCGACATTGGTACCTTCTTCGACATCACTGAATTGAGCAAGTTTCGAAACCTTCGGGTAGGTGAATTGTCGTCTGGGTTGAAACAAAGATTTGAATTGGGACTTGCTATTCTATCCGCCAGCAAAGTATTGCTGCTTGACGAGCCCACCAGCTATCTCGATCGAAGTAGTCGGGGTTGGTTTGTTGAAAATTTCAAGATCTATGCAAGAGAGAGAACTGTGATAATCGCTTCTAATGACATGGAAGATCTATCTCTCTGTGATTCGATATTACAAGTGGAGGACTACAAATAGATAATTACAATTCAGCTCGCAAGTCCTGTAAACCGGCTTTGATTGACTGAAGGGTACTTAGGATCTTTTTCTTCTTCAAATGCTTATTCTTATTCCCTCGTATCTCTTTCTTAGCACCTTCCAGAGTAAAACCCCTTTCCTTTACCAGATGATAGATGAGTTCGAGCTGATCTATATTCTGCTTGGTAAATCGCCGGTCACCCTTACTGTTCTTGTGTGGCTTTAGGACAGAGAACTCAGATTCCCAGTAGCGGATCAGTGATTTGGATACGTCAAACATTTCCGCAACCTCACCAATTGTATAGTAAAGTTTTGTGAGTTCTTTAGACCTGTTCATGAAGTTTCAAATACCAGTGTCAAGTTAACAAAAATATTCGAAGTTCCTTTTTGCTGAAGATCCCTCTAATCAGTTGATGAGTTGAGTTCAGATTGAAGTATTTTACGGGTGATTTGGGGATTAGCTTTTCCGTTAGTTTTTCGCATTACCTGGCCAATGAAGAATGATAAAAGAGCTTTCTTACCCTTCTTGTAGGCCTCCACTTTAGCAGGATTTTCGATCAGAACAAGCTTCACACTTTCTGCTATATAGTCTTCGTCAAATGACTGAATAAGATTAAGTTTTTGTGCAAGTAATTGAGGTTGCTCCTTGGTTTCAAGCAATGCAGGCCAGAGTTTTTGATAAGCCACACTGGTGGAAATCTTATCCGTTTCGATGAGCTCAAGAAAACTAACTATATGCTGACCAGGTACCTCAAATTCGCCAATGGATATGCCAGATTCATTGCAGTGCGGGATAATCTTGTTAATGTAAAGTTTGCTAAGCATGGAAGGTTGAATATCCGGAGACTTTTGTAGCAGTGTATCAAAGGATTGGGCAATTTCCCGATGCTCGACCAGAAGATCAGCATCGTATATAGAAAGGCCAAATTCACTAGTAAACTTATTATGCCATTGAGCTGGGAGAACAGGTAATGAACTTTCGACCTTCCGGAGCATTTCGTCGGAGATAGACAGAGGCGGTAGATCTGGTTCTGGAAAATATCGATAATCATGCGCCTCTTCTTTTCCTCGTAGTGGAACAGTCCGATCATCACCCGGACTATATTCTCGGGTTTCCTGAATTATGGTTCCCCCTTTTTCCAAGATTTCAGACTGGCGTCGTATTTCGAAATCTACAGCTCGAGAAGCAAATCTTGCCGAGTTAATGTTTTTTATTTCGCAGCGGGTGTTTAATTCACTGGAGCCCTTCGGACGGATGGATACATTACAATCCGCTCGTAATGACCCCTCCTCCATGTTGCCATCAGACACATCCAGATATCGGACCAATTGCCTTAGCTTATTAATGAATTGATAGACCTCTTCGCTTGACCGCAAATCTGGCTCTGTTACCAATTCTAAAAGTGGGACTCCCGCCCTGTTGTAGTCAATTAGAGAACCTTCACTTGATTGAT
>Ga0224512_10004180_pt1 | contig 12330 bp, 4 predicted proteins | sample SF_May12_sed_USG_4_FD_169103 | JGI IMG/M metagenome (GOLD analysis project Ga0224512, IMG submission 169103) | Sediment microbial communities from San Francisco Bay, California, United States - SF_May12_sed_USGS_13 | ecosystem: Environmental > Aquatic > Marine > Sediment | place: USA: California... | reverse complement strand
GGGGAGCGGGCCGAGCGTGAACCTCCCGGCCCCTTCGAAAACCATGGGTCCGGCCCATGTGCCGGGTGCCTCGAGTGCCAACCGGTATTCGACGTGGTCGGCGATTGCCCAGAGTTGTTTGCCGCTGTCGACTGCGTGCCGGCAGCGAGCCTTGAGATCAACCAGCCCGTCCCAGTCCCGGGACTTGCACAGCCCGTCGATCAGCTTGAGCAGCTTGGCAGGGTTCCCCTCTTCGACCGCCTCGGCCAGCATGTGCGCATCAGCGATGTTCGGACTCCTTGCCTCCAATGAGAGGGTAGCTGCGGGCGTGCCTTTGCCTCTCCCGCAGGCGGGAGAGGCGCGCAGCCGCCCTGAGGCGGCGGAGCGGTGAGGGTGGGAGCGTAGCGACAGGCGCGCAGCCGCCCTGAGGCGGCGGAGCGGTGAGGGTGGGAGCGAATCGACGGGCGTGCCACTCTGCAACCCGTCGAGCTAGCCGACTTCTCCGGGTTCCGGTCCGACGGCAACAGGCATGCCTGGCGTCGTGCACCAGTCGCTCCACGACCCGGCGTACAAGAGCGGTTCGGGCAAGCCGGCGACCGCCGCGGCCAGCACGTGACTGCAGGAGGTGACTCCACTGCCACAGTACGTGATGGCAGTTCGAACGTCTCCAACGCCAAGGCCCTCGAACCTTCTCCGGAGCTCCTCAGGATCCAAGAAGCGACCGTCGAGGGACGTGTTTTCAGCATAGGGAGCCGAGATCGCGGTGGGGATGTGTCCGGCGACCGGGTCGATGGGATCGTGGCGTCCCTCATAGCGCTCCGGCGCCCGGGCATCGAGCAACACCACGGAACCCAATGAGGCCGCCAGCTGCTTGCGGGTGATCATGTCGTCGCGGCGCTCGGTCCCGACAAAGACCACGGGCGGCCAGACGGGAACCTCAGCGGTAGTCGGCAGTTCTGCCTTCCACCAGGCGCTGTAGCCCCCATCGAGGACCTGGACCTGGTCGTGGCCGAGATGGCGGAGCATCCACCACAGTCGGGCCGCTACCGCCCCGGCAGAGTCGTCGTATACGACCACCCGGTGCTGATTGCCGATACCCCGGTCGCCCAGCAATCGGGAGAAGTCGGCGGCTTCCGGGAGGGGATGGCGTCCGGGTCCCGCCGGGGCGCAGAGATCACTATCGAGATCCAGGAAGATCGCCCCCGGTATGTGATGGCGCCCGTATTCCGCCCTGCCTTCGGCCGGGTCGGCCAGGTACCAGCGGGTGTCGACGATGCGCAGGTCGCCGTCCGGCAGCCGTTCTGCGAGTTCTGCAACGCTGATAAGGGGATTTGCCATGGACACCAGTATGTCAGAGTCCGTTTTCGATCGTCCACTTCATGCGCGATAGTGACGTTTTTCGCGTTTCACGTGGCACGGGGACATCCATAGGGACACTCGGTGGATACATTGCTATTCAAGGTCGGGCAAAACCGGCACCAAGACCAAACGATCACGGCGTCGGGGTAAAGTCGCTCCGGACCGAGGAGCATCTCAGCTGTGAGACCGAAACTCCCGATTGGCAAACAGATCGCCTACGCGTTTGGGCAACTCGGGTGGTCAACACGGATCAGCGTGGTCGGCCCGGCCCTGGTGTACTTCTATCCCCCGCCGGACGGCGCCGGCCTGGCCTTCACCCGGTACGACGAGAACAAAGTGCTGGGAGAACTGGAAGAAGCTGCGTGAAATACCTCGATCCTCTCGCTGAGCCGTTCCATCTGCCGGGCTCCAACGGCCAAGGTGTACTGGCGCTGCACGGATGGGGCGGGACGCCCGCCCACCTGCGAATGTTGGCAGAGCACCTCAACAACGATGCTTCACGGTGCACGGGCCATTGCTGAAGGGCCACGGAACCAACCTGGAGCACATGGAGACCACCGGACGTCGGGACTGGTTCGACGGTGCTGAGGAGGGTTTCTCCCGGTTGTCGGCGGAATGCGAGCGTGTTCACCTGTTCGGGTTTTCGATGGGCGGGCTTCTGTCTTTGTTGCTTGCTGCTCAACAACGACCTGCCTCCCTCACCACGCTGAACACTCCGATCAAGTTGCACGATCGGCGCCAGCCCCTGGCCCGGGTGTTGCAGTACGTCCAACGTTTCCAGATGTGGGAGGGCGGCGAACCCGAACCCGAGGGTGAAGCTGCCCGCTACCGGGTTGGTTACGAGGGTTTTTCGGTGAAGGCAGCTGTTCAGTTGCTCGACCTCATCAGGGAAACCAAAGGACAGCTGCCCGACGTGACCGTTCCCCTGCTGGTTATCCAATCCAGAGCTGATGAATCCGTCCGCACCGTGAGCGCCCAAATCATCATGGAGAGGACCTCATCCTTCCACAAAGAGCTGGTCTGGTTGGAGCGGTCCCGCCACAACAGCTTGCTCTACGACGAACGAAACGTCATTCACGACAAGGTCCTGGAGCACCTTCGACGCTCGTAGGTTGTCCACTCTCTCCGGTGTTTTTTCCGCCTCCCCCGCCGGAGGTGATTTTGTGTCCGATGGCGGGCAATCGGACGCAGGGGGAAAGGCCGAGAGTTCGTCGTCGTGCGGCAACGTGCCTCCTCAGTCCTCGCTGCACTTGAAAAGCTCCTCCGTCTGCTCCGGGGGAGCACGTTGCTGGTCGGCCTCCCTCTTCGTCGTTTCCGCCAAATTGGAGGTCAATTCCGACCGCCGCGGTGTCGATAAACGTTAGGTGAGCCGATTCACGCGTCTCGTTAAGAATCTGGAAGGCCGCGATAAGCCCGAACGCGGCCGTAAACCCTGGGACCGCGTTCTGGTGGTCTCGTTCCTCTCCGCCCTGGCTCTACTGGTTCTGTTGGGCGTCGTCTTCTCCGTGGCCTACGGCAGCCGGAGGATCACCACCAATGCGACGTCGCTACACAAGGCGGACGAGATCCTGCGATCTTCGACGGTGGTGCGTGCCCAACTCGGCCTCGCCGTGTACCTCGCAGCAGTCGACCGGGAAGTAGGAACCAATTCGACAGAGGCTATCGCCTTCTCGATTGCCGAAGCCGAAGACGCCCTGGTCGGAATCCGTCACGGCTTCTTTGGAGATCCCCGGACGGAGACTACCGGCCTCGCCGAGGACCTACCGGCATCACTCGACGTGTTGGGTGACGCGCTCGGGGCATACACGGGCGTGAGCGACGAGATCATTGCTCTGCTGGAAAACAATGATTCGCGCCAGGCGCAAGAGGTGGCCAACTCCCGGTTGGACAATGAGTTCCGGGCGATGACCGCAGTATTGGTTGGCATCAGGGATGACCTGCGGGCAGAGATCAAGTCGTCCGATGAATTCCTGGGGACGATGAGCACGGTCACCCGGTTCCTGGTGGCGTTCCTCTTACCCGGGGCGGTCATCCTCATCTACCGCGAGTTGATGCGCCGCCAGCAACGGCAGGCAGAACTCGAAACTCGCTTGCAGGCTGAGCGGGACATCGGCCATGCGCGTGAAGAGTTCATCGCCAACGCGTCGCACGAGCTCCGCACCCCCCTTACTGGAATCCACGGACTGGCGATGCTTCTCGAAGAGGAACCTGAAATCAAAGAGTCCGAGATGGCCTCCGAGCTGATCGGTCTCATTGTGAGCGAGTCCGCCGACCTGGGCCGGATGGTGGAGGACCTGCTCACCACCGCCCGCCTCGATGCCGGGGCTTTGCACTACACGTTCGAGGACATTCAGGTGCTCGACGAGGTGGCCGAGGTCGTTGAACCGATGCGCCGGGCCGGCATGCCGATCGAGTTGGCCTGCGAGCCCGGGATGGTGCGAGCCGATCGCCTGCGTTTTCGTCAGGTGCTCCGCAACCTCCTCTCCAACGCCCGCAAGTACGGCGGACCGAACGTCCGGATCCACGGAGTGCTGGAGTCCGGCGCCTTCGTGTGTGCGGTTGTCGACGACGGTATTGGTATCCCCGACGAACTCGAGGCCCGCTTGTTCGAGCGGTTCATCCATCAAGGTCAACAGACTGCCGTCAAGGAAAGCGTCGGATTGGGGCTCTCCATTGTCAGATCACTCATCGAGGGTATGGGCGGCAACGTCTACTACGAGCGGGAAGACGACGAAACCGCCTTCGTGATCGTCCTACCGCTGGCCACCGGCGCCCCGGCCGAGACCCAGGTGGCCGTATCGCCGCATCGACAAACCGAACAACCCACGAACGGGCGGGTGGCTGCCATGGCCACCGACGAGCTGCACACTCTGGCCGAAACATGATGGGCAGGAGCGTGGGGGGCACAACAGGTCTCGGAACCACCGGGACCTTTGTCGCGTCTGGAGAAGCTCGCGGACCGGGTCGGGTCACCCGCCTGGGGGTCACCTTTGTGGTGTTGCTGCTCGTTGTCATCGGTCTTCCTCCTCTGCCCTTCGCGATCGGGGGCAACAGCCCGATCGGCCTTGCGATTGTCGCCGACCCGCCCGGACCCACTGCCCCCGGCTCGGCCATCTCCTACACGGTCTTTGTGCAGAACGAGGGCGACGAAGCCCAGACAGGGGTTCAGGTTTCCGCCTCCGTCCCGGAGGGAACCACCCTGGTGGAAGGGAGCACGCAAGTGTCGCTCAACCCGGCGGTCATCGCCGTCGTGGGGGATGATTTCGAGTCCGGCGCAATTGATGGCTCCGCCGGTCTCAACCCGTGGGCGGGGCCATGGACTCCGGAGGGCGAAGCCGGTAGCGCTCGCGTGTTTGCCGACGACGAGGCAGGTTCGTTGGTGCTTTCGGTGGAAGCGCCAGCAACCGCAGTGACCCGGAGCGTGGATCTTTCGGGCTTCCCGGCCGCCTACCTGACTTACGTGTATAAGCGGATCGATCTTCCAGGCACCGCCACCTTTGCAGTTGAGATGGCCAGGGCCGGCGATGAGTCGTTCGCCAGGGTCGATGAGCTTGATGGCGCCGGGTCGGGTTTCACCGAACCGATCTACCAGACCCAGACCATCGACATCACCAGGTTCATATCTCCGGCTACAGAAATCCGGTTTGCCACCGATGGAGTTGATCTTCCCGACGGGGCCGGCTTCCGCATCGACGACGTAGTGATCACTTCGATCCCACCGGCGGGCAGCACCGGTCCGCATCCTGAAGTGGCATCTGGTTTCACGTTGTTGCCGGGCGACGAGCTGACGGTGGGCTACTCCGTGGTCGTGAACCAGGAGTTGGGTGGGCAGACCGAGTTTGTCGCCGGGGTGGCGGTCACCTCAGCCGAGGACCAGCAACCCAGATCCGCTGAGGTGGTCATCGATCTAAATCAGCCACCTGTAGCAGCGGACGACGCTATCGAGACGGCACCCGGACAGCCGGTAGACATCGACGTGCTGGCCAACGACACCGATCCCAACGGTGAACCGCTCGTGGTGGCGGAGCTCGGTCAGGCGTCCAGCGGGAGTGCCATAGCCAATGAGGACGGCACCGTTACCTACCAACCGGCCGAGGGTTTCGTCGGCGAGGATGCGTTCAAGTACGCGGTTAGCGATGCTCTGGGCGAGACCGCCGCCGCCACGGTGACCGTCACCGTCGCCGAACAGGCCACCACCACCACCACCTTGGAACCGACCACGACCTTGCTGGCTCAGACCACTACCACCCTGGGGTCAACCACAACAACGACGCTGCCCGCGCAGCCCGAGGTTCCCCTCGCCGCCGACAAGCTGTCGCTGTCGATGACGTTCGAGCAGAACCTCGGACAGACCGACGCCGCGGTCGACTACTTCGCCCGGGGCCGCGGCTACCAGGTGTTCCTGACCGGTGGCGATGCGGTGCTGGCGGTGGGCAACGGCAACTCCGGTTTTGCGGTTCGCATGGACCTGGTCGACGGCACCGACGTCCCGGAGGCGACCACCCACAATCAGCAGCCCGGTTACGTGAACTACTTCATCGGCAACGATCCGGCGAAGTGGCAGTCGAAGGTCCCGGCCTTCGCCGCGATCGAGTACCGGGACGTCTATCCGGGTATCGATCTCCGCTACTACGGCAACGACCGCCAACTCGAATATGACTTCATCGTCCAACCCGGCGCCGACCCCTCGGACATTGCACTCAACTTCGAAGGCGCTACATCGCTGGTCGTCACCGACGCCGGTGATCTCGATATCGGACTGAACCCCGGCCGCACCGTCACCTTCTCGGCACCGGTCACCTACCAGCGAATCGACGGCCAACAGGTGCCTGTCGTATCCTCCTACGACCTAACCAATGATGTCGTCAGCTTCACTCTCGGCGACTTCGACCCCACCGTTCCGCTCATCATCGACCCCACACTCGAATACGGGTCGTTCCTGGGCGGGACGCTGGCAGACTCGGGGACCTCACTAGAGGTAGATAGTTCAGGGAACATCGTCGTTGCCGGCTACTCGGGATCAAGTGACTTCCCGGCGACCGTCGGTGCATACGACACCTCGGCCAACGGCGCCAATGACGTGTTTGTCGCCAAGTTCAACTCCACCGGCACGACTCTCCAGTGGGCCACCTACATTGGCGGATCTGCCCTGGACAACGGCGTTGGAGTTGCTCTCGACAGCACCGACGCCGTCTACGTTGGCGTCTATACGGCCTCATCGGATTTCCCCACCACAGGTGGAGCCTTTGACTCCGGCCTCTCAGGCTCCTACGACGGAGCGGTAGCCAAGCTGAGTGCCGACGGGAGCAGTCTCGTCTATTCGACCTATCTCGGCGGATCCGGCAACAACGATTACCTCAGAGCGATCGCAGTTGACACCTCAGGACAAGCGATCGTTGGTGGCTCGACCGATTCCAGCAACTACCCGACCGTCGGAGGCTCGTACGACACCAGTTTCGGAGGGTCATTCGACGCCTTCGTCACGAAGGTCAACACGACAGGAACCGGACTCGTCTGGTCCACCTTTATCGGCGGCACTGGAAGCGACGGCGTCGATGATCTGGCTCTCGATGGAAGCGGCACGGTCTATCTCACCGGACAGGCCGCATCAGGCTTCCCGACCACGGCCGGCGCGTACGACTCGTCGGTCAACGGTACGTTTGATGGCCACGCCAGCAAGTTGAGCGCAGACGGCAGCACGCTGACCTATGCGACCGTGTTCGGCGGATCGGGTAACGAATCGGGGACTGCTATTGCAGTCGCCGATGCCAACAACCTCTACATCGCCGGCGACACACCTTCGAGCGATTTCCCGACAACGGCCGGCGCTTACGACACCACCAAGAGTTCTGGCGACGATATCTTCACGCTCAAACTCGACTTGACACAGACCGGACCGGATCAGCTCGCGTACTCGACCTTCATCGGGGGAGCCGGCTTCGACCGGGCTCCTGGAATCGCAGTCGATGGCAGCGGTCGAGCCCACATCGCCGGATGGACTCAATCGAGCGGACTCGCCACCGCCGGTGCGTACGACACGACCCTCGGCGGAACTTCTGACGCACTGCTCGCCATCCTGTCTCCAGACGGCGCCACGATGGAGGAGCTGACCTACGTGGGGGGCGACAGTGGCGAATCTACCGGGGACCTCCTCCTGGCGGGCGGTGCCATCTGGCTCACCGGGAACACCAGCTCGGCCACCGGCTTCCCCATAACCGGCGATGCCTACGACTCGTCACTCGAAGGATCCTCGGACGGCTTCCTGGTCAAGTTTGCGACGCTGCCGGCCCCACAGACCACCTTCCCCGGAGCCGTCTGGCGGCGCAGCGGACAGAGCACTCCTTTCATCTCTTTCTGGGACGGGTCGACGTTTGGCGGTACCGGGATATCGCAGTCCGTGGGTGAGTTCAAGATCATCCAGGGTGCCGAGTCCCCCAGCCGCGACGAGGCGATCGTCGTCGGTGTCGCCGAAGGCGGGACGATTGCCGGCGAGATTTGGGATGGCACCTCCTGGTCCGCCCTGCCGGCGCTTGGGAGTACTACCCAGGACTTCTGGTGGAGCGTCGATGTCGCCTACGAACCGGTCAGCGGCGACGCCGTGTTGGTCTACGCCGACGGGGCGAATCTCAACTACCGCGTGTGGGACGGTTCGATCTGGAGCGGTGAGAACCCGATTCCCGAGCCACCCGGCGGCACCCCCCGCCAGATGCAGCTGGCCGCCCACCCATATTCCGATGAGATGGTGCTGATTGTCAGCAACGACTCGAGCCAGGACTACGCGGTGGTTTGGGATGGTTCGGCGTGGGGCAACGGCCTCACCCTCGATTCGACCGGCACAGGCAACGACCGCACCGACGTCTATGTGGCCTACGAGCAGCAGAGTGGACGGGCGTTGGTCGTGTGGGGCTCCGGCAACGACGACGTCCACTTCCGGATCTGGGATGGCGGCTGGAGCAACGAATTTGTCACACCGGGCGTCGGCGGTCTCTACGCCCGGTGGATCACGCTTGGCGCCGATCCCAATAGCAACAACATCGCGATGGGGGTCATCACCAATGATTTGTACGTTTGGCTGTCGGTCTGGAACGGTGGTGGATGGGTCAACCAGACGACGGCGACCACCGGCACTACCGGCACGACCGAACTCTCCGTTGCGGTCGGGTTCGAAGGGACTTCCGGTCAAGCAATCGCCACGTATGGAGAGAACGTCCTCACGCCTCGATATCGGACTTGGACCTCGGGGTCAGGTTGGTCGGGCGAAGGGAGCCTTCCGAGCATTGGAGCTGTTTCGAACTCGATGGTGCTCTACCCCGAACCGGGAACCGACGGGGCAATGGTGGCCATCAACGACGACAGTTTTGCCATCCACTACCTGTACTGGGATGGCAGTGCCTGGGACGGCGACAACGAACTCGAAACCGCCTCGGGCGACACAAAGAACCAGCCGTTCCTGTTCCTATGGCCCGGAGCCGTGGGCTCGCTTCCCAGTGCATTCGTGGTCAACTCGACTGGTGACGGGTCGGATAGCAGTCCGGGCGACGACGTCTGCGACACAGGTGGGACCAACAGCCAAGGAGCGACCGAGTGCACACTCCGGGCCGCCATCGAGGAAGCCAACTCTGCAGCGGACTCGAACGCCATCGAGTTCAACATGCCAGCCACCGAACCCGGGCACTCCTCAGGTGTGTGGACGATCACTCCCCAGGCTTCATACGACGACATCGTCGAGACGGTCACCATCGATGCCACCACCCAACCCGGCTTCTCGGGCGACCCGATCGTGCAGCTCGACGGGAGCGATCCGGGTGCCGCCGGCGCCACGGCAGCGTTGACGCTCGAAGCCAACAACAGCCTCATCGAGGGCTTCATCGTTCACAGCTGGAACGACGAAGGGCTCGAGATCGACGCTTCGACAGGGAAGGGCGACAACAACACGCTGCGCAACAACTGGGTTGGGATCGACTCTTCGCAGACGCCGCAACTGATCGGTGATGCCGGAATCCTGGTGACGGTCGGCGCCGGAGGGAACACGATCGATGGAAACGTCGTCGTCAACGCCACCACTTCTGGGATCTGGATCCGCGACGCCGGCACCGACGACAACGTGATCGTTGGCAACCTGATCGGCGTCGCCCCCGACGGGGTCACCGCGGTACCCAACACTCAAGGGGGAATCGTGATCGAGACCGGCGCCGCCAACAACCGAATCGGGGGCAGCGCCGCCGCCGACGCCAACACCATCGCCTACAACGGAAGCGACGGTATCGACCTCAAAGCCACAGCCGGTTCGGGCAATGCGATCCTGCGAAACTCGATCTACGGCAACGGCGGGATGGGCATCGACATCAGTCCGAACGGTGTGAACGCCAACGACTCCGGCGACGGCGACTCGGGCCCGAACGACCTGCTCAACTTTCCGGTGATCACGTCAGCTACCGAGGTCGGCGGCACCGTGACCGTCGATTTCGATCTCGACGTTCCCAACGGCAACTATCGGGTCGAGTTCTTCAACAACACCGCAGCGGATGGGTCGGGAAACGGAGAGGGTGAGACCTGGGTTTCGTTCGTAGACGTTTCGGTGACCGGCGGTGCTCCGACTCCGGCGTCCCACACATTTGCCGGCTCCGTCGGTGACACCATCACGGCGACGGCCACCGAGGGTACGGCCGCCCCATTCGGCTCCACCTCCGAATTCTCGACGGCGGTCACGGTGACCTCGGGAGCTTTTGTCGTCAACTCAACCGGCGATGCCGGTGACAACAACCCCGGAAACGGAGTCTGTTACACGGGGGCCAACAATACGCAAGCTCAACCGGCTTGCACGTTGCGGGCCGCCATCCAGGAAGCTAATGCCTTCCCCGGGGCCGACACGATCGAGTTCAACATGCCGGCTACCGAGACTGGGCACTCGGGAGGGGTCTGGACGATCACCCCGGGGTCGGTGTTGCCGACCATCTCGACCACCATCACGATCGACGGCACCACGCAGCCTGGATGGACCTCGACCCCCGTGGTCGAACTCAGGGGAACATCCGCCGGGGCCACATCCGATGGCTTCATCGTTACCGGCGACAACTCCGAGATTCGGGGTCTAGCGATCAACCGGTTCGGTGGCGCCGGAGTCAGGGTCGATACCAGCGCCGCCAATACCTTGATCGCCGGCAACCACATCGGCGTCGATCCCACCGGCGCCATCGACCGAGGAAACGGTTTGTACGGCATCGAACTCACCACCGGATCCGGGCCCACGACGGTCGGAGGAACCGCTGCCGCCGACCGCAACGTCATCTCCGGCAACGGCAGCAACGGCATCTTCATCTTCAACTCGAACGGCAACACGATCATCGGCAACTACCTCGGCACCGACGCCGCCGGGCTCGTTGCCATCCCGAACGTGCTCGACGGTGTGAACATGGAAAACGGGAGTTCGAACAACACCATCGGCCAGCCGGGAGCGGGCAACGTGATCTCCGGAAACGCCAACGACGGCGTCGAGGTCGACCGTGTCAGCAGCGGAAACATCATTCGATCGAACCTGATCGGGCTCGGCGTAGACGGGACGACTCCACTTGCCAACGGCCGTCACGGCGTAGTTCTGTACGACGGCGCCAACAACACCCAGGTCGGTGGCGCGGGAGCGGGCGAGGGCAATGTCATCTCCGCCAATACAACGTCCGGTGTGGTCATCGACGGGAACGCCAACGCGGCAACCACGGGGAACATGATCGAAGGCAACCTGATCGGCACCGACAGCACGGGCACGCTCGATCGGGGCAACGGCACCTACGGAGTGCACCTGTTCGCTGGAGCGGTGAACACGACCATAGGAGGGGCGACGGCCGGAGCCGGCAACACGATCTCCGGCAACGGCTCGGACGGCATCTTCGTCACCGGCGCCGCAACGAGTGGAACGCTCATCCATGGCAACTACATCGGCCTGACCGCAGCAGGCGACGCCGCGCTCGGCAACACCGGCAACGGCGTCGAGATCGATTGGGAGGTCCCCAATCAGGTCATCGGCGGCACGACTGCCGGCGCAGGGAACGTCATCTCCGCCAACCTGAACGGCATCTACAGCCTGTGGGCGAACGACATGACCATCCAGGGCAACATCATCGGCCTCGACGCCACGGGGACGGTCGATCTGGGCAACGTGAACATCGGAATCCGGGTGGGCGGAACCAACGTCGTCATCGGCGGAGCGACGGCGAGTGCCCGCAACGTCGTCGCGGGGAACAACTCCGGGGGGATCATGCTCGACTCGGCGACGTCGGCGGTCGTCCGTGGGAACTACATCGGCACCGACGTGACCGGCATGCTCGATCGGGGCAACGGCTCCAACGGTGTCTACGTGATGGGTTCGGGAAATCGGATCGGTGGAACCACGGTCGGGGCCGGCAACGTGATCTCAGGCAACACCAATGACGGCATTCAGACGTCCGGTGGCAGCACGGGCACGGTGATCGAGGGCAACATCATCGGCCTTGCATCAGATGGCTCGACTCCACTCCCGAACTCGTACCGCGGCATCTCCATCTACGGGACTGGGACCCGGGTGGGCGGTACGACCGCGGCGGCCGCCAACACGATCTCGGGCAACTTCGCCGGTGTCGTCGTCGTGACCGGCGCCACCGACGCCGCCATCCTCGGCAACGCCATCTACGGCAACAGCAGTCTCGGCATCGACCTTGCCAACAATGGCGTCACCGCCAACGACGCCGGAGACGGCGATTCCGGAGCCAACGGTCTCCTCAACTTCCCGGTGATCACCTCCGCCACCGAGACGGCCGGGACGGTCACCGTCGGCTTCGATCTGGACGTTCCCAACGGCAGTTATCGGGTCGAGTTCTTCACCAACCCGTCGGGTGCTGACCCCACCGGCTACGGCGAAGGTGAAACGTTCGTGTCCTCGGTTGATGTAGCGGTCACCGCCGGCGTGCCGACCCCCGGGTCCCATACCTTTGCCGGATCCACCGGAGATATCATCACGAC
>Ga0224512_10004179_pt1 | contig 12330 bp, 9 predicted proteins | sample SF_May12_sed_USG_4_FD_169103 | JGI IMG/M metagenome (GOLD analysis project Ga0224512, IMG submission 169103) | Sediment microbial communities from San Francisco Bay, California, United States - SF_May12_sed_USGS_13 | ecosystem: Environmental > Aquatic > Marine > Sediment | place: USA: California... | reverse complement strand
AAAAAAGAACGTCAGTTCTTGTCAGTTAAGATTCGCGAACTAATCGCGCAAGGTCGGACTCGAAAAGTGTAAGTGAAGTTGCCTGACCGTCCGCTTCTGGCCGATAGCAGCCCGGAAAACTGAGCGATTTCGAGTGTCTTTTATGTCCCCTCCTGGCAAGAGCTGACATTCAGCCTGGCGTTGCCAATTTCTGCTCGTGGAGCGGCTGCTTTATGCTCGGAAGCCGCCATTAGGCTAGAATCGGTCGAAACGACCGTTAATGACCCATACCGGACCTTCAATTGATCAGTTCTTAGATCGACTCCAATTTACGTATATCCCAGAATTGACTCGATTTTCCGATCGGCGCATAAAGAGCCGTTACATCCGATAAAGGCAAACCTGACCAAAGTCAGAGACGCAAAGCCCGGGTCCTCGCTTCCTCCGCGACGCCTTCTGCGACGCCACGAAGGACTTCAAGATCGCCGGGCTGCCGACTCGTTGTGCGGGCTCGTTTAACCCTCAGTCGCACCCGTACTAGGGAAAAATATCAAAGGGAGGATATTTGTGATGCGCAATATTGGAATTGGCACGCTGCTCGTTCTATTCGCCCCCATCGTATTGGCGGGTCCGGCGGACGGAAATGGCAACAAGATCGTCGGCTATGACTCTGGGTACAATATTCCCATTGATTGCGATTACGACGGTATCGGGGACCTTACACTCGACTACGAAGGTTGGTTTCAGGGACGGTTCTTTGATCAACCCGGAAATCGGAATATAGATCTCTTTGTCTTCCACTTCGACGTCATGTATACAAACGCGCAAGGTGATACTTGGACATGGAAGGATCGTGGTCCTGATCGCTACTATGAAGTCGTCAATAACGATGGTGTGCCAGAGGTGCACTGGGCGGTCACCGGTCGATCTGGGTGGAATGTCATTGGCCACGCTGTCTACAATTTCGGTACAGGTGAGTTCGTTCTCATTGCAGGCCAACAGCCGTTCGGTGGCGAATTTGGTGAATATACGTCCGACGACCTCGCATGCGAAATACTGTTCTAATGTACGTAGACAAATAAGGGACCTAAGCAATCTTCACGCAGCGAGGGCCGGACAGCCGGCCCTCGCCTTTGACCGAGATTGGATTCGAGCCTCTTTCGGTGATTGAGCACGACACCTCGCTCGGCCGGCGACCGCTATTGGCCGCTAGCAGCCCTTGAACACCGAGCTTTTCCGCAGTTGTGAACGTCCGCTAACGGTGAGAGCGGATGCTTGGGCCGGGTAGGGGCCGGATTAACGGATTTCAGCTATTTCAAACGAACCCGTCTGCCGACTGTCGGAACAGGGCAAATCCTGCCCCCGCTACCAGAAGCCAGGCCGGTCTCTGCGATGGCATCGAGATCGTCTTCCCGTCGGTAGGAATTACGCAACAGAAAGACGGGTTAACCTATAAGGACTCGACTACCAGGCGAAGAGGAATCTCCTGCGGCGAAGACCTCAAACGGTCGACGCCGCCTGCAAGAAAGCGCCGGGCGTTTCGCCCGGCGCTGGATCTTTTTGGGCCTTAGTCGCGAAACGGCGCTTCTTGTAGCAAAGAACTGCTAAGGACTTCGCGGTACTCGGCGCGGTTGCCGCTTTCTCCAACCATCGCCGCTATGGTCTTCTTCTTCCATTCCCGGAATGCCTGGCCGCGCTTTTCACTTTCGGCGCCTGTCGGAATACTCTCGCGGATCCAAATGAGGTAGAGATCCGCCTCGCCCTGGCGCGGGTAAACGTTGTAGACGATCTTCGCGTCCTTGAGCCACCCCTTGGACTTTGCAAATTCAAGGTTCTGACGCCATTCGGTCGCTAGCCATTCAGCATACTTGAATTCACCACCGTCTTTTGTGTTGATGCCGGTGACTTCCCAAAAATCGCCGGCCGCCAACGGCCATTCATCGGCCAACGATTGTGCGGTCGAAGCGAGGAATGCAGCGGCGATAAAAAGCGGGGCGACCACCCGGGCAGTTATTTTTTTCATGAAATTTCTCCCAATATTGTTGTTGATCTCAGTTAATGCGCTGCGACACCCGCAACGCGGTCTGCGTACCTTACACTGGTTGCATGACAGAATTAAGTGCCTACGCGAACAAAGATGACCTAAGGATGCCGCGCCCTTCTTGTCGGGCGTCTGCTTCGAACTGGGCATCTACCTGGGGCCGGTCTCGGCGGCACACGAAAATTCCGAAGTCGAAGTGGTCCGATCTACGCCCGACGTCGCTCGACTCGAGGCAAAGTTTCGCCGTGATCTGGCGGACGGTGACGCATTTCATTGGCACCAAGGGCTGCTGCTGACGAGAAGCCGACGTGCAACATTGCGTCAATTTACCCTGCGATCAGTGTATCGTGTTAGGTAATTGATCGGGGGAGATAAAAGATGGACGCGGCCAACCAACTTCTAACATTAGCTGAGATTTCTATCGCGCTCGCTGGGTTCTCGGGAATTATCGCAACATTTTAATTCCAGCAAAGAGAACATGTATCGCGCGGGCAGGTTCTGTCTCTTACTGTGATTGTGATTATCAGCTTGGCAGCTGCCTTCTGTTCAGTGCTTCCACTGGCTTTGCTGAATTTTGGATTCGAAGAACGGGCCGTATGGTCTATCTCGAGTCTCCTAGGTGGCATTTTCTGGCTCATGGGTCTGGTATTCACGATACGCAATATTCGACTGGGTGCTGTCGCACCAGCAACTCGCATATTGTTTGGTTTCTTTCTCGCACTAGTTGCAGTAGCGTCGATGGCAAACTTTCTAAATACCTTCGGGATCATATTCGATCAGGAGTTTGGACCATATTTTGCGGCTTTTATCTTCGGGTTTTGTCTCGTGCTTTACAACTTTTCACGTCTTCTCTTGCACCCGCTATGGAAGGTTGTCCGAAGACAGGAGGCGGCAATAACGACGGAAAGGTGAAAAGGACGAAGTTCCGCGATTTGGCCGTTAGCCGCCGGTCACAAGCTCTGATTTTCGGCTGCCTGGATGACTGCTTCGGCTGCAAGCCGTTTTTTGTAACCGAGCGTTTGGATAAGTCCTGATGATAAACCGCAATACTCGCACAAGCGGCCCTAGAGCCGAGAGTGCTCTGAATGACCGCAAATGACCCTAAGCAGCCATCAGACGGCAGCCGTAAGATCCCGACTCTGTGAGGTTCAACCAAGGACGATATTGAATTCCGCAGCAACGCTGCCCCCGTTCACTGCGCGGAACGCGGTGGTCAAGAGCGCCTGTTCTTCCCGCGTATGGCGATTGTACAGCGAGTCTCGAGCGTTGCGGTCTGCGTCCTCTGCCACATAAAGCTGCGTGGTGAGGCGCTCAAAACCCGGTGCAACGACGCGGTAATGAATATGCGGTGTACGCCCCGTGTACGGCACAGGGCGCAGGGTGCGGAAATGATACGAACCGGCACGGTCGGTTACCATCGCCCCAAATCCCTGAAAACGCGTATCTGGACTACCCGGGTCTCCCGGATGATGGTAAACGCCGCCCTGGTCACACTGCCAGATTTCCACGCGCGCCCCGTCGATGGGCGTCCCATGCCGATCTACAACAGCGCCGTGAACATAGGCGAGCTGCCCGGGAGATATGTCATCCATCCCCAAAACACGCAATAGGTCATTATCGCTGTCACGCGGAGTGTCGACCGGATAGAAAGGACCCTCGGCGTCCGAAGGCGTCCTGGGCAGCAATTCGTCTTCGGCGAGCAGACGCTGCCACGGGTAGAAGCTTGCTGACACCATTGCCGCGATCAAGCGACGGCGCTGCATTTGTCCCGAGTTCATATCCATGCCCCTCTGAAATCAGTCAAGCCAAGTGTAGCAAATCGATCTAATGCAGGATTTTCGCCAGGGTAACGCGGATTATCCACTGTAAAGGCAACTGGTGTCCGGCGGGTAGCGGCCGGTTGCTGTCCATCGTTTTCGTGATTCTCATGGGATTGAAACGGCCGGTCTCGGTAAAAGCAGACATTCGGCCTGGAGCTGCCGAAATCTGGTCGCGGAGTGGCCGCTTTACCCTCGGAAGCGGCCGTTGGAGTAATATCGGGCGAGAGGTCTGCTACTGACCCATTGCAGACGATCGCTTACCAATCAAGACTTGGTGTCGCCCAGACGTAGATCATCCCGTAGATCGTAAGCGCTATGAGGGCTCCATGCAGAAGTGCCCGAACACGTGGTTTTTGTATGGCGTACGCGGCAACCGACAGCGTCGCCATTATGATGTTAACTGCCGCTAGCAGCTCCATCCTCGGTCGCCAAAACATCACTGCAACGATGTCCCAGCCAACAAAGTAAGCAGCGAAAAACAACAGCGATACCTTACCGCGAGTGTTGAAGTCTTCAATTAGATCGGTGGTTCTCCGCGATGCTGGTGCCGGGAGCGCCGTTGCCCCACTGAGGAAAATTATGATAGCCAGAATTAGCAGAATGCAGTAGACGGGCCAATTCCAACTATCGAGAAAGGAGTCGACAATAAAAAGAGCAAACCAAAACTGAATCATAAATGCCAAGACCAATGCTGCCGTAGTCAATGGAATCCAGTGCAATCGAAATTGGTCTTTCTCCCGGACCACATATGCAACCGAACGGAGTATCTGCGCAACACCGAGGCCTAGTACAAAAGAAAACGTTATCGTTATTAATTCGAATCCCGACATAACACCCCCATAATGATACGGTACGACAAAGATAGTCTTGGGACGTGCTGCAACGTCCGCAAATGGCCGTAAGCTGCCGTTCAAGCTTACCAACTCGTACTCAGTCCAATGATCGCTTCGAGAAAAAGCGGACATACAGTGAAGGGAGGCAAACACGCCCGGCCAAAACTGTCCCGTAAAGGGTCAGGAACGCTTGCAACTCATCAAATTCATTATTTTTCCGGCGCCGCGGTCCCAGGTAAGCGCTCTAGCCTGACGACCTCCGCCCTGGTCTCTGTCGCGGAGAGCACTTCGACTCGGTACCCGTCCCAGGTAATCGCATCGCCTTTACGGGGAATCCGCTCGAGCCGCGCGGACAACAGGCCGCCGAGCGTGTGAATGTCGACGTCAGGGCTCCAAGGAATACCGAGGTGTTCGGTTAGCTTCAGTAACTCGACTGTCGACAGCACGTGCACGGCACCGTCCTTCTGCGGCCAGAGATCTTCGACCGGCCGGTCGCTTTCGTCGATAATTTCGCCCACGAGTTCCTCGAGCACGTCTTCGAGCGTCACGATGCCTACGGTGCCCCCGTACTCATCGACGACGATCGCCATGTGCTGCCGTGCGGCTCGAAATGCCTGCAATAGACTGTTGAGTGGTTTCGTCTCCGGGATGATGAGTGGCTCGCGCGTCAGTGCGGGCCAGTTGATGACATTTGGGTTGTCCAGCAGCGCGAGCATGAGTTCTTTTGCGAGGACCACGCCGGACACATCGTCCAGCTGGCCTGTCGGCGTGAACGGAAAACGGCTGTGCCCGGATTGCCGAATGGTGCGCCTGACTTCTTCAGGGCTTTGTTCTTTCGTGAGAGCCACCACCTGCTGCCGCGGCACGAGAACGTCGGCCGCCCTTAGCATGTGCAGTCGCGTCGCGCGCACGATGATACCGGCGGTGCGCGCGCCGACGACGCCCTCCTGTCGACCGATCGCGGTCAGCAGCCGGATTTCCTCGACCGACGTCGGTTGATTATCGTGCGATCCTCGAATCCAGCGCGAGACGGCGCCCGCCATCGTGACCAGCGGGCCCAGTAGTACGGTCAGCCAATGAATTGCATGCGCGACCGGTGTGGCCAGCACATTGGCATAGGTCACACCCAGGGTCTTGGGAACAATTTCGGTGAACAGCAGGACAGCAATCGTAAAAGTCGCGGAGAAGATCCATAGCGACTGCTCGCTGAATACTTCCACGTAACTTGCACCGGCGACCGTCGCACCAACCGTATGTGCGATCGTGTTGACGATCAGGATGGCGGCGAGGGGCACGTCGATCTTTTGCTTGAACCGTTTCAGGAGGCGCCCGGACCGAAGCCCCCTGCCGGCAAGGAGCTCGACCTGGGCCGGCCTTATGGACAGCAGCACGGACTCGAATATCGAGCATAGGAAAGAGACCACCAGTGCAAGGGTGACTGCGGTTACGAAAATTGCCATGATCCCTCCGGGATTGGGAGTCGCGCCAGGCTTCGCGATTACTCTGTGGGGGAAGCACTAGCGTACACAATGGCCGCTTAGGGCAAAAGCAGCCTGTCGGGATGAATCAGCTGCCGGATAGGAAAATTCAAGTCACTTCAGATGGAATTGCGTAGCCACGATCGAAACAGGGCAAAGCAGGCCCCGCCACCAGGAAACCGAAAGGCCGGCCTTGTGCCGGTTTTTTCTCGGCGGCGGCCCGCTCGATCGACGTACGCTTTATGCCCGAACGTCACCATTGGGCTACTATTGCTTTGATCGGCTGCAACTGACCCAAAGCCGACGTTCCGCAGTTTGCTCCTGCCCCATGTTTGTAGGCTGCGGGGCGACCGGTCAACCCGCATTTGTTGGCGAAGAGTGAGAGTTAAAGAATGAAAGCCATTCGCGCACATTCCTTTGGTGGGCCCGAAGTACTGCAACTTGAAGAGCTGGATGATCCGGTTCCGGGCGATGGCGAAGTGGTAGTGGACGTGTATGCAGCGGGAGTGAATCCAGCCGACACCTATATGCGGAATGGGACCTACGCCATCGTTCCCGAACTGCCATATATCCCTGGCGGCGATGCAGGTGGAGTGATCTCGGCCGTTGGTGTGGGCGTCGAAAGGCATTCAGTTGGTGATCGGGTCTTTGTCGGGGCCGCTCTTAGCTTCGACTTTACCGGATGTTACGCCGAGAAGGTCAAGCGCAAGGCTAGCGAGGTGATGCCTTTGCCAGAAGGCATCAGCTTTGCAGAGGCGACAGCCTTCGGTGTCTCTTACACGACGGCTCACTACGCATTATTCGAGCGGGGCGGAGCCATTGCCGGGGAAACTGTTTTCATTCATGGCGCGACCGGCTCGGTTGGTACGTCGGCGATTCAACTGGCCAAACGGGCTGGGTTGAAGGTTATCGGTAGTGGCGGAAGCACGAACGGTTTGGATCTGATCCGAGCAGAGGGCGCTGATCATGTGGTAGACCACGGTAAGGAGCGCTATCTTGACGAGGTCGCGGAAATTACCGGTGGAAACGGCCCAGAACTGATCCTTGAGATGCTCGCCAACGTGAATCTTGCTGTCGACATGGATCTCGCGGCAAAATTCGGGCGAATTGTCATCATCGGCAACCGAGGCGAGATCACGATCAACCCCCGCGTCGCAATGATGAAAGAGCTGGACATACGCGGCATCGCGCTCTGGAATGCATCGCCAGAACAGGTGGCGCTCATCATGGAGGACATACTCAACGGAGTAGCGGAAGGTAAGGTCAGGCCCATCATTGGTCGTCAGATGCCGCTTGCGGAAGCTGCCGTGGCTCATGTTACCGTGCTTGAGCCGGGGGCGTACGGGAAAGTTGTTCTTGTTCCATAATCCAAATTACTGGCCGTGACTGCGAATGTCTGCTATCCGCCCTATACCTGCCATTCCGCTATACTCAGTCTGAACGACTGCTACTTACCCTTTGCAGACTGTTGGTAAAAGCTACTGAGCTCCAGTCTGGTCCATTGCTACTTCCTTCGGGCATTGGCGTTTCAGCCGCTCTCGGCTAGAGTGACCAGTATTCACTCAGGGGAGAAATCCTTGAAGAAGCTGCAATTTCTGTTGCCCGGCCTGCTAGCGATCAGCGCTTCCCTTTGGTCGTGTTCCCGTCCCGCGGAGATCGACTCGAATGGGCAGTCAGACCCCGAAGATGTTGGCAAATACTCGTGGATGCACCGGATTGCATTATATCGTGATCTATCCTACGGAGACTCCCCGGAGCAGCGTCTAGATTTGTACCTCCAAGGAATCTGGACTGGAGAACCGACGTTCTTCGATGTCGCTCGGGATCGTCGGCCAACGTTGGTGTTCATTCACGGGGGCGCCTGGCTTGCACGCGTTCGGAGGGCCGAGCCTTGGTTTTATCCCTTTGTCGAACAGGGATGGCATATTGTAAGCATGACCTACCGACTCGGTCCCGGCACGGCGCCGCTCGCCGTTGATGATGCCGTATGTTCGCTGAAGTGGATTTCCGAAAACGCCGACGAATATCGCTTTGATCTCGACAAAGTAGTGGTCGCCGGCGTATCCGCAGGTGGCCATCTGGCACTGATGTCGGGCATCCTCGGCTCGCGCCCGGGACACCCTTGTTACCCGGGCGACGACTTCCGGGTTCACTCGATCATCAACTGGTTCGGAATTACCGACATCGAAGCGATCGAGGAATTTCTGGCTGCAGCCGATCCCGAGTTTGGCAACTATGCTCTGACATGGATCGGCGATGAATCCCGCGTGGCCGAGATTTCGGATGCGTACTCGCCCGTCAATGTACTCGATGAGCAATCGCCTCCCGTCCTGACAATCCATGGGACAAAAGACCAGGTTGTCCCCTTCGATCAGGCCGTTGCGCTGCACGAGAGGCTTGAGGAAGTCGGCATACGTAACGAATTGCTGTCATTGCAGGGCGGCAAGCACGCGGGTTTCACAGACTCGCAGTTTGAACAAGCCTTCACCGCGATGCTGGAGTTTGTCCAAACGGACTGATCTACCGCCGTTTGCTACCTGATTCGGTCTGCTTTTGGCCGAAAGGAGAAGATCGGACTTTCGGATTTTCGGCACATTGAATGGCCGTTCCTGGGGAAAGCGGTCGTTGGGCGTCTGCATTGTGTGGACGCTGTATAAAATTTGGGTCCCTGGCCACAATTGCTGCTTGTCGGGTCCGGATCTGGGGCGCCGCATACGCGGGAGGAGAAATCATCCTACGCTTGCGGTCGTGGATCGGCAATTACCGCTTCGGGTTGTTGGCCGCCGGTCAAATGTTTCTATATTCCGCCGATCGAACCACCGTGCCGGGCGAAAGCAGACATCCACAGGGCGGGTGTTCCCAAGTAATTTCAACAAACAGCGGAAGCTCCACGGCGGTGAGCAGATCATCCAAAGCTTGGTCGAAAAGAATACGCAAGTGCCGCTAAGGCCGATTGCGACCGTATCGGTCGTGCGCCTCAACCCATTCTTCTGATGCGATCGCACCGCTGAGCGACATTTCACCGCAGAGGACCGTTGCAGCGACGATTTCTGCGAACTTCAGCACTTTATCGGCGCCGTAACAGCCGAGCAGTTCGAGGCACTCGCGCTGGGTCGTTAGCCCGGTGCCTCCCCCGTAGGTCGCGACAATCAGCGATGGGATCGTGATCGAATAATAGTAGTTACCATCTGGCATGAGTTCAGCATAAACAGCCGCCGCCGACGATTCGACGACATTGGCGACATCCTGGCCGGTTGCTATGAACATCGCGGTAATCGCGTTCGGAGAATGAGCGCCGTTGTTGTTGACGCCCGACAACATGCTGGCCAGGTTGATAATCTGACGGCCACGATAGAACGTCTGCACGTCGCTGCGCATCATCTGCTGCATAAGCTGGCCGGGGATAGTTGCTTCTGCGGTAACGTGCTTGCCGCGCGTGTGCAGCAGGTTAATCTGTGACGCTTTCTTGTCCGTTGCAAAATTTGATTCGAGGTAGTAGTGCCGGACTTTCGGATAGATGTCGCGAATCCAATCGCAGGCAACCTTTGTGGCCTTGCCAACCATGTTCATGCCGGCCGCATCGCCGGTCGTGAAATTGAAACGCAGGAACAGGAAACGGCTGGCAGCGTACTGTTCGATATTGATGAGTTTACCGACCCGTGTCGAGGTTTCGGCATGCTCTTTGATCGAGTCGAAGTTTGTTGTAATCCAATGGCCAAATTCGCGCGCGTCACGAGCGTCGTCAAAAATGAACACGGGTGCACGTTGCATGGCATCGTCACTAACCGTTGTCTTGACGCCGCCAGCCGCGCGAAGCATCTTCATGCCACGGTTGTAACTTGCCACCAGCGTTCCCTCGGATGTCGCCAGCGGCACGTAGAATTCGCCCTTGGCATGCTCGCCGTTCACCAACAAGGGCCCGGCGACTCCGAGCGGGACCTGCGCGACGCCGACGAAGTTTTCGATGTTTCCAGGTAACGTAGAAACGTCGATTGAATAACGGCCGACGTTATCGAGGCTGGCGCCAGTCTGTTTCTTCAGAAAATCCCGGCGCGTTCTGGCCATCTCGTCTGTGTAGTCATTATTTCTTGAACGGGGAACAGATTGGGACATTACATCGCTCCAGTTGTCATTGCTTTCTTTGCGTCTTTGGTCGTCCTCGCTTCCGTTTCGGCTTGAGACCCATCGCCTTCTCGAGATCATCGAGCGCCGTGCGCAGATTAGCTGCGATGGGCTCGAGATCCGGGATAGCGCTCCGGCCCGCGACAAGACCGACGTGCAAAGTTTTATTGCAGGTATACATGGTGATGTTCAACGCCAGGCCGGGTGCGATCGTCGAGATTGGGTAGATTGCCAGCAGCGGTGCCCCGCGAAGATAAAGCTGTTTTCGCGGGCCGATGACATTCGATATCACGACGTTGCCCAGCGGCGGCATGATGCGGTCTGCGCCAATGAAGTCGCCGAGCTGCGCAATGCTTTGCATCAGCAGGGTGTAGGTCTCGGCGGTCTCCGGCATCATTTCGGTGAATTCGTGTTTTACGTCGGCTGCGTGAGCATGGATGTCCTGGAGCCGGCGCACGGGATTCGCGTCTTTCGATCCCAGTTCGAGGATTGCGATCGTTATCTGGTTGCCCTGTACAGCATCGGGGCGCTTGAGCGAGACTGGCATTTGCGCGACCAGCGGTTCATCCGGTGCGCCTCCGTGTTCGTCGAGGTAGCGCGTCATGGCCTGGTCGCAAAGTTCGAGCAAGACGTCGTTTATGGTTACCGCAGCATGGTGGGCGACGTTGTGGAGACGGTCGATCGATAAATCGAGCACGGCGATGCTTCGCTCTGGGGTCAGCGGCGAGTTGAACGCCGTCCGCGGAGCCGTGAAGGGCACCGGCAGATCGTTGCCGCCGAGATGCATTATTTTCAGGCCGTGTTTCAGGCCGAGTTTGGCCAATGCAGGCAGGACGAGTGCGGCCCTTCCGGCACTCTTTGCGGTACCGATCAGCTCGCTGATCAAACTCTTGCGGATTCTCTGGTGCTTACGATCGTCGGTGCCCCACGGCGTGCCGATATCTTCGGAATCCGGGTTGTCGCTGAGCGCTACCATGCTGCGTTCTGACAGGCTGATACCGTCCATATAGGCGTGATGAACCTTGAAATAAACTGCAAAGTGTCGCTCATTCAGATGCTCGAAAATATGTAGCTGCCACAGAGGGATCGTACGATCGAGCATCTGGGCATGCAGTATTTCTATTCTTTCGAGCAAAGCGGCCAATGTGTGCGGTTCCGGTACTGCTTCAAGAACGACGTGGTCATCGAGATCGAGGTCGGTAGCCTCGACCCATTGCGGCATGCCAATGATCGGAGATTTGAGCTTCTGATTGAACGGCGGTTTGGGACTGACACTCTTGATCTGGTCCACCAGGTTAGCGACAAAATCGCTGGGCGCACCCGCCGGCAGTTCAAAGATCTGTAAACCTGCTACATGCTTGGGGCTCGCTTTGGTTTCGAACGCGAGAAACGCATAGTCGAGAATAGAAACGTCGGTCATGACTTCGTATTACCCCGATTGCCGCGCAGCCGAGCACATTCGAATGGCGGGGTCCTGACTAGGTTACAGCGAATAAGAAACCAGGGTAATTGTGTACTTCGAGCGATAGTTATGTAATTTTCCCGATTGACAAAAACACGCCGCTTACTCCGAGTCCGTCGAAGGCCGGTTCATCGGCGGCCGCTTAAAGCCGTGATGTACTAAAGTCTGAGATTATGGCGAAGACATCGGCATCGTCGACAGATATCGAACCTGCTGCACACAGCTTTCTCGGCCGGCCGAATGTCTGTTTCTGGCCGTAAGCTGCCCTGAAAACCGAGCGATTTCGGGCGTCTTGAATGTCTGCTCCTGGTGAAAGTTGACATACGGCTCTACCAAGAGTCTGCGACCGCTCCAAAGCCGCCGTTAGGGGAAATCGGCCTAAACTGTCGGCAACTGACCCTAGGCAGCCGTTCGCAGCCATACAGACACGCAACTGGCCACGCTAACGCGATAGAACATGTATCGACGGGACCACGCGCTAAATATCAAAGCTCGCGCATGTGGTTATTACCTATTTCGATGGGGATTTAATCGGCGCTACTGTCATTTTGCGGTGGATCTCGCACACACACACGGGTGACAAAGTGAGACGTCT
>Ga0224512_10004178_pt1 | contig 12334 bp, 9 predicted proteins | sample SF_May12_sed_USG_4_FD_169103 | JGI IMG/M metagenome (GOLD analysis project Ga0224512, IMG submission 169103) | Sediment microbial communities from San Francisco Bay, California, United States - SF_May12_sed_USGS_13 | ecosystem: Environmental > Aquatic > Marine > Sediment | place: USA: California... | reverse complement strand
GATCAACTCCCGCACCAGGGCAACATTGTTCCCGGCGGAGGCAATTCACTCGGCTACGAAGATCTGAAGATTATCGAGGCACTCGAGTTCCTCAAGTCCGTGGCGGCCGGTCGCCCGTATTCGCCGAGCTTCGAAGATTCACTCGCCACGGCAAGCGTGGCGTCGGCGATGATCCGATCATGGGAATCGGAGCGTTGGGAGGACGTCGTCAGCCTTCGTATCGATTGACGTCACGAGCAGATTGAACTGGGAGGCACCATGCAGACAATCCGGCTCACGATGGCGCAAGCGGTCGTGAAATGGCTCACCGCGCAGCGCACGCTCATCGATGGGAATGAAGTTCCGCTCTTCGCTGGCGCATTCGGCATCTTCGGACACGGCAATGTCACGTGCCTCGCTGAAGCACTCGAGCCCGTCCAGGACACCATGCCGACGTGGCGCGGCCACAACGAGCAGTCGATGGCGCTCGCAGCCGTGGCGTACGCCAAAGCGATGCGCGGTCGGCGGATCATGGTTGCGACTTCGTCAATCGGGCCGGGCTGCACCAATATGGTGACCGCGGCTGCGGTCGCCCACGCCAACCGCATCCCGTTGCTGCTGTTCTCGGGTGACACGTTCCAGCACCGCATCGTCGACCCGGTCCTCCAGCAGGTCGAGGTATTCGACGATCCGACCGTGACCGTCACTGACACCTTCAAACCGGTGTCCCGGTATTGGGATCGGATCACCCGCCCCGAGCAGATCGTGCAGTCGCTGCCGCAAGCGCTGGCGGTGATGCTCGACCCGGCCACTCGGGGGCCGGTGTTCTTCGCGCTACCCCAGGACATCCAGGCCGAAGCGTACGACTATCCAGCTTCCTTCTTCGACGCGAAGGTGCACTACATACGTCGCCCAGGACCCGACCAGCGCGACATCGACGCAGCCGCCGCCATCATCGGTAGCGCCGAGAAGCCGTTGATCATTGCCGGCGGAGGCGTCCACTATTCCGACGCCGTGAGTGCGCTGACCGACTTCGCACGCTCCTACGGCATACCTGTCGTTGAGACGGTCGCCGGCAAGGCCACGCTGGTGCACGACCACCCGAACTACGCCGGCCCGATCGGTGTCACGGGCTCGGCTGCAGCAAATGCCGTTGCCGAGCACGCAGACGTCGTGCTGGCCGTTGGTACGCGGCTCCAGGATTTCACCACTGGTTCCTGGGCTGTGTTCAAGAATCCTGCTGTTCAGTTTGTCTCGATCAACACCGCACGGTGGGATGCACACAAGCAGCAGGCTCAGCCGGTCATCGGCGACGCCCAGGTCTGCCTCGAGGCGCTGACCGCGGCGCTCGCCGAATACCAGGCACCCAACGATTGGCTCGAGTTCGCCCGGACCCAGATCGCCGATTGGCACGCGTACCTCGACACCTGGAAGGAGCGTGAGACGAACGGCAAGCCAGCATATGCCCAGGTCATCCAGGCTGTGAACGAACTCTGCGATGACGACGACTACTGCTTGTCCGCAGCCGGGGGGCTCCCGGGAGAACTCACCATGGGCTGGCGGTCCAAGTCAATCGGGAGCTTCGACTCCGAATATGGCTACTCCACAATGGGCTATGAGATCGCGGGTGCCTGGGGCGCCAAAATGGCGCGGGGCGATGGGGATGTCATTGCATGGGTCGGAGACGGGTCATACCTGATGATGAACTCGGACGTCTATTCGACCGTCATGACCGGTCACAAGGTGATCTTCATGGTCCTCGACAACGGCGGATTCGCCGTCATCAACCGCCTGCAGGTGAACGCCGGCGGCGCCGAATTCAACAATCTGCTCCGAACGGCGCGCCACTCGGACTACTTCCACGTCGATTATCTCGCGCATGTGACCGCCATGGGCGCGCATGGAGAGAAGGTCGAACGTCTCGAAGACCTGCCGGCCGCATGGGAGCGGGCAAAGGTATCCGCGAGGAGCTACGCGATCGTCATGGACATCGACGAGTACACGTGGACCGAGGGCGGCGCCTGGTGGGAGGTGGGCGTACCGGAAGTCAGCGACCGCGAACAGGTCCGAGTCGCCCGCGCCGAGTTGGAGGCCGAGAAGAAGCACCAACGTGTCGGAGTATGAGACACGTCGCTGCGCTCGTCGTCGATGTCGGAGGTCAGTTGTGGGAAACGTGAGCTCTCACCGTGATCTGTGCGACGGACGACCCCCGCAGGTCCCACATCCCACATCCCATATCCGAACATGATCACGATCATCACCGGCGGCGCGTCGTGGATTGCCTTGGCGCTCGCCCGCCGCCTGATTAGCGCCGGTGGACGCGTGGTACTCGCCGATCGGAATGAAGCCGCCCGAGACGAAGTCGAAGCCGTGCTCGAGGGAAATGGCCGATTCCTCGTGGGAGATGTGACCGACGACGAATACCTCGACGAGTTGGTGATGGCCGCGGCTGTAATGGGTCCGGTGACCGGGCTCGCGCACGCCGCGGTCACGTTTGACGACCAGCGATATGAGACGAGCCGCGCCGAGTGGCTCCGAGCACTCGACATCAACATGGTGTCGGCTGCCATCCTCACCCAGAAAGTCATCCCCCATATGGAGGTGGCCGGCCGCGGATCCATCGTCTACGTCGCGTCGATCAGCGGCCACCGGGCACAGCCGGCCCGCATGGTCTACTCGGTGAGCAAGGCAGCGCTGCACATGCTTGCCAGGACCGGTGGCACGCAACTGGCTCGACGCGGCATCCGGGTGAACACGGTTTCACCCGGATGGACGTGGAGCCGCAATCTCGAATTGCGATACGGCGATCGTGCATATGCAGACGAATTTGCCGCCGAGTTTCAGACGATGGGCCGGCTCGCCGAACCGGACGAGATCGCAGCCGCAGTCCAGTGGTTGCTGTCCGATGAAGCCTCATTCGTCACCGGTACCGACCTTGCAGTTGACGGCGGTTACTCGGCACTCAGCCCCGAAGCACTCGGCCAGCCCTTCGAGAAGTTCCCACCTCGCAGCTGACCGGTCTGCCCTCCCGGAAAACCAGGGCGGTGCAACTCTTCGAGTTGCCCACGGTTGCGGAACACCACCTTCCACCACGCCAGCTCCGAGATTCTCGACCCGTGAGGACGGGGTCGCCGGCGAACTGGCTCCGGCCCTTCGACCCTTCGGACACCTCTTCCAAAGGCAACGACTTCGGGGAGACGGTCGGGACGCTCCGATGAGGCATCGACGGTCAGATCCGCTGTGCTGATCCCGGCCGGTGATAGATCCGAGATTTGCGCGTTCTCTTTGACGAGGTCCCACGGCAGCATTGAAATCGGGCACCAGCCAGATTGGTACGGTGCATCAAACACCGAGCGACGGCCGAGCGCCGTCTCCGCCCTGTAACCGTCGGGAAGTTGGCACATGACGAGATTCGCAGGCAAAGTGGCGGTCGTCACAGGAAGCACACAAGGCCTCGGTGAGGCGATCGTGCATCGGTTCGCCGACGATGGTGTCGCTGGCGTCGTCGTCACCGGGCGGAACGCGGAGCGCGGTGAGAAGGTGCGGGCCGCGCTCGAGTACAAGGGTGTTGACGCGATGTTCGTGGGCGCCGATTTGGCGGACCCGGCTTCGCCGCAAACCATCGTGCGCTCGGCCGACGAGATGTTCGGACGGATCGACGTGCTCGTGAACGCGGCCGCGCTCACAGCACGTGGTTCGATCATCGACACCAGCGTGGATCTCTGGGACTCGATCATGAACGTCAACGTCCGCGCACCGTTCTTCCTCGTTCAGGAGGCAGCGAAGGTCATGCGCCGAGAGGGCATCGCAGGCTCGGTGGTGAACATCGGCTCCGTATCGGCGTACGGGAGCCTCAGCGTCCTGGCGCCGTACGCGATATCAAAGGGCGCCCTTGTCGCGATGACGAAGAACGCGGCATACGCCCTGTCCCGGGACCGGATCCGCGTCAATACGTTCAACCTCGGATGGATGGACACGCCGGCGGAGCACGTCATTCAGACCACCGTGCATGGTCAGCCGGAGAATTGGCTCGAGCTCGCCGAGGCGGAGATGCCGTTCGGCCGTCTACTCAAGACGGCGGAAGTTGCCGAGGCCGTCGCATTCGCGGCGTCGGACGACAGCGGCATGATGACCGGTGCGGTGATCGATTTCGATCAGTCGGTCATTGGTGGCGGCGCCCAACCGATCCTGCCGCCTGCCGACCGACCTTGACCCGGGGAGCAGGGTCGCCGCTGCCATCCTCCGAGGCAACCGGTAACCTCTCGCCGATGGCCCACCCGACCATAAACGACGTCGCCGAACGGGCCGGGGTTTCGAAATCCCTGGTGAGCCTGGTCATGCGGGACGCGCCTAACGTATCTGAAGGGCGGCGGGCGGCCGTGCTCAAAGCGGCGGACGAACTCGGCTACCGGCCGAACCGGGTTGCCCGCAGCCTGGTTCAACAGCGAACCAACATCATCGGCGTCATGGTGTCTGACTTCCACAACGCATTCTTCGTGGAGATCATCGACGGGATCGAGAATGCTGCCGAGAAAGCCGGGTACAAGATCTTGCTGAATTCGGGTCAGCGGGTCGCGGCGAAGGAAGAAGCCGCGGTCGAGACCCTGCTCGAGATGCGGGCCGATGCGGTCATCCTGGGCGGACCGCACGTCGGGAGCGGGCCAATAGCCCGGGCGGCCAGGGTGGTGCCGGTCGTCCTCGTCGGCAAGTCCTCACGGGTGAAGGGTGTCGACAGCGTGGCCAACGATGAGCGGGCCGGCGCCCGGTTGGCCGTCGAGCACCTCAAGTCTCTCGGCCACAGACGAATTGCGCACATCGGCGGCGGGCGGCGCGAGAGTGGCGGTCCTGGGCGTTTGACCGCCTACTCCCAATCGATGGCTGATCTCAACCTGGGGCGGTACATGCAAGTGGTTGAGAAGGGAGCGACCGAGGACGACGGGTTCCACGGCGCCAGAGAGCTCTTTAAAACACCCATACCTCCGACCGCAATCTTCTGCTTCAACGACCTCGTGGCGCTCGGCGCATTACAGGCGCTCACCCAGATGGGCCTCAAAGTCCCGGGCGACGTCTCACTGATCGGCTACGACAACACGCACATCACGGCGCTCGAATTCATCAACATGTCGACCATTGATCAGCCGCGCTTCGACATGGGAAGGCGCGCGTTGCAGCTCGCGGTCGAACGACTCGAGGCCGGTCGCAAGGATCCCCGTCGGGTGACCGTCAAACCGTCGCTGATCCCCCGCGGAACGACTGGACCGCCGCCGAAACAGAAACGATGACGGAGCACCTAGTCCGATCGCGCCCGGGCGAGAGCACCTTGATCGAGATCACGCCGGCTTCGGCCGGTTGGAGCTATCTCGAGTTTTCAATACACCATGTGGTCCCGGGGGCTCCTCATCAGACGGATTCCGCCGACCGCGAGATCGCGATCGTTCCCCTCGAAGGCTCCGGCGTGGTCCGGGTCGATGGACGCGATATCGACCTGGGCCGGAGGTCGGTGTGGGATGAGATGCCGCGGGTCGTGTACATACCGCCAGATCGGGCACTGCAGATCTCGACCGAGACCGATCTGCGGTATGCGATCGGCGGAGCACGGGCAGACGGCCGCTTTCCGGTTCGCGTCATCGAACCACACGAGATGCATTCCGAGGTTCGAGGGGGTGGTGCGTCGCGTCGCCAGGTCAACCACATCCTGGCGCACCCCCTGCCGGCCGAGCGCCTCATTCTGTACGAGGTGTACGTGCCGCGCGGCACGTGGTCGGGGTGGCCACCTCACTGCCACGACGGCTACGCCGGATCGCCGTATCTGGAGGAGACGTATTACTTCCGGCTCGATCCGCCGAACGGATTCGCCGTACATCGCAACTGGCGGGAGGACACCGAGTTCGATGAGACTCTCGTCGCAGGCGACGGTGACGTGGTGCTGGTGACCCAAGGCTTTCACTCGTCGGTGGCCTGCCCCGGGTCGAACATGTATTTCTTGAATTATCTGGCCGGTGAGCCTGTTGGCGACGAGCGCGCCACTCCCCCACACTTCCACCCCGACCACACATGGATCGAAACCGACTGGTCGGCCGGCCTGATGGGCCTGCCGACGGTCGGGCCCTTACCAGCCCCCTAACCGCTGAGCACCATCGCGCTGAACGCGGTCCTCAGCGGAGGAGGCGCGAACAGCGATCTGCGATCTGCACGAGTGCATCCCCCAACTGTGCTCGGTCGCGAGTGCCCGGAAAGCGATAGCTGGGTCCAAAGGCTCCGATCGCAGCGAGGTGGGCGCCCGTGGGATTGCGTATTGGCGCGGCAACGGCGCTCACTCCGTCGACCCACCGGTCGATGTGCCACACGTAGACTCGCGTTCTGCCGGCGGTTACTTTGGCGTGGACGTCGTTGGTCGTGTCCGCACTGAGCATCTGCTTCGTGCAGTACTCGCTGATGACGTCGTCACTCCACTCTGCCATGAGCGCAAGCCCCGACGACACATCATGGGGTGCGAAACGCAATCCGGCGCCGTCGGGAACCTGAATGGGATTCGGACCGGGAACTTGGGCCAGGTACACCAGCGAGTCGTCCTCCATCACGGCGAGCGGCGCGTCCTCCCCGAGCAGTTCGACCACGTCCCGGAGAAAAGGTGCGGCAACGGAGCCGACGTTGACGCCGCCGGTCGGGGCTCCAAGTGCGGCCAGACCCGGTCCCGTCGTGTAGTGGCCGTGCGTACCCCGGCCCACCATGTCTGCGGACTCGAGCGTTGCGAGGAGACGCCGGGTCGTGCTTTTCGGCAGCTCGGTGGCTGCCGCCAGCTCAGCCAACGAAACTGGTTGACGTGCCGCCGCGATCGCGCGAAGGAGGTCGAGGGCCCGCACGACAGATTGCACCGGCTGAGACATGACTCCACTCGACACCTTTTGGTTGACGCCGCAGGACGCCGACGGATAGCGTGGAATTCCGTTATACGGAGCGTTCCGTGATGCGGAATTTCCGAGGAGGAGGGATCAAGGATGCGCCCGGCCGGCAAAGTGATCCTGACGTGTGCGACCAGCGGCAGCGCACACACACCAACCATGAACTCGGATATTCCGGTGACACCCGACGAGATGATCGAGGATGCCATCGCGGCGGCCGAAGCCGGGGCGGGCGTCATTCATCTGCACGCCCGTGATCCCCTCGACGGCCGGCCGTCCGCTGACCCGGCGCTGTTTCGCGAATACTGCGCCGGGATCAAGGAACGGTCGGATGCAGTCATCTCCATCACGACCGGTGGTGCCTCTGACCAGTCCGTCGAAGATCGCCTCCGCGTGGTCAAGGAACTGAAGCCCGAGCTGGCTACGTGCAACCTGGGAACTATGAACTATGGCCTGTTCCAGATGATCCCGAAGTGGGAGGGGCGGTGGAAATACGACTGGGAGGAGCCGTATCTCGAATCCACCCGAGACACCCCTTTTGTCAGCAGGTTCTCGGACATCGAGTACATGCTCAAGGTTCTCGCGCCAGAGACCGGATGCCGCTTCGAGTTCGAGGCATACGACATCGGCCACCTCTATACGCTCGCGTTCTACGCCGACCAGGGTCTCGTACCCTCCCCCATCTTCCTCCAGTTCGTCATCGGCACGCTCGGCGGCATCGGTGGCGATGTCGAGAACGTGTTCCACATGAAAGAGGCTGCAATGCGGCTGTTTGGCAACGAAGTGCAGTGGGGTGTGCTCGGCGGCGGCCGCGCGCAATTCGACCTCATCACTGCGAGCGCCACCCTGGGCGGCAACGTGCGGGTCGGCCTCGAGGACTCGATCTACCTCCGCAAAGGCAAGCTCGCAGATTCCAACGCCGCGCAAGTCGAGAAGATCGTGCGCATCCTCCATGAGCTGTCGCGTGAGCCGATGACGGCCGACGAGACCAGGGACACGCTCGGCCTCAAGGGCCTGGCGCACGTCAGCTTCTAAGTGGCCGGTACACCGATGGAGCTGGAGCTGGACGGGCCGTTCGGCATCGTCGGCGGCGGTGTGATTGGCGCCGGATGGGCGGCGCGGGCCCTGGCTCGAGGATATGAGGTCGTTGCCTTCGACCCGGCGCCGGCTGCCCGCGAGCACATCACGGCGGCCATTGACCGGGCGTGGCCCGCCATTCGCAAGCTCGGCCTCTACCCGGGTGCCGATCCATCACGCATCCGTTTCCTCGACACAGCTGCTGCGGTCGGGTCGGCGAGTGGGTTCGTCCAGGAATCGGTTCCGGAGGTGGTTGCGCTCAAACAGCGGGTTCTCGCCGAGATCGACTCGGCCGCACATTCGGACGTGATCATCGCCTCGTCGACATCGGGCATCCTGCCGACCGAGCTCCAGCGTGACATGTCCCACCCCGAGCGCCTCGTCGTGGGGCATCCGTTCAATCCCGTGTATCTCCTGCCGCTGGTCGAAACCGTGGCAGGCGAACGCACACGGCCGATCGCCCTCGATCGGGCGGAGGCGCTCTATCGCGACCTGGACATGCGCCCGCTCCGCGTGCGCAACGAGGTCGAGGGCTTCTTGTCGGATCGTCTGCAGGAGGCGATGTGGCGGGAGATCCTCCACCTCGTGAACGACGATGTCGCTACAACGGGCGAGCTCGACGACGCCATCACCTACGGGCCGGGGCTGCGCTGGGCGGTGATGGGCACCAATCTCACGTTCCACCTCGCGGGTGGGGAGACAGGCATGCGCCACATGCTCGAGCATTTCGGTCCGGCCCTCGAATGGCCATGGACCAAGCTGGTGGCGCCCCCGCTCACGGACCGGCTGATCGATCGCATGGTCGCAGGCACGCAAGCGCAAGCGAATGGGCGCTCCGTCACGGACCTCGAGCGGCTCCGCGATGACGCGCTGGTGGCGGTGATGTACGCGTTGCGGGAATCGAAGCTGGGAGCCGGTGAGATCGTGAATCGGCGCGAAGGCCGGTCGGTCGGCCGCCACGCCCCGATTCGCTGGGCGCTGGGCAGCGAGATTCCCACGCCCCTCCCCCTCTACGAATGCCGAGTCGCGCCTGACTGGGTCGACTACAACGACCACATGACCGAATCGGCCTACCTGCTCGCGTTCGGTTGGGCATCGGACGCGCTATTCCGGTACATCGGCATCGATGAGGCATACCGCGGAGGAGGTCATTCCTTCTACACCGTGGAGAGCCACCTCGTGTACCACGTCGAGGTGTCGACCGGCGAGCCTCTGCGGTTCACCACCCAGCTCCTGGGCCATGACCACAAGCGGCTTCACATATTCCACGCGATGTATCACGGGGCCTCCGGCGATCTGCTCTGCACGAACGAGCAGATCCTGGTTCACGTCGACATGGCCGCCGGCCGCAGCCACCCCACGCGGGAAGGGCCGAAGGCAGTGCTCGACGAGATCTGGAAGACACACGGTGACGCGCCCCGGCCCGAACGCGCCGTGATGACGATCTGGAGGTAGGCATGGAATTCGGGATGACCGACGAGCAGCGGATGATCGTTGACACGGTTCGCTCATTTGTGGCCAAGGAGCTGATGCCGCATGAAGAGGAGGTCGAACGCACGGGCGAGGTTCGCCCTGAGCTCGCAACAGAGATCCGAGACAAATCGCTGGTCGCGGGAATCTATGCGGCGAACATGCCGGCAGCGTTGGGCGGCGGCGGGCTGGACAACCTGACCCTCGCCATGGTTGAACGTGAGTTCGGATGGACCTCATACGGGCTTCAGTACATCGTCGCTCGGCCTTCAAACATCCTCCAGGCGTGTACCGGATCGCAGGTCGACGAGTACTTGCTGCCCACCATTGCGGGCGACCGCGTCGAGTGCCTGGCGATGAGCGAGCCCGACGCGGGTTCCGACCTTCGTGGGATGAAATGTCGGGCCGTGCGGGACGGTGACGACTACGTCATCACGGGTACCAAACACTTCATCAGCCATGCAGACATCTCGGACTTCGTCATATTGTTCGCGGCGACCGGTGAAGAAGACACGCCGCGGGGATCGCGGAAGAAGATCACGTCCTTCCTTGTCGACGTCGGCCTCCCGGGCTTCGAAGTCCGGCGCGGATACACCTCGGTGTCACATCGGGGGTATCACAACTGCATCCTCAGTTTTGACGAGTGCCGGGTGCCGGTCGACAAGATCCTGGGTGAAGAACATCGTGGCTTCGACGTTGCCAACGAGTGGCTTGGCTCGACCCGACTCCAGGTTGCGGCGACCTGCCTCGGGCGCGCCGACCGGGCAATGGCGCTCGCCACCGAATGGGCCGCCACTCGCGAACAGTTCGGCCAGAAGATCGGGAAGTTCCAAGGCGTGTCCTTCAAGCTCGCCGACATGGCAGCACAACTCGCGGCCGCCGAGCTGCTCACCTACCGCGCCGCATGGAAGGTCGATGAAGGAACCATGACCGACAGCGACGCGGCCATGGCGAAACTCGTGGCCACCGAAATGCTGGCGTTCGTCACCGATGAAGCCATACAGATCCTCGGCGGCATGGGACTCATGGACGAACTGCCGCTCGAGCGCCTCTGGCGCGACGCCCGGGTTGAGCGGATCTGGGATGGAACGTCGGAGATCCAGCGGCACATCATCTCGCGGGCAATGCTGAGGCCACATGGCGGTTGATCGCCTGGCCCGTTTGCTCGACCCTCGGTCGGTGGCGTTCGTCGGTGGCCGGCGAGCTGCCCTCGCAGTCCAGCAGACGGAACGGCTCGGCTATGCGGGGAAGATATGGGTCGTCAATCCGAGTGGCTCACCGGTCGCCGGGAGGCTCCCATACGCTTCGCTCGCCGATCTCCCCGAGCCACCCGACGCCGTGTTCATCGGCGTTGGCGCCGACCAGACCGTCGAGATCGTCGCCAGGGCTGCCGAACTCGGTGCCGGGGGTGTCGTCGCCTACGCAGCTGGTTTCGCTGAGTGGGGCGAGCTCGGTGCGCAGCGACAACACCGGCTCGTCGACGTGTGCGGGGTGATGCCGGTGATTGGGCCCAACTGCCACGGATTCGTGAATGCGATGTCGGGGGCCGCGTTGTGGCCCGACGTGCACGGGTGCGAGCGGGTAGAACGGGGAGTCGCGATCGTCACCCAGTCGGGCAACGTGGCGATGGATCTCACCATGCAGCAACGGGGCCTTCCTGTCGCGTACGCGATCACACTCGGCAACCAGGCGGTCGTATCGATCGCCGCCTGCATCACGGCACTCATCGCCGATACCCGGGTGAGTGCCATCGGCCTGCACGTCGAGGGCATAGGTGATTCGGCCGCCTTTGCTGCCGCCGCGCTGGCAGCAGCTGAGGCCGAAATACCGATTGTCGCGCTGAAGTCCGGCACCACGCAGCGCGGAGCCGCAATCGCAGCCACCCATACGGCTTCCCTCGCTGGTTCGGCCGCCGCCCACCGGGCGATGTTCGCGCGGTACGGCATTGGACAAGTGGACTCGGCCGAACATCTCCTGGGCGCGCTGACCCTCCTTCATCATCACGGGCGGCTCGGCGGGAATCGGCTGGTATCGCTGTCGTGCTCGGGCGGCGAAGCATCCCTGATCGCCGACCAGGCATCGTCGTTCACGGTTGACTTTCCCGCATTCCCCGAAGCAAGCCGGGACCGCATCGACTCGCTCCTCGAACAACGCGTGGCCGTGTCCAATCCGCTCGACTACCACACGTTTATCTGGGGCGACCGGGCAAGAATGACCGCGGTGTTCACCGAAGCCCTGGCGGCCCCTGTCGATGCCGGCATTCTCGTCATCGACTTTCCGGCGCCGGGCCTGGACGCAACCGACTGGTGGCCGACGGTCGACGCCTTCGCCGACGCCGTGAAGCAGACAGGCGCACCGGGGATCGTCACGTCGACATTGCCCGAGAACCTTCCCGAGCCGGTGTGCCGGCGGCTGCGGGATGATGGCCTGGCCGCCATCCCAGGAATCCCGGCGGCTCTTGCATCGGTGGCTGCGGCGTCAACCGCCGAGCCTCGCATGATCCAGCCGCACGCCGTTCTGGTGGGTGTCACCGGAGGCACGATGATCGACGAAGCCACGGCCAAAACGTGGCTGCGCGGACATGGGCTGCCGCTCCCACCAGGACGCGCGGCCGCTGCGGCCGATGTCGCCGCGTCAGCCCGCGAAGTGGGTTTCCCGGTCGCAGTCAAGTCGCTCGAGGTCGAACACCGTTCCGATGTCGGTGGGGTGGCGCTCGCCCTGGCAGACTCCGACCAGGTCTCGGCCGCCGTGACGTCCATGCGGCGGATCGGGAAACGCTTCTACGTCGAACGACACATCGAGAATGTGGTCGCCGAACTGCTGGTCGGCATTCACCATGACGAGCCGGTCGGTTGGACACTGACGATCGGGGCTGGAGGGGTGCTTGCGGAGTTGATACGGGACAC
>Ga0224512_10004177_pt1 | contig 12334 bp, 13 predicted proteins | sample SF_May12_sed_USG_4_FD_169103 | JGI IMG/M metagenome (GOLD analysis project Ga0224512, IMG submission 169103) | Sediment microbial communities from San Francisco Bay, California, United States - SF_May12_sed_USGS_13 | ecosystem: Environmental > Aquatic > Marine > Sediment | place: USA... | reverse complement strand
CGAAATTCGCATGCCCAGGAAGCTGAAGCGGCCCAGGCTATATTGCGTGAAGCTGGACAGGCTCATTTGCGCGAAGTAACGGACACCGGCCACGTCGCTGATCCGCCGCAAAATCGATCCTTCCAGGATCCCCGTTTCGAGGTAGTCGCGATACATTTGCTTGTAGTCCGCGTCCAGATCCGCGGCGTTCATGGCGCTCAGGACATTTGGTAACGGCAGGACCGTGACGTCGGGGCGCATTTCCTGCAGCTTTTTTGAAAAGCTCATAGCCAGAGCTTGCTTGTCTGCCTCGCGCCCGGTTGCGGCCGACGGTGTCAGAAACCCAATACCGCTATTCTCCAGATCGTTTGGACCAAGGCTGATGGCCGTGTGTTCGGTTTCGTAATCAACCTGGTCGATGAAAGCGCAGCCGCTCGTCACAGCCGCAAGAATCACGCATATACGCATGAGCAACTTGATGCCGGTTGTAGAATCGATATGTCTGTCGGTCAGGTAAGTCATGATCAAAGCCGACGTTCATTATTGCCTTTGTGGCACTGTATCTGGATCATCTCATCGCAGCGTAAATCAGGCGGTCTCGTACAATACTCTGGCTAACCGGAGCGGCCACCCGGGCCGAGTAAATACCAGAGTATCAGGCCGAACAGCGGAAGTACGAGAACCACAAGAATCCATAACGCCTTTGCTCCGTTGCTGGCCGAACTTTGTGCAATTTTCAATATTGCGTATATATCGCCGAAAAGAATGAGCAGGCCAAAAATGCCGGTTACTTCCATGATTTAATTCCGATCAAATTGCTATCCGAAAAGCTTGACCTCTGTCTTCACAAACGCTGCAGTGGTCCCCCTCGTTAACTAAAAATAGCACTTTTCGGCGGAAAAGATTACTGATGATCAAAAGAGCAAAGGCCTGTCTGATGTATTCCGGGCGGGCCGGCATTGGCGGCGCCGGCTTCGTAGATCTTTTCCACCGCGCAGCCTTCTGCTTTCAGTTGATCGAAAAGGGTCTGCATGTCTCTTTGCACTTCCACGATCAACACGCTCGAATGTATGCTACCGGCGCCCGGCAGGTCGACGCCCTTGATTTCAGTCATGCCGATATTGCCGAATTCACCCTCGCCACTAATCAAGAATGCGATGCGCGTGTCGGCTTCCGTTGGAATACCGAGAACGTCGTCCATGAAGGTGCTGGCCGGCGCGATCGCGTCAACTTTGAAGCCGATAATGTCGCGATAGACGCGAAACGCTCTTTCCAAATCAGCAACGATGAAATTGGATCGATGCACATAAGGATCGACGTCCGCCAACACGACCGGCGGAGGCTGCCAATCCCCGAACTCCGGCCGGTCTTCAGCTGCAGGCCGGACAATCTGCTCGGCGCTTGATTTTCAGGTTACGGCTCAAACCTGTTAATCCGTCATACACCCAGAGCTTGCCGTCCAGCTCGGAGTCGAGACCGATCAGCACTTTTATCGCCTCGGTGGTCATCATGCAACCGATGGTACCGACCACAGGCGCCAGGATGCCCTGTCCGGCGCAGTTCTCGAGGTTTTCATCTTGCTCGGAGTACAGGCAGTTGTAACACGGACCGTGCGCCTTATCCGGCCGGAAAACCGCCAGCTGACCTTCGAAGCGAATCGCGGCGCCGCTGATTAAAGGCGTGGACGTTGCGACGCACGCTTTATTGATCCGTGTGCGACTCGCAAAGTTATCCGTGCAATCCAGCACGACATCGCATTGGCTAATCACTTCAATGAGTTGTGCTTCCCCGAGTCGCCGGTTTAACTCGGTGACAGCAAGTTCGGGATTCCTGGCTCTAAGCGCGTTCGTGGTTGCGGCGGTCTTGAGCTCGCCGACGTTCGCGGGCGTGAACAGGATCTGCCTCGGCAGGTTGCTGAAATCGACGCGATCGAAATCATTGATCAGTAAATGGCCGACACCGGAATTCGCGGCATACAGGCTGGCAGTCGAGCCGAGGCCTCCGAGGCCGACAACCAGCACCGAGCACTTCGCCAGGCGCGCCTGACCTGCGGAACCGATCTGGGGTAGGCTGAGCTGACGACTGAAACGGAGTTCGTTGTCCTCACTCATGTTGCAATGATACTCAGTAGCGAAGTTTTCCCTCAGTCACCCGCGAATGACCTTGTAGGTCAGTGTAAGAGAAAATTGACGCGAATCCCGATTCTTTCAATAAAACTTGTACTGCCGGACCCTGACGCGACCCGTGTTCTATGACCAGCCAACCGCCGGAAAACATATGGTAAGACGCTTTTTGAATGACCGACTTGAGTCCATCCAGCCCGTTTTCTCCGCCACGTAACGCGAGTTCCGGCTCATGGTTCAATTCAAAATTGTGGACGATCATTTCCATGTCCGTAACGTACGGCGGATTTGAAACGATAGTCGAAAACTTTCTTCCTCTTACCGGCGCATACCAGTCGCCCAGCAGAAATTCGACATGTGGGTGCTTTAGTACCTTGGCGTTATAGCGGGCGATATTCAGCGCGGCCGGGCTGATATCGGTTGCCGTAATATGAATATTCGGACGTTCATGCGCAATAGCCAGGGCGATCGCGCCGCTGCCCGTGCCAAGCTCGAGCACGTCTGCCGGCTGGTTCGGCATAATGTGTGTTAACGCGCATTCGACCAGCAATTCGGTCTCGGGCCGCGGTATCAGAGTGTCGGCGGTTACGCTGAAATCCATTGACCAGAATTCGCGGAAACCAATGAGCTGGGCAACCGGGCGACCTTCGCGGCGTTTTTGCACCAGGTTGATAAACAGCGCGGCCTGCTCGGGCGCGACGGTATTTTTGCTCTCGCTGTAGAGTTCTACCCGGCCTTTTCGCAGTACGTGGCCCAGCAGCAGCTCGACGTCCAGGCGCGCCGATGTGCTGACCGTCTTGAGTTCGCCCGCGCTTTGCCGCAGCAAGCCGTCGATGGTGAGTTCCTGGGTATTTGGATCTGTGTGCATATGCCGCCTTATGTTAGCCTGAGTATTCTTATTTGGCGCAATTATGTGTTGAATAACATACAGTTTTCCGGCCGAATGGGCGAGTCCAATAAAACTTAATGAGCAATTTTTACGATGCGAAGCGACCAGAAACAGCATAAGCTGGCCACGCGCTGTATCCATGCCGGCGATACGGTCGATGCGGCCACTGGCGCTGTAATGCCGCCGATCGTTACCAGCACGACATTCAAACAAAAGGCTTTTGGTCAACCCACGGACTATATTTACTCGCGGGTGGCAAACCCGACCCGTGATGCGCTGGAGCGCTGCATTGCAGAACTGGAATCGGGCGTCCGTGGCCTGGCGTTTTCATCCGGCATGGCCGCTACAGCCACGATTCTTGAATTGCTGGATAGCGGGTCGCACGTCATTGCGCCGGCTGATATCTACGGCGGCACTTTGCGCCTGTTTGGTGAAGTTCGCACGCGCACGGCGGGACTGAATTTTTCGTTTGTGAACTTCTGTGATCTTGCAGAGGTCGAGGAGGCGATCCGCCCGAATACGCGGTTGTTATGGATAGAGACCCCAACAAACCCGTTATTGCAGATCATGGATCTTGCATCGGCTGTCGCGATTGCACGCCAGCACAACATCCTGGTTGCCGTGGACAACACGTTTGCAACGCCGTGTTTTCAGCGTCCGCTGGAATTCGGCTGCGATATCGTCATGCATTCAACGACAAAATATCTGGGTGGACATTCAGATGTTCTCGGTGGTTTGAATGTGGTTGCCGATCAGGAGTTGGGTAGAAAAATGTTATCCATGCGCAGCGCGGCCGGTGGTGTTGCGGGCCCGTTCGATGCCTACCTGACCTTGCGCGGCGTGAAAACCCTGGCGCTGCGAATGGAGCGGCACGAAAGTAACACCCTGGCCATGGCGCGTTGGCTGGAACAGCAGGACAAAGTCGAGCAGGTTTATTATCCGGGCCTCGAAAGCCATCCTCAGCATGCGCTGGCGCGTCGGCAAATGGATGGCTTTGGTGGCGTCGTGACGTTTCGATTGCGTGGGGATCTAGGCGCCGTTGGTGACTTTATGAATCAACTCGAAGTTTTTACCTTGGCCGAAAGTCTCGGCGGCGTCGAAAGCCTGGCCGGTCACCCGGCCAGCATGAGTCACTCTCATTTATCGCCGCAAAAGCGGCTGGCGCTGGGCATACCCGATAACCTGATCCGCCTCTCATCGGGCATCGAGGACATCGAGGATTTGTTGACCGACCTGCAAAAAGGCTTGGCAGCGGTCAGGTAGGACGAGTCATGGCAAGTGTAAATGAGTAACAGGATTTCAGCGGTGTTCGTGGTCCTGTTTGGCGGTCTCGCCGCCGCAAGCATGCCGGCCATAGCCTATGCGACCGAGGCCTGGTTCGGTCTCGACATGCCTGAAAAGCGCGTAAAGCGCTCGGATCGTCATCGTGCAGTCTATCAAGAACCTGATTTTGCGCCTTTGAGTCTCCGGCTGCCGGCGGCCGAGGATCCGTATACGGGAATCGACGGCCACGAGGTTCATCAATATGTAGCGGAGATCATCGACGTCACGATCGCGAAACGGCCGGCCGGGGAAAAATTCTGGGGACGGATTGCCGGCAGCGCAGCCGAGCAGGCGACTGCCGAGTACATCGCTGAAAAATTTCGTGATTTTGGCCTGACGGATGTGCAGACCGAACCGGTGAACGGCGGCAGTCAATGGTGGCCGCGGGACTGGTCGGTGCGCCTGATCGGCTCGCCAGCCTACGGCGCGGGGACTGAAGACTACCCGTTCGAATCCGCGTTTCCGGCACTGCAGCTAGGCACCGGCGCGCTGCAGATCGACGCACTCGAGGCGGAGCTGATTTATGTCGGGCTCGGTCAGCCGGTCGATTTATTGAATCGTGACCTGGCTGGCAAGATCGCGGTCGTGCGCGCCGAATTCATGCCTGATCCTTTTTTCCAGACGGCGCGCGGGCGTGCTGAAGCACTTGCCGATGCCGGCGCGGTGGGCGTCATCATCGTCGTCGATGCCCCGGGCAATCACCAGTACGCGCTGGAGGAAAGCGGTTCGCCGCACGTGCCATGCTTCATTCTTGGCGGTGATGATGGACGCTTTCTCGAGGAGGTGCTGGCGGCCGCCGGATCATCTGCGCCGCCCATGATGCGCTTGAGCATTGACGCGGAAATCAGGAAATCCTGGCAAGGCAAGAATGTTGTCGGAATGCTGCCTGGGATGTCGGACGAGTATCTGATCATCCTGGCGCACCTGGATGGTTATTTCGAATCGGCAAACGACAACGCCGGCGGACTGGCATCGATGCTCGCCCTGGCGCGATATTTCTCCGCTGCAAAAAAACTGAATCGCACGCTGGTTTTCGTCGGCACCAGTGCGCATCATGAATTTTCCGATGGCGCCCGGGCATTCATCGCCGCACATCCGGATATTCTAGAAAAAACCGCGCTGGTTTTTAATATCGAGCACCCGTCATCGATCAAAAGCTACTATCGCGGCCCGCTGGCGCTCAGTCGCGGGACCTTGCCCGGTCAATTGATGGCGACTACGAGCCAGGGTGAGAGGTCGGTGACGATCTCCAACGGCAATCAGCTGCTGACGTCTTTATACCGGGAAGGTATCGATCGCTACGGGCTGGTTGTTAGCGCGATGATGGAGCGGCGTCCGAATGGAGATGCTTTCGATTTTTTTCGTGCCGGAAAAATCGTCGTACAGATTCTCGATGCGAATCTCTGGTTTCATTCGAGCGGCGATCGTCTTGAGACGATTCATCAGAATGGTCTGGAACGAGCCACCCGGCTATACGCATATCTTTTGGATAATATTGATCAGGCAAGTTGGGATGCACTCGACCAGCGAAATCGTTAAACCTGTTCTGGCTTTGCTGCTGATCGCATATGGCGGCGAGGCGACCGCCCAACAGGATTTCACAGGATGGCCGGATCATGGTGGTGATTGGGGTGGTTCCCGGTACTCATCCCTGACGCAAATCAACAAAGACACCGTCGGCGGGCTCGAACTCGCCTGGACTTATCGAACCGGTGACGGTGAAGGCCCGGTCATTCCGGGGGGTTCATATGGTTTACAGGGCACACCGATTTTGCTGCCCGAGGCAGCCGGCGGCTCGCTGGTTCTCTGCAGTGCGTTTGACCGTGTCATCGCACTGGATCCGGCCAATGGCAGAGAGCGCTGGTCCTTTGATCCTGAAGTAGCCCGCGGTAAGCCTGGGACTCAATACAAATGTCGCGGCGTGGCTCAATGGCAGGATTCAAAGCTGCAGGGATCAATGGCGGAAGACGACTCGGACTCTGCAGCAGCTGCCTGTCTTTCACGAATATTTCACGTGACTTATGACCAACGCCTGTACGCGCTGGATGGTCGAACCGGAACACCTTGCGCTGATTTTGGCGAAAACGGGCGGGTGTTGCTGACGCCACTTATAGATGCCACCAAGCCGTCCACCGACACGCCGGGCGTGCTGACCTACATGCCGCCGGTTATCGTCGGCGATACGGTGATTATCGGTTCATCGGTGGGCGCGAAGTTCAAGCGCGCTGATGCGCCGAGCGGCGCGATACGCGCGTTCGATGCACGTAGTGGGAATTTCAAGTGGATGTTCGATCCCGTGCCGCGAAATCCCAATGATCCCGAAGCGGCCAACTGGACACCGGAAGCCCTGATCAAGACGGGTGGCGCCAATGTCTGGACGCTGATGTCGGTCGATCGCGAGCGTGACATGGTATTCCTGCCAACGTCGAGTGCTTCGCCGAATTATTTTGGCGGTACCCGTCCGGGCGACAACCGCTATGCCAATTCGATAGTCGCTTTACGTGCATCGACCGGTGAATTGATCTGGCATTATCAGATCGTGCATCACGACGTCTGGGACTGGGATATTTCCTCTCAACCGATGCTCGTCGACATACGTCGCGACGAAGAAACATTGCCTGCCGTGGTGCAATTGACCAAGCATGGCCTGATCTTCGTGTTCCACCGCGAAACCGGCGACCCGCTGTTCCCGATAGAAGAACGGCCGGTGCCGACCGATGGTGTACCCGGCGAGGTTCTCTCCCCGACGCAACCGTTTCCGACTGCACCACCACCGTTGACTGCGCAGGGCATCAGTCCAGATGATGCCTGGGGTTTTACCTTTTACGATAAAGGCGCGTGTAGAAAGATGATCGAGGGTTTGCGGCATGGCGAAATTTTCACGCCGCCGTCGACGCAGGGCACGATAATCATGCCTGGCATGGTCAGCAATTGGGGCAGCGGTGCTTTCGATCCGGGCCGTAATCTGCTGATTACGAACCCCCAGAGTATTCCGGCTTTCATACGGCTGGTGCCAAATGTCGAGGTCGATCCCGGATTGGCCGAGGCGCCGATGGCCGGTTTGCCGGGTGGGCCGGCCGGATACATTGTCGGCACACCCTATGCGATTGAACGTGGCACGCCACAAATCTTTTCGCCATTCGGCGCGCCGTGCACCAAACCGCCCTGGTATTCATTGACGGCGGTCGATCTCGACGAAGGAACGATTAAATGGTCGGTGCCATTGGGGACCCTCGACAAACTGATGCCGGTGGCGATGCCATTGGCACTCGGTGCGCCGGGCATCGGTGGCCCGATCGTCACGGCCGGCGGATTGATCTTCATTGGCGCCACAGCAGACGAAAAATTTCGCGCCTTTGATATCGATAGCGGCGAAGAACTGTGGAAACGCAACATACCGACTGCGGCGATGGCGACGCCGATGACTTATATGGCCGGTGGGCGTCAATTCGTCGTGGTCTCGGCCGGTGGTCATCATGCCTATTACCGGCAGAAAGCCAGCGACCATTTGCTGGCGTTCGCCTTGCCGCTGAGCGCGGCAATCAATTAAAAGTCAGGGCCCCTGAAAGCCGACGCATAGATCGCCGCCGGATGTGCGATTATACCCGCCTCAATATGGCAGCCTTGCCGCATGAATCCACTGTCGAGCGCAGGTATTGGTCGCGCAAGTCGCTATTTTGGAAAATGAGGAAAGAAGATGCGTGTTCGCCACTGTTTATTGTTGTTATTTCTTGTAAGTCCGGCGTTTGCTGTCGCTCTCGAGCTGACCAATGAAGACCTGTTCTTTGACGTGCATGCAGTGACACTTTCAATCAGCGATCAAGTTGAAGATGGCTGTCTGCCTCGGCCCGATTCCGTTTTGGCATCGACCGCAGCTGTGCTTCGTGGTGATAAGTTTCGCATAGTTGATCCGGACGAGGCGCCACCCGTTACACCCGATGTCCAGATAACCGCGCTTGGTTATGCGGCCGATCAAGATTGTGTGGTCTTCTTTTCCATATCACTTGTGAAAAGCGTAACCGCAACCGTGCCATATTCCGAAAGTCTTCCGGATTCGTATCAACAGACCCCGCTTGCGGTCGAATTGGGAGTTTATGAAAGCTTGCTGATTGGCCAACTGGAAGGTATGCAAGGCCAGCTCGAACGCGAAGCGGAAAAGGGTGGTAATGAGTTTCTTCTTGCCGTCGAAAGAGCAAGAGCGTCAGTTGAGTCGAATTGGCCTCTGCTTTGGGAGGCGTATGCCTCTGCAACCGACGATTAGTGCCGGCGCCTTATAATCATTTTTGCAGAGATGGCGACCTTAGCGAAGCTGCAGGAACAAAAACGCGCGCTGTTGAAAAAGCTTTATGCCGGTGATCTCTCCGCCGAGCCTGCTCTGGCGCGAATTGACGCGGCGATCGCGCGCCGTACACAGAAGATTCAGCTGAGCCAAAAGCGGCTGGCCGCTGTCAAGAATGCCGTCAAAGTTGGCGTGCCGCTGGAGGAAACCCGGAAGCCTAAGAGTCAGGCGCAGGCGAAGAAAAGCGCCAAGGTTCGTGCGAGGCGGCCGTTAAACCGATTCGAGTAATTAGGATGTGGTTTACTTGTTCCGACAGGCAGCGTTTTTGTCGGTTCTTTGCTTAGTCCAGGGTCAGACCGGTCGGGGCCTCAGGAAGCACATCGCCGCATTCGAGCAAGACAATCTCTGCCGTTGATACGGGTGGTTGGTTGACGACTACGGCACCACAGGTAAAGTCCCGCTTAAAGAGTCCCCCGGATTTATACCAATCCCCAACCGGGGCGCCCAGGTTCGTGTTGTAGCCGTCCCAGAAGCTGTCCGGGTTCATGCGGCTTCTATCTCCGTCCGCGCCGATCAGATCCCCGCCATCGTTGATCAGAAAGTAGAAACCGAGTTCGTAGTCCCGTTCTTTTGTGCCTGCGTCGTCGTCATCATCGAGAATGATATGCCGACCAAGACTATGAGCTTTTTTAACGGCATTCAGGAACGTCTCGAATCCATACTTGCCTGTGCCCTGGGTAATTCCGCCATCCGATATGCCGCGCTCGAAGTTGATGTAATCGGCAGCACGCCATTGTCTCTCAACGAAGCCATCGTAATCCGCATACCAAATGGTGTTATGCGCAATTTCCGCGTCAGGCAATGCTGCGCGTAATTCTTCCATAAATTCCGCGAAGTAGCGCCGCCAATCAGCCAGGGTCATCAGTTTCCCGGTTCGCGGATCGACGGGAATGACGATCTGGCCCTGTCCGTTACTAATGCGCCAGTCAAGATTGACGTCATCTACCCAGATGCCAGCGTATCCAAGCTGATTGACAAGTCTTGCGGCGCCGTTGATCCACCAATTGCGGAAATCGGGGTTGCCAATGTCGGCGGCGTATTGAGGACAGGTGCCATTGCTGCAACCCCAACGCACATACAGCTGGTTGCCATTGCTATCCCGAAGTACCCAGTCAGGGTGCTCGCTATACACTGACCAGGCGGGCTTTATTGCCATCGCGTCTTTATAGGCCCAAGCGTTGGGATACCACTCCAGCCTATTGTCGAAATACGGCGAATACGTCTGCATGCGATAATAGTGTTCGCTCATGAACTGCTTTTGAGAGTCGCTTGGATTTTGCGTCCACGCATCGAAGTCTGACTTTGCATCGACAAAGAACAGCACCTGCCCGGCTAACAACAAAGCGGATAACATATCTAGCCGCCGCGGATCGCGGCGCCTCCTTGCGTACACGTCACATCAAAACCCGACGGCCACCTTATCATCTTGTGATCGTGCGTAGAATTGATTATGTCAAGTCAAGCGATGTCAACAACAAAACCAACGGCACCCGGAGGGTGTAAATTTGTTTTCGCTTCAGAGGTTTGTAGGTTTTTGCACGTGCTGACATTTCAGCACAAATCATGCGATCGAATCATCCTCGAGGTCGGTTCTGCTACGATTAAGACAAGTAAATGGAGCGGCAGCCAGGGTTTACAGACTGGAATCTTCTGACATACTGCCTGCTCCGACCGGCTACACGATGATTAGAATGAACAGCCTTCACGATCTCGGCGGACTGTACGGCTTTGGCTCCATCGCATATGCAGCGAATGAACTGGTTTTTAACGAGCCCTGGGAAGGACGTGTATTTGGCATGTCGCTTAGCCTGGCCGGGAAGGCGCTCTGCGCTGTGCCCGAACTCCGCGATCGCGCCGCCGGGTTTGCCGACAGACCACATGGTCACGATCACTGATGCGACTCACTGAACCTAGAATTCAACCTCTGTCGGAAGAAGACTTCGACGCCGAACAGGCCGATGCCGTTGCGCCGATAGTGGATGGTGGCGGCGTGGTCTTCAACGTCATCAAGACCATGATGCACAATATGCCGTTGTTCAACAGCTTTAATGTGCTGGGTCGCCACATCATGTCCGGCTCGAGCCTCGAACCGCGATTGCGGGAAATTTTGATCATGCGCGTCGGCTGGAATACAAAATGTGAGTATCAGTGGGGCCAGCACGTGCGCATGAGTGCCCCGACCGGTTTAACCTCCGAGGATCATGAGCGCATCAAGGAAGGCGCCGCGGCTGAAGGCTGGAGCGAACTCGAATCAGCGTTACTGAGCACGGTGGATGAACTGGTCACGGACACGATGATCAGTGGCGAAACCTGGACGGTGCTTGCCCGTCACCTGAACACCGAGCAAATCACCGATGCGATTTTCACCGTCGGTCATTACAACATGGTGGCTATGGCGCTCAATAGTCTGGGTGTGCAACGCGAATCGGGCGTCGTCGGCTTCGACGGCACGCCCGCCGTCTGATATCTCGACGGTGGGCCGCCTTCGGCGGGATCGTCCTGCTCTCCGAGCAAGGTCACGTTGCGCCTGATTCTTGCCTCGCTAGCGAACCTTGGGCGGCGTTGCGTTTGTATTGGCGCAGCGCCGCGCGACCACAGGCGGATGAACGGCAATCCGCGATCAATCGTCCGCCATATTAATGAATAACATGATCAGGGCGCTCAGGCCGCCATACTGAAATGCACCCTCCAGTGACAACGCACCAGCCGCCGTTTGCCACATCTGGAAATACGCGCCCGCCACAACATTAAACAGGCCGAACCAGACAACCATCGCCAGCCCGCAACCCAGAATGGCGTAGGTCTTCATTGCATTGAATTCAACGGCCGCCGCATTGCGCGAAGTCCAGAGGTTCCAGGCACCCTTGCTGGCGATCAGGCCCACCAAAATTTCTCCGCTTACGATGACGGCCAGGAAGGTCCAGACGAAGACGGGATTTTCGAAGGACGGACCGAGCGAAGCCGGATAGATGCTGTGGTCCTGCATGCTCACGACATAGAGGACCGCTTGATACGCAGCATCAAGGTTAACAATGTTCTGCAAAGCATAGAGCAGGCCTTCCAAGGCCACCAAGACGACAAGAACTATTTTCAGATATCGGATGGCCATAAACACTCCTTCAGCCGGGGGCTTGATGATTACCGGGTACTCGTATTTGGCGCTTCGAAACCGGGTGGAGCTTGGTTCGTGCGCGCAGCTGGATCTTTCTGGAAGCCGTGTGCAGAAGCATCAAACGCATTGCCACAGGGGTCTGTGCCACGATATTCAGCGTAACGGCCGGCCGTATCGTCGGTTCTTGGATGCCGGCCGCTAGCAGACCTTTGGTAATGTTCTCTATTTCCTCGACGCGAAAGCCAAAGTGATTGAGACTGACGGTTTCTTCACCCCTGGTCTTCGCCGGCAATATGGCGAGATTCATATACCCGTCGGTCAGAAAGACCGGTCCTTCGTAGATCGGGCCAGCGCGGAGTGTGATCTCCATGTCGAAAACCGTCACATAAAACCTGGCTAATTTATCGGTGTCCAGCGTATAGATGGCGAGGTGCCGAATCTTTGGTCTGTTGATGATGGCACGACCTTTTCCACGCGATCGGCGTTGTTCGAATAACGATGGTAATTAAGGTTCTGCATGGTTCGCTAGTCGGTTGATGATGCGACGAGCCAGGCGAGTCTCGTGAAGT
>Ga0224512_10004176_pt1 | contig 12336 bp, 11 predicted proteins | sample SF_May12_sed_USG_4_FD_169103 | JGI IMG/M metagenome (GOLD analysis project Ga0224512, IMG submission 169103) | Sediment microbial communities from San Francisco Bay, California, United States - SF_May12_sed_USGS_13 | ecosystem: Environmental > Aquatic > Marine > Sediment | place: USA... | reverse complement strand
TCTCTCGGATCACGGTCTTGATCGACTCGCCCATCGATCCCAGGTGTACCGGCATGTGCGGCGCGTTGGCGATCAGGCTGCCGTCGGCGTCGAACAGCGCGCAGGAAAAGTCCAGCCGTTCCTTGATGTTCACCGAGTAGGCCGTGTTCTGCAGCCTGAGGCCCATCTGCTCGGCGATCGACATGTACAGATTGTTGAAAATCTCCAGCATCACCGGATCGGCCTCGGTGCCGATCGCCACGCGCTTGTCGCGCGGTACGACGCGCTCGAGCACCAGGTGATCGAGCTTCGTCACCTCGGCGCGCCAGCCGGGCTCGAGCACCGTGGTGGCGTTCGCCTCGGCGATGATGGCGGGGCCGGCGACCTGAGCGCCAGGGGACAGGTTGTCGCGGCGATAGAGTGGCGTCTCGTGCCACTTACCCTCGGTAAACATGCGTACCACCGCATCGGGTTTTTTCTCGATCGCCCGTTTTCCGCCTTTGGAAAAGGGGCGAAAGCTTTCTCCGGCAGACAGTGCTTCCACGGAGACCGCTTCGACGATGAGGGCCTTGCCCGGCATCAGGAAGGAAAACTGTTTCCGATACGCCACCTCGAAAGCGGCCGTCATGTCGCCGACAGTGCCGAACGGAACGATCAGCGCCGTATCCGTCCCGTCGTATTTCAAATGCACACGCCGCAGCATCTTGACGCGTCCGCGCTCGACGCCCTGCAGCACGAGCTCTTCGGTGGCAGCTTGCGCAAGCGCCTCGAGCTCGGCTTCCAGGGCGGCGGAACCGAGGTTCGCTTCGATCGCTTTCTCCTTCATCTCCACCTGGTCGGCGAGCCCCATGCCGTAGGCCGAGAGCACGCCGGCGAGCGGGTGGATGAACACCCGCGTCATGGCGAGCGCGTCGGCCACCAGGCACGCGTGCTGCCCCGCGGCGCCGCCGAAGCAGCAAAGGGTGTACTCGGTGACGTCGTGCCCACGCTGCACCGAGATGTGCTTGATGGCGTTGGCCATGTTGCCCACGGCGATCTGGATGAAGCCCTCGGCCACCTGCTCGGGCGATCGCCCGTCGCCGATGGTCTGCGCCAACCCGGCGAACTTCTCCTTCACCACGGCGGCGTCGAGCGCCTGAGCGCCGTCGCCGCCGAAGACGCGCGGGAAATAATCGGGCTGGATCTTGCCGAGCATGACGTTGGCGTCGGTCACCGCCAGCGGCCCGCCGCGCCGGTAGCTCGCCGGCCCGGGATTGGCGCCCGCCGAGTCCGGCCCGACGCGGTAGCGCGCGCCGTCGAAATGCAGGATCGAGCCGCCGCCGGCAGCCACCGTATGGATGCTCATCATCGGCGCACGCATCCGCACGCCCGCCACCTGCGTCTCGAACTCGCGCTCGAATTCGCCCGCGTAGTGCGACACGTCGGTGGAGGTGCCCCCCATGTCGAAGCCGATGATCTTGTCGAAGCCGGCGGCCAGCGACGTGCGCACCGCGCCGACGATGCCGCCCGCGGGGCCCGAGAGGATCGAGTCCTTGCCGTGGAAGCGCCGCGCGTCGGTCAGGCCGCCGTTCGACTGCATGAACAGCAGCCGTACGCCTTCCAGCTCGGCGGCGACCCGTTCCACGTAGCGGCGCAGAATCGGCGACAGGTAGGCGTCGACCACGGTGGTATCGCCGCGGCCGATGAGCTTCATGAGCGGACTGGTGAGGTGCGAAACGGAGATCTGAGTAAATCCGACCTCTTTCGCGAGCGCGGCGACGCGCGCTTCATGATGTGTGTACCGATACCCATGCATGAAGACGATGGCGATGGACCGGAACCCCGCCGCAAAGCTTTTCTCGAGATCGGCGCGCGCGAGCGCCTCGTCCAGCGCTAGCAGGACCTCGCCGCGCGCGCCGATCCGCTCCCGGACTTCGACCACGTCCGCATACAGCAACTCCGGCAGGACAATGTTTCGCTCAAAAATTTTCGGCCTGTTTTGATAGGCAATGCGAAGCGCATCACGAAATCCCTGGGTAATGAACAGGACTGTTCGATCCCCCTTCCTCTCCAGCAAAGCATTGGTCGCCACCGTCGTCCCCATCTTTACCGCCTCGATCTTCTCCACGGGGATGGGTTTGCCCGCCGGCACCTCGAGCAGCTCGCGGATGCCCGCCAGCGCGGCATCGCGGTAGCGCTCAGGATTCTCCGACAGCAGCTTGTGGGCGATGAGCGAGCCGTCGGGCCGCCGCGCGACGACGTCGGTGAACGTGCCGCCGCGGTCGATCCAGAACTGCCACCTCATCGGCCGAACCTCGCCGCCGCGTAGGGCGCCGGATCGACGAATGGCGTCTCGCCGGTCACCATCTCCGCCATCAGGCGACCGGTGACCGCGGCGAGCGTCAGGCCGTGGTGCGCGTGGCCGAAGGCGAACCACAGGTTCGCGTGCCGCGGCGCCGGCCCGATCACCGGCAGCATGTCCGGCGTGCATGGCCGCGCGCCCATCCACGGTTCGTTGTCCAGCCGCTCGGCGAGCGGGAACAGCTCGCGCGCGATGGGCTCGGCGCGTCCGAGCTGCACCGGTGTGCGCGGGGCATCGCGCAGCGCGAACTCGGCGCCGGTGGTGAGGCGGATGCCGCGGTGCATCGGCCCCATGAAGTAGCCGCGCTCGACGTCGAGGATCGGGTGGTTGAGCTGCGCTTCGCCGGCCGCGCGGTAGTGCATGTGGTAGCCGCGCTTGACCGCCAGCGGCAGGTGGTAGCCGAGCGCGCGCGTGAGCACGTCGGCCCACGGTCCGAGCGCCACGACCGCGCCGCCCGCGGCAAGCGGGCCCTTGGCCGTGCGCAGCTTCCAGCCCGTGCCGTCCGCCTCGAGCGTGGCGGCGTTGCCCTGGACGAACTCGCCGCCCAGTTCGCTGAAGCGCTTCAGGTAGGCCTCGGCCAGGGCGTGCGGATCCTCGACCCGGACGGGCTCGGTCCAGTGCACGGCACCGGCGAGCACCGGCGCAAGGTAGGGCTCCGCCTCCTGCAGCGCGTGCGCGTCGAGCAGCCGGTGCTCGATGCCGAATTCGCTCTTCCAGCGCTCGGCTTCGCGAAAGCGCCGGTCGCGCTCGCGCGCCGTGCGAAACACCTTCAACCAGCCGCCGCGGCGCACCAGGTCCTGCGCGCCGCACTCGGCGATGAGCGCATCGTGCTCGCTCACGCAGTGCTCGATCAGCTTCGCGTAGACGCGCGCGACCGCCGCGTGGCGCGCCGGGCGCGAGTGGTGCCAGTACTGCCACAGGAACGGCGCCAGCGTCGGCAGCGCCGAGAGGTGGTAGTGGGCGTCGATGGTGCGGTTCAAGGCGTAGCGCGCCAGCGCGCCGAAATCGTGCGGGAAGCCGTACGGATAGACGCCTTCGCGCTGGATCAGGCCGGCGTTGCCGAAAGAGGTTTCTTCGGCGGCGCCGCGCCGCTCGAGGAGCGCCACCGCGCGGCCGCGCTTCTGCAGGTGCAGTGCGACGCAGATGCCGATGATGCCCGCGCCGAGCACAACGATGTCCTTTCGTGCCATTACAATCGCATCCTAACTTGGATCGCATTGACACAGCAGTCATCGGCGCCGGGCTCGTCGGCCTGGCGGTGGCGCGCGCGCTGGCGCTTGCCGGGCGCGAGGTGGTGATCCTCGAGGCCGAAGACGCCATCGGCATGCACACCAGCTCGCGCAATTCCGAGGTGATCCACGCCGGTATCTACTACCCGCCGGGGTCGCTCAAGGCGCGCACCTGCGTCGCCGGCCGCGAGCGCCTGTACGCCTATTGCGCCGAGCGCGGCGTGCCGCACCGGCGCTGCGGCAAACTGATCGCCGCCGCCGACGCGGCGCAACTTCCCGAGCTCGAGGCGATCCTCGCCAGAGCCCATGCCAACGGCGTCGCCGACGTGACCCGCATCGGCGCCGCCGCGGCGCGCGCCATGGAACCCGAATTGTCGTGCGTCGACGCGCTCTATTCGCCGGCCACCGGGATCATCGACAGCCATGCGCTGATGCTCGCCTACCTGGGCGACGCCGAAAATGCCGGCGCCGTGCTGGCGCTGAAAAGCCCGTTGGAGCACGCGCGCGCGCAGCCGCAGGGGATCGAGTTGCACGTCGCCGGCGCGGAGCCATTGCTCGCCCGCGGCGTCGTCAACTGCGCCGGCCTGCGCGCGCCGAGCCTCGCGCGGCGCATCGACGGCTATCGGGCCGAGCACGCGCCGCGCGAGCTCTACGCCAAGGGCAACTACTACACGCTCGCGCGCCGCGCGCCCTTCACGCACCTCGTCTACCCGGTGCCGGAGCCCGGCGGCCTGGGCGTGCACGTCACGCTCGATCTCGCCGGGCGGGCGCGCTTCGGCCCGGACGTGGAATGGGTGAACGCCATCGACTACCGCGTCGATCCGCGGCGCGCCGAGCGTTTCTACGCCGCCATCCGGCGCTACTGGCCCGGGCTGCCCGACGGTGCCCTCGAGCCGGGCTACGCCGGCATCCGCCCGAAGATCTCCGGCCGCGGCGAGCCGGCAGCGGATTTCGTCGTGCAGGGCCCGCGCGCGCACGGTGTGCCAGGCCTGGTGAACCTGTTCGGCATCGAGTCGCCCGGATTGACAGCGTCGCTGGCGTTGGCCGATGATGCGGCAACGCTTCTTTCTGCATGAAACTTCCCGGAGGTCATATGAAATTCAGGCTCGTGGCAGCATTTGCCGCGTCGGTATTGGCCAGCACGGCACAGGCGCAAACCAAGTGGGACATGCCCACGCCCTACTCGGACGGCGAGTTCCACACGCGCAACGTCGTCCTGTTTACCGAGGACGTCGCCAAGCGCACCAACGGCGCGCTCGAAATCAAGGTGCACGCCTCGGGCTCGCTCATCAAGCACCCCGACATCCTGCGCGCAGTATCCACCGGCCAGGTGAACATCGCCGAGTTCCTGCTCGGCCAGTTCGGCAACGAGGACCCGGTGTTCGCCGCCGACAACCTGCCCTTCGTCGCCGCGGGCTACGACAGCGCCTGGAAGTTCTACCAGGCGCAGAAGCCGCTGCTGACGAAGAAGCTGGCTGGGCGCGGCCTTACGCTGCTCTTTTCCGTGCCGTGGCCAGGCCAGGGCATCTACACCAAGGAGCCGCTGAAGTCGGTCGACGACCTCAAGGGCACCAAGTTCCGCACCTACTCGCCGCTCACGGCGCGGCTTGCCGAGCTGCTCGGCGCCAGCCCGACGGTGATCCAGGTGCCGGAGATTCCGCAGATGTTCGCCACCGGCGCGGTGCAGGCGATGATCACCTCGTCGGCCACCGGCACCTCGACCAAGGCCTGGGAGTTCGTCAAGAATTACTACAAGACGAGCGCCTTCCACCCGAAAAACGCCGTCGTGGTGAACACGCGCGCCTTCAAGCGCCTGCCGAAGTCGCAGCAGGAGGCGGTGCTGGCCGCGGCCAATACCGCGGAGCCGCGCGGCTGGGCGATGTCCAAGCAGCGCGAGAAGGACGGCGACGAGACCCTCGCCAGGAACGGCATGACGCTGCACGAGCCGAGCCCCGCCATGAAGGCCGCGTTCACCAAGGTCGGCGCGCAGATGGCCAGGGAGTGGGAAGAGAAGGCCGGCGCCGACGGCCAGGCGATCATGAAGGCCTACAAGAAGAAGTAATTTGAGGCGGTTCCTCGACCGCCTCTACGCCGCGAGCGGGGTGCTCGCGGCGGCCTGCCTGGCGAGCATCGCCGTGATGATGCTCGCGCAGGCCGCCATGCGCGAAGTGGGGCTGCTGTTGCGCGGCGCCGACGACATCGTCGGCTGGCTGTGCGCGGCGAGCGCCTTTCTCGCCCTCGGCTATACCTTTCGCCACGGCGAGCTGGTGCGGGTCGGGCTGCTGATCGACCGCCTGGCGCCCGCCGCGCGCCGCCGAGCCGAGCTCGGCGCGCTTGGCCTGGGCGTCCTCGTCGCCGGCTACATCCTGTGGGCATCGGCGAACTTCGTCTACGAAAGCTGGCAGTTCGAGGAAGTGGCGCAGGGCCTGATCCAGATCCCGATCTGGATTCCGCAGATGAGCTTCGTCGCCGGCGCGCTCGTCTTCTTCATCGCCCTGCTGGACGAATTCGTGGTGCTGGCCGCGGGTGGCACGCCTGCGTACCGGTGCGCCGAGGAAACGCATCGCGCGCACCCCGAAGCGGCCGAGGCGCCCTGATGGGCACGCTGACCGTCGCCGCCATCCTGCTCGCCGCCCTGCTGGTGCTGCTCGCCGGCGGCCTGTGGATCGCGATGGCCATGAGCGTCGTTGCCTGGGTCGGACTGCAGTTTTTCACCACCAGCCCGCCCGACGTCAACCTGTTCCAGGCCTACTGGGGCTCGAGCGCTTCGTGGACGCTCGCCGCACTGCCGATGTTCGTGTGGATGGGCGAGATCCTGTTCCGCACGCGGCTGTCGGAAGAGATGTTCAAGGGCCTCTCGCCCTGGCTCGGCTGGCTCCCCGGGCGCCTCATGCACGTCAACATCTTCGGCTGCGCCATCTTCGCCGCGGTGTGCGGCTCCTCGGCGGCGACCGTGGCCACCATCGGCAAGGTGGCGCTGCCCGAGCTCGCCAAGCGCGGCTACGACGAGAAGACGAGCGTGGGGTCGCTCTGCGGCGCCGGCACGCTGGGGCTGCTGATTCCGCCGTCGATCATCATGATCGTGTACGCGGTGGCGGCCGAGGTGTCGATCCTGAAGATGTTCCTCGCCGGGGTCCTCCCCGGCGCGCTGCTGGTGACGCTGTTTTCGGGCTACATCGTCGCTTGGGCGCTGCTCAATCCCGGCAAGACGCCGTCGAACGTGGAGAAGATGAGCTTCGGCGAGCGCGTGCGCCGCGCGAAGAACCTGATTCCCTGCCTGGTGCTCATCTTTTTCATCATGGGCGTGATGTTCACCGGGCTCGCCACGGCCACCGAGGCAGCGGCCTTCGGCGTGCTGGGTGCGCTGGCGATCGCCTGGTGGAGCGGCTCGCTCACGCGCGCGAGCTTCGCCACCAGCCTGATGGGCGCGACGCGCCTGTCGTGCATGATCCTCTTCATCCTCGCCGGCGCGTCGATGCTGTCTTCGTGCATGGCCTTCACCGGAATCCCGCGCGCGCTCGCCGAGTGGGTGGCCGCGTCGCACTTCAGTCCCTACGCGCTGATCGCCGTGCTGGCCCTCATCTACCTGCTGCTCGGCATGGCGATCGACGGCATCTCCATGATCGTGCTCACCACCTCGATCGTGCTGCCGATGATCGAGGCGGCGGGCTTCGATCTCATCTGGTTCGGCATCTTCGTCGTCATCCTGGTGGAGATCGCGCAGATCACGCCGCCGGTGGGCTTCAACCTGTTCGTGCTGCAGACCATGGCCAAGCGCGAGGCGAATTACGTCGCGCGCGCCGCGGTGCCGTTCTTCTTCATGATGCTGCTCGCCATCGCGGTCGTCACCGCGTTCCCGGGGATCGCCACTTGGCTGCCCGATGCCATCCTCGGCGTGACGAAGAAGTAGGACAATAGGGTCTGCATGTCCGAGCCCATCTACCTGACCCGCGAGATCCGCCGCATCGAAGAGGCGGCGAAGGATATCCCGCTAATGGAACGCGCGGGCGCGGCCGCAGCGGAGCTCGCGGCGCACCTATGCGCCGACACGGCGAAGGACGTGCTGGTGCTCGCCGGCCCCGGCAACAACGGCGGCGACGCGAAAATCGTCGCCGTGCGCCTGCGCCAGCAGTTCTTCCGAGTGACGCTCGCCGGCGCGGCGGAGGCCGCCACGCTGCCGATGCAGCAGAACTGGGGGCTGATCGTCGACGGCCTGTTCGGCATCGGCCTGGCGCGCCCGGTGGAGGGCGAATACGCGCGGCTCGTCGATTACGCGAACGCCCAGAGCTGCCCGGTGCTCGCCCTCGACATCCCGAGCGGCCTCGCCTCCGACACGGGTTGCGTGCTCGGCCGCGCGGTGCGCGCCACGCACACGATCACCTTCATCGCCCTGAAACCGGGGCTCCTGACACTCGACGGGCCCGATTACTGCGGCGAGATTTCGGTCGCCGACCTGGCGCTCGACCTGAAGAAACTCGCGCGGCCGATGGCGTGGAAAGCGGGCCCGGACCTCTTCGCCGAGGTGCTCAGGCCGCGCCCGCGCAATTTCCACAAAGGCACGGCCGGTTCGCTCGCCATCCTGGGCGGCGCCTCCGGCATGACGGGTGCGGCGCTGCTCGCCGGACGCGCGGCGCTCAAGCTCGGCGCCGGTCGCGTCTACGTCGGCATGCTCGAGGAGACGTCGATCGATCCGGGCGCCCCGGAGCTGATGCTGCGACATCCCGACGATGCCCTCGGCCAGGATCTCGACGCCCTCGTGATCGGCCCCGGGCTAGGCCAGAGCGGGCGCGCCGAGGCGCTCGTCGGCGCGGTGCTGGCAAGCGACATGCCGTGCGTGCTCGACGCCGACGCGCTCAACCTCATGGCCGACAACAAGGACCTGCGCGCGGCCTGCGCCAAGCGCCGTTCGGACACGCTGGTCACTCCGCATCCGGGCGAGGCGGCGCGCCTGCTCGGCACAAGCATCCCCGAGGTGCAAAGCGACCGTCTTGCCGCGGCGCAACGCGTGGCGCACGAGTTGAACGCGCACGTCGTGCTGAAGGGCAACGGCAGCGTGCTCGTGGCGCGCGACGGCCACTGGTTCATCAACACGTCCGGCAATCCGGGAATGGCCTCTGCGGGCATGGGCGACGTGCTCTCCGGGATCCTCGGCTCGCTCCTTGCGCAGAAGCTTTCGGGCGAGGCGTCGCTGGTGCTCGGCGTGCATTTGCATGGCGCCGCCGCCGATGCGGCGGGCCACGGCATTGGCCTCACCGCCTCCGAGCTGATCGAGCCGGCGCGCCGGCTGTGGAACAACTGGCTAACCAAATAGGGACAGACCTCATTTTTCTCATTTGCAAATGAGAAAAATGAGGTCTGTCCCCTTTTAGTCGCAGCGGTAGAACGCCTGCCGCTGCTGGAAGCTGATGGCGTCGAGGTCCTCGGGGTGGCGCGCCCGGCCACGGCTGTCGATGAGCCGCGCCTCGAGCACCGCCAGGCGCTTTTCCAGGCGCGCGGTCTCCGGGTCGGCATTGATTTCTTCGAAACGCGCGCGCATCTGCTTCAGGTCGGCGTCGCGCCGCTCGACCTCGGCGAGGACGATGGCGCGGCGCAACTGGCGCTTTTCGCACTGCACCGGCTCGAGCTTGGCCGAGATGTCGATGAACTCCTGCGCCGCGGGCGTGAGCGCAAGCGCCGCGCACGGCCACAGCAGCACGGGCAGCCAGCGCCTCACGCCACAGGGGAATTGGTTGTCGATCAGGACTTCAGGCGTTTGACGACGTCGTAGATCTCGCTGGCGTGGCCGCGCGGGCTGACGCCGTAGTGCACGTGCCGCAGCACGCCGCTCTTGTCAATGACGAAGGTCGAGCGCACCAGGCACTCGCGGCGCACGCCGTCGGTTTCCTTTTCCTGCAGCACGCCGTAACTGCGGCATACCTCGCCCTCAGGATCCGACAGCAGGCCGATCGACACGCCGTGCTTGTCGCGGAACACGGCGTGCGACAGGCAGTCGTCGCGCGACACGCCGAGGATCACGCAGTCGTGCTTGACGAACTGGTCCTCGTGGTCGGAGAACTCCGCGGCCTCGAGAATGCATCCAGGCGTGCCGTCGCGCGGGTAGAAATACAGCACCACGTGCTTGTGGCCCTTGAACTCCGACAGGCTCACCGCCTGCATGTCGGCGTCCGGCAGCGTGAAGATTGGTGCGGTTTGTCCCGTTTGCAGCATGGCTCGATTCGATGCGGCCGATTCTAATGCACATCGAATGCAGCATGGCAAGCATGCGCCGCACGGTGTCGTGATTCAGCCACATATAATCCGCCGATGAAACTTCGCGTGCTGGGCGGTCTGAGCGCGCAGCAATTCCTGCGCCGCTACTGGCAGAAACGGCCGCTTCTGGTGCGCGGCGCGCTGCCGGGATTCCGCGGCGCGGCGACGCGGGCGCAGCTGGCTGCGCTCGCCGCGCGGCCCGATGTCGAGTCGCGCCTGGTGCGGCGACGCGGCGGGCGCTGGAACGTGGTGCAAGGTCCACTCGCCTGCACCAGGCTGCAGCGCAATTCGACCCTGCTGGTGAGCGGGGTCAACCTGCACCTCGCCGCCGCCGACCGGCTGCTGCGCGGCTTCGGCTTCCTGCCGCAGGCGCGCCTCGACGATGTCATGGTGAGCTGGGCGGCGCCGGGCGGCGGCGTCGGGCCGCACTTCGACTCCTACGACGTGTTCCTGCTGCAGGGCGCCGGGCGGCGCGTCTGGCGTCTGGAGCGCCCGCGTGCCTTCCGCATGGTCGAAGGCACGCCGCTCAAGCTGATTGCGGACTTCAAACCCGACGAGGAGGTGCTGGCAGAGCCGGGAGACTTGCTGTATCTGCCGCCGGACTGGGGGCATGACGGCGTGGCGCTCGAGGAGTGCCTCACCTGCTCCATCGGCCTGCGCGCACCTCAGGGCCAAGAGCTGGCCGCCGCCTTCCTCGATTACCTGCACGAGCGCGGCCTGCCGCGCGAGCGCTATCGCGACCCGGATCTCGGCGCCGCGCGCCGCGGCGCCGAGATCCCGCGGCGCTTGGCGGCGCACGCGGCGGCCGTCCTCGGCCGAATCCGCTGGTCGCGCGGCGACACGGAGGATTTCCTCGGCCGCTACCTGAGCGCACCCAAGCCCAACGTCGTCTTCCGGCACCCGCGACGCGCCCTGGGGCGCGCCGCCTTCGCGCGCCGTCTGCGGCGCGCCGCCGTGGTGCTCGATCCGCGCACGCAGATGCTGACCCTCGGCACGCGCTGCTTCATCAACGGCGAGACGCTCGCGGCGACGCCCGCGCTGCGCGCGCTCGCCGACCGGCGCCGCGCGCTGCTGCCGGCGGCGCTTGCCGATTTCGCCTACGGCTGGTATTTGTCGGGGTACTTGCATCTGGAACTCGCGTGATGAACGAGACGGCCCCGCAGACCGAATACCAGCCGTTCGACGGTGAGGCCGAATTCCAGCAGGCGGTGGAGCGGCTGCTGGCCGCGCCGGGCCGCGAGCTGCGCATCTTCGACCCGAACCTGCAGGCGCTGCGGCTGAACGACCCGGCGCGCATCGAGCGCCTCAAGTCGTTTCTGCTGGAAAGCCGCACACGCCGCATCTTCATCGCGCTGCACGACCCGGACCACGTGACTCGCGAGTGCCCGCGCATGATGTCGCTGCTCGCGCGCTTCGCGCACGCCATCCAGGTCAACCGCACGCACGAGGAGATCCGCGGCATCCAGGACAGCTTCCTGGTGCTCGACCAGATCCACTACCTGCGCCGGCCGGTGGCGCAGTTCTACCGCGGCGCGCTCGGCCTGCACGACGAGGCCGAAGCGCTCGCCATGCGCGGGCGCTTTCAGGAAATCTGGGCGGCGTCCTTTCCGAGCGTCTCCAGCACCACGCTTGGGCTGTAGGGTGGGCCACTGGCCCACCCTACGCGAGATCGCGCCAGCCGAAGCCTTCGTCCTGGGTGGCGACGCCCACCCAGTCGTCCGCGCAGCCCAGCACGCCCGCCAGCGCCGTGCGCGCGAGCGCCGCGTTGTTGTTCTGCTGCGAAAGGTGCGCGGCGATGACGTGCTTCAGCCGCGAGCAATCGAGCGCCGCGAGCAGCCGCCCGGCGGCAGCGTTGTCGAGGTGGCCGAAAGGCCCGCCAATGCGCTCCTTCAGCCATTTCGGGTACTCGCCGCCCCACAGCAGGTCCAGATCGTGATTCGTCTCCAGCACCAGCGCGTCGCATGCCGAGAGCATCGCTTCGACGTGCGCGGTCGAGGTGCCGAGATCGGTGAGCACGCCCAGCCGCCACGCGCCGTCGCCGAGCACGAACTGCACCGGCTCGCGCGCATCGTGCGGTACGGTGAACGGCTCCACCCGGATGTCGCCGACGGCGAACGGCTCGCGGCCCTCGATCAGGCGCAGCTCGACGCCTTCCGCCGACTTGCCACCATCTTCCTGCGCGCGCCGCGTGCCGTGCGTCAGGTACACCGGCAGCGCGTGCTGCGCGGCGAACGGATAGGCGTGGCCGACGTGGTCGTCGTGCTCGTGTGTCACGAGGATCGCGCAGAGGTCGCCGGGCGCGAGCCCGAGGCGCGCGAGGCGCTTTGCCGTTTCGCGCGGCGACAGGCCGCAATCGATCAGTACGCGGCTGGCGCCCGCCTCGGCGACCAGGCAGTTGCCCTTGCTGCCGCTGGCGAGCGACGCGAAGCGCACTACTTCAGTTGCTCGTGCAGCAGGGCGAGGATGCGGCTTGCGGTCGGCGAACTCTCGGCGGCGCCGTTCTTGTCGAGGACCTGCACGCGGCTCGACTCGTCGGCG
>Ga0224512_10004175_pt1 | contig 12340 bp, 12 predicted proteins | sample SF_May12_sed_USG_4_FD_169103 | JGI IMG/M metagenome (GOLD analysis project Ga0224512, IMG submission 169103) | Sediment microbial communities from San Francisco Bay, California, United States - SF_May12_sed_USGS_13 | ecosystem: Environmental > Aquatic > Marine > Sediment | place: USA... | reverse complement strand
TATGGCGTGCTGATCGGTGTACTCGTGGTCGTGATCCGCTTCTGGGGCGGCATGCCCGAGGGTGTGATGTACGCGATCCTGCTGGCGAACGCGGTGTCTCCGCATATCGACAACCTGATCCAGCCAAGGGTGTTCGGCACGGGCAGGGGGACGGCATGAACGCACCAGCGCCCATCCAGCAGAAACAGACCACCACGTGGGAGATGTATCGCTCGATCGTTGGCATCGGCGCGTTCTGTGCCCTGCTCATCGTGACGGTGTTCCAGGCCACCGAAGGGCGCATCGCCGACAACAAGGCGCGGTTTCTTAGCAACGCGGTAGCGCAGGTGCTGCCGGCCGCGCGATCGACGGTTGAAGTCGCCCTGGATTCGAACGGCGCGCTGGTCGCGGCTACCGCGCCTGCCAACCTGCCAGTGTTCCTGGGCTATGGCGAAAACGGCGAATTGGTCGGCGCGGTCATAACGGCGCAGGGCATGGGCTACGCGGACAACATTACTGTGCTGTATTCCTATTCCTTCGACCTCGAAGCCATCGTGGGCTTCAAGGTGCTGGAAAGCAAAGAGACGCCCGGCCTCGGTGACAAGGTTGAGATTGAGCCGCATTTTCTGGCCAATTTCGAGGCACTCGATGCGCGCCTTGGCGGCGACGGCACGGCACTGTTGAACGCGATTGTGACGGTAAAGCAGGGTGAAAAGACCGAGCCCTGGCAACTCGACGGTATCACGGGCGCTACGATCACCTCGGATGCCATCGGCGTTATCCTGAACCGGGGCTCGGGTTACTGGCTGCCCGCGCTCGAGCGCGATGCGCGCGATTTTCAACCACCGCAAGCGAGTGAGGAGTAGATCGTGGCGCTGAAGCAGGTCAGCTCGACAGACGAGTTCATCAAGGGGCTGTGGCGCGACAACCCGGTGTTCATCCAGGTGCTCGGCATGTGTCCGGCGCTGGCCGTATCCAATACCGCGATCAATGCGCTGGCCATGGGCGCCGCGACGACCTTCGTGTTGGTGATGGCCGGCCTGTCGGTGTCGCTATTGCGAAACTTCATACCGCGTGAGGCGCGCATCGTCAGCTACATTTGTATCATCGCGACCTTCGTGACCTGCGTCGATTACGCCATCATGGCGATCAGCATCGAGCTGCACCGCGCGCTGGGCGCCTTTATCGCTCTGATCGTCGTTAACTGCCTTATCCTGGGCCGCGCCGAGGCGTTCGCGTCCAAGAACAAACCTGGCCGCGCGATGCTGGATGGGCTGGGCATGGGAGTCGGCTTTACCGTCGCGCTGTTCTTCATCGGCGTGGTGCGTGAGGTTCTCGGCAGCGGCACGCTGTTCGGCGTGGACCTGTTCGCCGACGGATTCCAGACCTGGACAGTCATGGTGCTGCCCAGCGGCGGCTTTTTTGCGATGGCGATATGGCTACTGCTCGTGAACTGGATCCGCCAACGCCAGGCGGAAGCCGAGAAACAGGACGGTGAGCGGGCCAGGGAGGCAACATCATGAATGATCCCGGTTACTGGTCCATCTTCCTGAATGCGGCGCTGGTCAACAATTTTGTGCTCGCCTACTTCCTCGGCATATGCCCGTTTTTCGGCGTGTCGGCTAAGCTCGAAACAGCCGTTCGTATGAGTGGCGCGGTCAGTTTCGTCATGCTCGTCGCCTCCGTGTGCGCGTTCGGTATCAACCTGGTACTCGAAGCGATCAACGCGCCTTATTTGCGGATCATCTCGTACATCCTCGTGATCTCGTCGACGGTCCAACTCGTCGAGATGCTGATGCGCAAACTAAGTCCGCCCACGTTTCGGGCGCTGGGCATCTTTCTGCCGCTGATCACGACAAACTGCGCGATCTTCGGTCTCGCGTTGTTTCAGACTAACAAGGGCTATGGATTCGTGCAGGCAATCGTTTATGCACTGGGTGCGGGTGCCGGATTCGCGCTGGCGCTCGTGCTGATGGCCGGCGTGCGCGAGAAACTCGATCTCGCGGACGTGCCCGAGATCTTCAGGGGAACCGCGGCCGCCCTGGTCGTGGCCGGTGTATTGTCCATGGGCTTCATGGGTTTTGCGGGGCTGGGCAGATGAACATTGTAGTTGCCCTCATCATTGCGACCGTTGCTATCTCTGCCATGATTACGATACGAATCGTTGCGTTTGAAAGCGCGTTGAAAGAGCGGCTCAAGCCCGGTCGTTCGGATGGCGCTTGCGATGCAGCGCCGTGCTTTGGCGGGTGCGGTTCCCACAAATTCGAAACTGCTACTGGACCCGCTTCCGACGGGAATAGAGCGAAAAGGAGTGCTCCTCATGCGTCTTGAAGATTATCCAAAAAAACCTCGCTTTGCCGCGACAGTCTTGAAATCAGAAGAGATCACGGCCGAAGGCGCAGATGCCGAAGTCCGTGAACTGGTGTTCGAAGTGGACAGGGACGAGTTCAATTTCGAAATCGGACAGAGCATTGGCGTACTGGTCGAAGGCCCGCAGGAATTCGGTGGCTCATTGCGCCAACGGCTTTATACGGTTGCCGACACGCCGAGTGGCAAGGGCGATGCCAAGCCGCAGATTACGTTAGTCGTAAGGCGCTGCGACTATGTCGATGACTACAGCGGCGAGCAGTACCCGGGAGTCAACTCCAACTTCCTGTGCGACCGCAAACCGGGAGACAAGATTTTCATCACCGGTCCGTTCGGCTTGCCGTTTAAGGTGCCGGAAGACAAGCGTGCCAACCTGTTACTCATCGGTCTCGGTACCGGCATCGCACCTTTTCGTGCCTTCATCAAACACATCTACCAGGACATCGGTGACTGGGAAGGCAGGGTTCGCCTTCTGTATGGCGCGAAGTCCGGCCTCGAGTTGCTCTACATGAATGACAAGCGCGATGACTTCGCACGCTACTACGACGAGGACACGTTCGAGGCAATCCAGGCGTTGAGCCCACGACCGAACTGGGCCGACCCGATCGCGTGGGATCACGCGATCGAGGAACGCAGCGGAGAGATTCTGAGCATGCTCGACGATGAACACACTTACGTGTACGTAGCCGGCCTGGTCCTGATCCGCGATGCACTCGACAAACTGTTTGCCAACATGGTCGGATCTCCCGAATCATGGGCGAAGAAGAAGGCCGAACTCGCGGACGCAAATCGGTGGGTTGAACTCCTGTATTGAACGCTGAATTTGTGAGCCCGGAACGGTGCCAGCGAAGAAGCGTATTCGCAGACACTATTGCAATACTGTGCATAACGGTCCCCTGCCTCCGGAAGGCAGTGCGCTACCAGGCTGAGCTACACGCCCTCAGGACCGTCTTTGGACAGAAAAATTGGCGATGCTGACAAGGGCCTGCTTGTAGTCGGAGTCGGGAACATCGGACAACGCTGTAATTGCAGTATCGGCGGCTTCCTGAGCGCGCGCCGCGGTGTACTCGAGCGCACCGGTTGACTTGATGATCGCCTGAACCTCGTCAAGCTGATCCAACCCGCCATCAAGAATTGCTTTACGAATCAGTTCCTTATCACTAGCACTGCCTTCCCGCATCGCGTAGATCAATGGCAACGTTGCCTTGCCTTCGGCCAGGTCATCGCCCAGGTTTTTGCCCAATTCCTTGGCGGAAGAATTGTAGTCCAGCGCGTCATCGACGAGCTGAAACGCCGCACCGAGGTTTTGCCCGTAGCTGATCATTGCAGCCTCGTCGCCGTTGTCTCTGTTCGCAAGGACGGCGGCAATTTGTGCACCGGCCTCGAATAAACGGGCGGTTTTGCGATAGATAACCTGGTGGTAAGCCTCTTCGCTGGTGTCCGGGTCGTGCACGCTCATGAGTTGCATGACTTCGCCGGCGGCTATCGTGTTGGTGGCGTCGGCCAGAATTTGCATGATGCGCATACTGTCGATGTCGACCATCATCTGGAAGGCTCGTGAGTAAAGGAAGTCACCAACAAGAACACTGGCCTGGTTGCCGAAGACGGTATTCGCTGTATCTCTGCCGCGCCGTCTTTGTGAGCCATCGACGACATCGTCGTGCAGCAAGGTCGCGGTGTGGATGAACTCCACTATGGCTGCCGAGCGTATGTGCTGGTCGCCGCGGTACCCCAACGCCCGGGACGCCAGCAGCACAAGCAACGGTCGCAGCCGTTTGCCACCGGAGGTGACGATGTATTTCGATACCTCTGAGACCAACGCAACATCAGTCTCAAGGCTCACGGATATGAGTCGATCCACGGCCGACATGTCATCGCGAGCAAGCGCAACAACGCTGTCGAACGTGGTGAAATCGGGTGTTTCTTCGGCCGCCTGCATAATCATTCGCATGATGCCTGAAATGCTTGATATTGGCGACCGCCGATGCGCGTTAACGGCGCGAATGGCGTAATTGCAAGCTATTGAATTCAAGGCTAAATCCAATGGCCCTGGACGTTGACCCGGAGCAGGGGAATCTATAGAATTCCCGCTCCTTTGTGGCAGCCGCCAGATACGTGCTCGTGCGTCAATTCGGCAGCTACAATAAATCACATAATTTTCAGTGGGTTGCGCGTAGACGCAAGCTGCGGTACGGAGCAAAATACGATGTATGCGGTTTTTCGCAGCGGCGGCAAGCAATACCGCGCGGCCAAAGGTGAGGTCTTGCGTCTCGAGAAAATCGAGGCTGACGAGGGCGCCACGGTCAAGTTCGACGAAGTTCTGTTGGTAGGTGAAGGCAGTGACGTCAAAGTAGGCAGCCCGTTGCTGTCCGGTAGTTCTGTTAGCGGCAAGGTCTTGCGCCAGGGCAAGTCACGCAAGGTGCCGGTCGTTAAATTCAAGCGCCGGCAAAATTATCTGCGTCAGGGCTCGCATCGCCAGTTTTTCACCGAGGTGGAAATCACGGCCATAGCTGGTGCCTCCGCGAAGAAGGCGACGCCTAAGGCAGAAGCGGCTGAGAAGCCAGCCGAAAAGAAGGTCGCAGCAAAGAAGCCAGCCGAAAAGAAGGTCGCAGCAAAGAAGCCGGCCGCGAAGAAGGTTGCAAAGAAAAAGGCAGCAACGAAAAAGCCTGCTGCCAAGAAACCGGTTGCGAAAAAGGCAGCCAAGAAGAAAGCAGCTAAAAAGAAAGTCGCTGATTAAAGCAGTTATTTATTAAGAGCCAAGGCGTAATGCCAGGCTGATAAAAGCAGGTACAGAACGATGGCACATAAAAAAGCAGGTGGCAGTAGTAAGAACGGTCGCGATTCAGAAAGTAAACGACTAGGCGTCAAGATCTACGGCGGACAAACAGTATTGGCTGGGAACATCATTGTTCGCCAGCGCGGTACCCGTTTCCACCCGGGCGTTAATGTCGGTATCGGTCGCGATCACACGCTTTTCGCCAAGAAAGACGGCGACGTCAAGTTCGAGCGCAAGGGTCCGAAGAATCGCCAGTTCGTGAGTGTCGTAAGTAGCTGACGGTCGCGGCCAGGGCCGCTCCTGCAGGTTCTGAAAAGCCCCGCACGAGCGGGGTTTTTTGTAGGCTAGAATCATGAAATTTGTCGACGAAGCAACAATCCGCGTACAGGCAGGCAACGGTGGTCACGGTTGCCTGAGTTTTCGCCGTGAAAAATACGTGCAAAGAGGCGGGCCAGACGGTGGCGATGGCGGCCACGGTGGCAGCGTCTATCTGGTTGCCGAGCCATCGCTGAATACACTGGCCGATTTCCGTGTTGCACGGAAGTTCCGCGCCGAAAACGGGGAGGGCGGCTCCGGGCGAAACAAGACGGGACGTTCGGGCGAAGACCTGGATGTGCAGGTCCCTTGCGGTACTGTCGTTCACGATGTCGACACCGGAGAGTTGATTTGCGACCTGACAGAGCCGGGTCAACGCCAGATGGTTGCGGAGAGTGGTAGCGGCGGATTGGGTAATACACGCTTCAAGAGCAGCGTGAATCGTGCCCCACGAAAAATAACCAAAGGCTCGCAGGGCGAGGCCAGGCACCTGAGCCTCGAACTCAAAGTCCTGGCAGATGTCGGCTTGCTTGGCATGCCAAACGCCGGCAAGTCGACACTGATTACGGCGATGTCCGAGGCAAAACCGCGGATCGCTGACTATCCTTTTACGACATTGCACCCGAATTTGGGCGTGGTTCGCGTTGGCCAGCTGCAGAGTTTCGTCATGGCCGATATTCCCGGCTTGATTGAGGGTGCTTCCGAAGGCGCGGGCCTGGGCATTCAGTTTCTTCGGCACCTTCAGCGAACAGGTCTTTTGTTGCACCTCGTGGACATCGCGCCGATCGATGGTTCGGATCCGGCGGATACCGTTACAGCGATAGCCAATGAACTGGTCAGATTTTCTGATGATCTCGCGGACAAGCCGCGTTGGCTGATCATCAACAAGATTGACCTGCTTGACGCCGAAGACCAGGCCAATGCGACCCAGGATCTGCTCAGAAAGCTCGATTGGAAAGGCCGTTTTTTCGAGGTCAGCGCGGCCACGGGCGAGGGCACTCGATCGCTCGGGCAGGCCATCATGCGCGAGCTTGACCAGATTGCCGAACAGGCGGTCGAAGCAGAAACTTAACATAAGGCCTTCCTGGCGGCTGGCATTGATCCGGTCCTGCCTGATCTTGAACCGTTGGTCGGTACATACAGACCACTGATCGGAAAACCCTATACCTAAGCGCTTTTCCATGACGGTCGTCACAGGAAAATCTGCGAAAAAGCGCAATAATTCCCTCTCAATGGACATTAGGCCCGAAAGGCCAATGGAAGGATTTGGGATGAATCGGCAAAAGGGATTTACGCTTATCGAGATGCTGACCGCAATCGGTTTGGCGGCGCTTTTGCTGTCGATGGCGGTTCCTGCTTTGAACTCATTTACCAGCAACTCGAGGCAAACCGGCACGGTCAATGACTTCATTTCCTCGATGCATGTTGCCCGCAGCACAGCCGTAACCACCAATGCCCGCGTGACTATATGTCCGAGTTCCGGTGGCAACGTTTGTGAGGCCGTCGGCTGGAACCAGGGCTGGATCGTCTTCTCGGATAGCAACAGTAATCAGACAGTGGACGGCAGTGATGCCATCGTCGCGACCGGTAGTGGCTCCAATGAACTGAGTATTCGGTCGGCCGAGTTCGGCGCGGTCATGACGTATCGACCGAACGGGCGCGTAGTGGGCGCGTCAATCGACGGCAATTCGGGTCAATTCACGGTATGTGATGACCGTGGCGACGAGCACGCGAAAATGCTCATCATTGATTTGTCCGGGCGGCCACGTTTTTCCAAATATCGTGCAGACGGCACTGTGCCGGACTGCCCTTGAGACCTTTTTCTGATGAACCGGAACCCATCAATGTGTGATTGTCGCTTACTGCAAAGAGGTTTTTCCCTGCTCGAGTTATTGGTCGCGCTGGTGGTATTCAGCATCGGTCTACTTGCCATTGCAGGATTGCAGACTGTTTCCAAGCAGGCGAATTTCGAAGGCGCCCAACGCACAACCGCGTCGCAGATCGCGTATGGGTTACTTGAAGATATTCGTACTAATGGTGATGCGATAGATACCTACAGGACGGCCGGGGAATTTGGCGGTGGCCGACGTGGCGGCGAGCCGGTGCCGAATTGTCAGGTTGGCGCGGAATGTAACGCCGTAGAGAAAGCTGTGCACGATCTCTGGTTCTGGGAGCAGATGATCGACGGCAATATGGAAACGAGCGCCGGAATTGGTACGGGTGGCGTGATGTTGCCATCCATATGTATCGACGGACCCGCCGTTGGCGGAGCCGGGGTTTACCAGGTAACGATTGCGTGGCGTGGGACTGCGTCCATCGTCAATTCGATCAATAACGCGTGCGGAGCATTGGGTGGCAATTACGGCGCCAACCTGGAGTTTCGCCGGATCATCCAAATCCCGACCTACATTGACCCGACTATCTGAGCCCGCTTCTTATGAATTACACCTCAAATAAACCGCAATCTGGCTTTACCATGGTTGAGTTGATGGTGGCACTGGCGCTATCGATGACGCTGAGCGTTGCCGTCGTTTCGGTTTTCGTAAACAACAGCCACAGTTTCACTCAGGATGACAACGTTGCGCGGATGCAGGACGACGCTCGCCACGCACTGCGCGAAATCGCATTCGACTTGAGCATGGCCGGACACTACGCAGAGCTGCACATGCCTGATGCAGTGGCTCTGGATGGCAGCCTGGCCATCGGCGTTGATTGTGGCCCGGGCGGAGAGGTCAACTGGATATACCGCCCAGTCGTGCCCGGCACAGACGATGCGCTGTCACTGACCGCTCTTGACAACGCCTCCAATGCGGATGTTGTTGCGGCGCATTCCTGCATCGCGGCAGGTGAATTGCTTGAGGGAACCGATGTTGTGTCGATCAAACGCGTGGTCGGGTCCCGATCTGCCGTATTGAGAGACGGCGGAATCTATTTACGAACCAACGGTACCGTTGGCTTGTTGTATCGATCACCTGCGCCTGCCGCGGCAGCAATCATCGGATCCGATTGGGAGTTTCGCCCGACCATCTACTTCATTCGGCAATATGCGAATGCGCCGGGGGACGGCGTTCCTACCTTGTGCCGCAAAATTTTGAACGGGGGTGGCCCAAGTATGGTGACTGAATGTCTAGCTACCGGTATTGAGAACCTTCAGATCGAGTACGGCATCGATACGAATGCAGATGGAAACCCCGATACCTTCATACCGAGCCCGACATTGACCGAGATGCAGAGCGTGGTTACGGCAAGGGTCTTTGTCCTCGCGCGGACGACGGCTATCGATACTCGATACGACAACGACAAAACATATTCGATAAGCAACGCGCCGGATTTTTTAGCAGACGATTCGTTTCATCGCCGCGTCTTTTCGACAAACGTGACAATTCAGAACATCCGCAGCATGAACAGAATGAGCCTTTGATATGAGCAATCGATTTCAAACTTCAAGACACAAACAGAGTGGCGCAATCCTTGTGATCGCGTTGATGTTTCTTGTCGCAATGACACTGCTAACGGTGTCCTCGATGCGCTCCAGCAACATTGGATTGCATATGGCGCAGAACGAGGAGTCTCGAATTGCAGCGACGCAGGCCGCCCAGGCGCTTGCTGATGCAATCGTTGCGAACCCGTCATCGACACCTGTTGTTGGAAAATCCGGGTACACCGCGTGTACAGCGGGCCAACTGAATTGTGACCGTGTCGATTTGCCGGTCGAGAATCCAATTCTTGCCGCGGGAATTGCAGCAAATTTCATCTCGGCACGCGTTGAAAGGACTGGCGAAGAATTTCGTCCGCCGCCTCGTGTTGTGGAGTCGAGTATCGACAAATTTTCAAGCGCGTCATTCACTGTAACGACGACCTATGACCGTGTTGAAGACGGATTGGGCCGCCAGCAGGTCACCGAAGGTGTACTTGTGCTGGTGCCAACGCAGTAACACAGAATCTCAATAGAGAGTATTAGGTATGGATACCAAACTTCGAAAGTTCTCAGTCACAGCCTGTATGGCCGCCTTGATATTTGTAGTCGGATCCGCCCAGGCGGACGACACGGATGTCTACATGAATGCCGGGGGTGGTCTTCCACCTGGCAGCGAACCGATGGTCATGTTCTCTCTGGACTACCGCCCGAACCTGGGTTCGACGGCTTGCAGCGGCGGTGCTTGCGACTCACTAATCAGTGAAGGCTATATGAGCGCCTCCGGTCCCTATACCTTCTTCGATGTGCTGCGCGGGGCTCTTCGTAAGGTTTTCGATCCGCTCGAAGGCATAAAAGTCGGTTTGATGTTGAATCACAACGATAACAGCAACTGCGCAGGGTACGGCCGCACAAAATGCAGCAACGGCGGCTACATCGCGATGGGCTTTGAGACCTTCGAGCAGGGTGATGCAAACGGGGCGAAGGCCCGTTTTCATCAGCTCGTTGCATCAATTCCTACACCACAGGGTAACTTGAGTCATGCCTATCAAGGTAAAGAACTCTTTTTCGAATTTTTCCGCTACATCACCGGGCAAGGCGTATTCAACGCACACAATGGTTATACGGACTATGCGTCGAGCTTCCAGACCAACCTCGATTTTGATAATCCATCTATATCCTGGGATGCCTCCATTGAAACAGGGGCAAAGACGAAGCCGAGTTACATTAGCCCATTGAGTGAAGCGGGCGCATGTTCCAAGCTGTATACCGTCAACGTCATGTTCCAGGTGTCCAACCAGGAGGATGATTCCGATGACGCCATTGAAAGCGCAATATCGTCCGGTGGATTCGGTTCATCGCAGCGGCAGTTTCCGGATGTTGTTCAGTACCTGAATGACGCGGATCTTGCGAATGGCAATTACGGTACCGTTGCTGATCTTGACGATAAGCAAAATGTCATTTCCTACTTCATCGTCGATGGCACGAAAATCAATACGACAACCAAAGCTTACGCGAGAGCCGGTGGTACAGGTGTGCCACTTGCCCTGACCGAAGACCCGGACGAGCTCGTCGCCACGCTCCAGGAAATTTTCAAGCAGATTCTCAGTGTCAGCACGACATTCGTCGCGGCGTCAGTTCCGGTTAATGTCTTCAACCGCGCTGAGATAACCGACAATGTTTATATCGCGCTGTTCCAGGTCGATGCTCAGTCACGGCCATACTGGGTAGGCAACGTCAAGAAACTCAAACTGGAAGGTGCCAACACGACTTCAGCCGATGCGACGTTGGTTGACGCAACTGGCACGCCCGCTGTTGCCGCCGATGGGCGCATACGCTTCGATGCATTAACGAGCTGGACCTTGCCTGCGTCACTGCCGCCTCCCGATCTGGACTCAGGGGAGGTTGCCGGTCGCGACGGCCGAGTCGTCGCGCGTGGTGGTGCTGGCCAACGAATTCCTGGCCTCATCACTGGCAACCCGCAGGAGGCTAACGGGCTGGGTGGACGCACGATCTACTACGACCGCACATCGTCGGCGCTGGCGGCCTTGAATGTCGATTCGGCGACGGCGTTGGCGCTGAAGTCCGATTTCGACGCCGCGACCACCAACGAGGCGGAGACATTGATCGCCTATGCGCGCGGGCTGGACGTCGATGACATAGATGGCAACGGCGAGACAAACGAGGCGAGAGAATGGATATTCGGCGACGCCCTGCATTCGCGGCCGCTGCCGATCAACTACGGCTCGATTGGTGGCTACAGTGACCCAACGAACCCGGCGATTTTCATTGCCGTCGGGTCGGATGACGGCATGCTGCGGTTGCTAAGAAATACCACCGCGAGTGGGAGCGAAAGCGGCGAGGAGGTTTGGGCCTTCATGCCGAGAAACTCCATGTCAGCACAGAAGGTGCTTCGTGCTAATGGCACCGGAATGCAGCACCCATACACAATGGACGGTGCGCCGGTGGCGTTTGTGCAAGACAAGAATCGAGATGGTTCGATCGTCTCCAGCGACGGTGATCGCGTGTATTTGTATGTCGGCATGCGTCGTGGTGGCAAAGCGTACTACGCCCTCGACATTACCAACCCGGAGAGTCCCAGGTTAATGTGGACTATCGAGAAGGGTGGTGACTTTTCCGAACTCGGTTACACGTTCTCAAATCCTCGTGTCGGGTTAATCGATTCGGCCTCTGGGCCGCGCCCGGTTGTCATGTTTGCTGGCGGTTACGACCTGAATAAAGACAAGCGCGGGGTGGTCGGTTCGGACGATTCTGAAGGCAATGCCATCTACGTCGTAGATGCGGAGTCCGGTCAACTGATCTGGAAAGCAAAGCAGGGCTCCGGTGGTGCCGGCGCCAGTGTGTTTGAGCACCCAGGGCTGGTTGACAGCATTCCGTCGACATTGACGGTAGGCGATACCAATGGCGATGGCCTGACGGATCGCATTGTCGTCGGTGATACGGGTGGCAATATCTGGCGCGCGGATATCGTTGGCAAAGACACGATCGACTGGGGATTGACGCTACTGGCCTCCGTTGGTCGTCATGCTAGCGGATCTCCGAGCATTGCCACAGATCGTCGTTTCTTCCATCGGCCGGATCTGGTGCCAAGCAAGGATTCCAACGGACTATTCGATGGCGTTGTACTCGGATCGGGCGATCGGGCGGACCCACTGGATAAAGGTGGAATCACGATTGACTTCACCTACATGATTAAGGATCGACACACGTCAGTCGGCAGCGCGGTCAATACCGGTCTAACGCACGTCGACTTTGGTGATGTGACAAGCAATTGCCTGCAAGGAGACGGCGGCTGTGTTGTCAATCTGACTCACGGCTGGCGGCTGCAAATGGAGGAGCCGGGTGAAAAAGTCCTGGCGACGCCGCTGACTATCACAGGGAAGACGTTCTTCACTTCCTATATGCCGCAAGCCGGTGGCGGCGCGACCGCGTGCACACCCTCTGAAGGTGGTGGGCGCCTGTACGCT
>Ga0224512_10004174_pt1 | contig 12342 bp, 10 predicted proteins | sample SF_May12_sed_USG_4_FD_169103 | JGI IMG/M metagenome (GOLD analysis project Ga0224512, IMG submission 169103) | Sediment microbial communities from San Francisco Bay, California, United States - SF_May12_sed_USGS_13 | ecosystem: Environmental > Aquatic > Marine > Sediment | place: USA... | reverse complement strand
AGAGCGCGCCCATGCGAGGGGCGACCGGTCCCCAGCCTGGGATGCAGCCGCGTGGCGATGCCCACCGCCGCCAGGAGGCCCAGGCCGCAGGCGGCGAAGATGCCCGCCACCGGCGCCACCAGCAGCGCCGCCCAGGCCACGCCCGGCGTCAGTATGCCCGAGACGTCGCGGAAGCTGGCGTAGACGGCGGCCATCTCGGTGCGCTCCGACGGCTTCACCGCCATCAGGAAGGGCAGGCCGCCGGCCACGTCCAGCATCACCAGACAGACCGAGCCCGCCGCCAGCAGCGCCACGGCAAGCGGCGGCAGCGGCGCAGCGAGGGCGGCACCGAGGAAGGCCGCCGCGGCAATCGCGAAGGCGCCCTTCACCGTCGCCCGAACGGTCGCGCGATGCACGTAGCCGAGCATCAGGGGCGCGGCGAACAGCAGCGCGTTCGACGCCGAAAGCATGGTGCCGCCCAGCTTGTCGCCCAGCCCTGTCTCGATGCAGAAGATCGGCAGGTAGACGACGTAGACCCACCAGCCGCAGGAGCGGATCACCGCAAAGAGCCACCCTGCCACCAGCCGCGGCTGGGTGAGGAAGCGGCCGAGAAAGGCCACGGGGTTCGGGGCCGGGCCGCGGGCCTTCTGGATCGCCTTGCCGTTGCCGAGGCGAAGCCACCAGAAGGTGGCCAGGAGCGCCAGCGCGAAGGCTCCGGCCACGAGGAAGGGCAACGGTCGCCAGAGCTCGAGGAGCCAGACGCCCACGACCGGCCCCGCGGTCCACGACGCGGCGGCGTAGAACATCTGGGTCGACTGGCTGCGGCCCAGTTCGGCGCGCGCCACGTAGTCCAGAACGTAGGCGTTGAAGCAGACGAACACGATGGCGGTGGCCAACGCGTTCGACAGCAGCGCCAGAGCCGTCATCACCGGGCCGCCGGCCACCGCGCAGGCGGCGCCGACCAGGTAGAGGCCGGCCCCCGCCGTATACATCCAGCGCCGGGGCAGAAAGCGGGTCAGCCAGGGCACCATCAGGCCCGCGATCATCGAGACGACGCCGACGAAGAAGTAGAGCTTCGAGACCACCGCTGCGTCGCCCAGCGCCCGGTAGACCACGAGCGGCATTGTCGAGATCAGCATGCCGCGCACCCCCGCCTCCAGCCCGGCGAGCGTGGCGAAGCCGCGCAGGCCCGGAACTGGCGGGTGCTTGAGAAAGAGCGGCGTGCGGCGGTTGAACATGGATCTTCTTGCCCGATGCCCGAGGCTTGCGCCCAGCCGGGTGCCCGCGTCTCCACCGGAACCGACGCGAAGGCGTCGCATTTCGCTGCCCGGGGGGCCGGGGCTGCGGCGCTAAAGGGCGGGGCCGGGCCGCGCCAGCAGGGCCGCGAAGCGGGCGCGCGCCGGCGGAACCGGCTTGTCGCCAAGCGCCGGGGCGAGCCAACTCTCCAGGAAGTGCCCGGTGGTCCTCAGCCCCTCGGCAACCTCGCCCGGGCGCTCCTCCGGCCGGCCAAGCAGCACCGGCGGCAGCGGCAGGAGGCGGTCTGCCCATTCGCCCCCGCCCGCACGGCTCACCGCGGCGCCCGATTTCGGCGAGACGTAGACCAGATCCTCGGTCGCTCCCGTCGCGGCGCAGCGGGTGAGATCGAGGCCGAAGCCCAGCTCCTCCAGCAGCGCCAGTTCCCAGCGCAGGTAAAGCGCCTCCCAGCCCGGTGCCGCGCCGAGCGCATCGAGGAGCGCGACGGTGCGGGCATAGAGCCCGGCATGCGGCTCGCGCTCGGGCAGCGCGAAAGAAAGAAGCGCAGTGACCGCGCCGAGCGCGGCGAGCGCAAGCCGGTCGTCCATCACCTGGGCGGCACGGGAGCGGATCGGCTCCACCGTGAAGGCGCCGATATGCTCGTCGAGCCGGGCGCGCCAGGTCAGGTCGAGCTGGGCGCCGGGCTGCAGGATGGGCGCGATCTTCCGGCTCACCCCGCCGCGGACCACGCCGAGGTGGCGCCCGTGACGGGCGGTGAAGACCTCGATGATCGCCGAGGTCTCGCCGTGCTGCCGGACGCCGAGAAGCGCCCCCTCGTCGCGCCATTCCATGGCGCGGAGCTTCCTCCGGGCGCGGCGCCGCCGCAAGGGGAAGGGCGCGCGGCGGCGTGTTACGGCGGTCGCGTAACACGGTGTTACACTCACCCATCCCATTGCAAAGACACGATTTTCAGAGCGGCGTTAACGAAAACGCAACCGTTCGACGCGGGCGTATCACACCCCCGGCCGCTCAGGGCAGCGCGATGTCCACCCAGACCAGCCGGTGTCGCGAGGCCATCTCCGCCACCTCGGCCAGCGGATCGCCCGCCTCGGGCCAGAATACGCCTGCGCCGGCCACGGCAAGATCGGCCGAGGGCAGCACGTAGTCGACGCGAAGGTTCCCCGGCCCGCCCTCCTCCCGCCAGTCGGCCGTGTCCAGCGCCGCCGGCCCCGCCTGACCCGCGTTCGGCCCGCCTTGCGCCCGCGAAGCGGCAGCGGCCCCGGCGCTTTCCGGGGCCGGGTCCTGCAGCGCGGGATGGGTGAGGAGCATCCGCATCGCCTCGCCCCGCCCGTCGCCGTCGACAGGGTCGAGGTTGGCGTCGCCGAGGACCACGAAAGGGGCCTGGGGCGGCGCCTCGCCGGGGATCCGGCCGTCGATCAGCGCCGCCCAGAACGCCGCCTCGTCGTGGTTGCGGCGTCCGTTCCGGTCCTCCGGCCCGTCGAAGACCGGCGGCGTCGCGTGCCAGCAAAGAAGCGTGAGTTGCCCGCCGCCGGGCAGCGCCACCGGCACCGCCCAGTGCCCGGTGGTGGAGAGCCGCTGCACCGCCAGCGCCGCCTCCGAGGGGAACGGCCGGCCCTCCGCCTCGGGCAGGAGCGCGCCGGGCAGGTCGCGCCAGAGGAAGGCCGAGAAGTCGCGCGCCGCCTCGCCCGTGACCGGCAGCCGCGAGAAGAGCGCCATGCCGCCCTGCCCGGCGAAGCGGCCGAAGCCCTGCGCGTCGCCAGGGCCGCCGAGCCTTCCGTCGCCGTCGAGGTCGAGCCCGCTCGCCCGGCCGGTGTTGGGGCGGAGCGCGAAGAGGTGCGGATAGGCCACGCCCGCCGCCGCGATCCGGGCCGCCAGCGCGCGCAGGGCGGCGAGATCGGCATCGTAATCCACTGAGGTGAGGAGCAGGATGTCGGGCGCGACCTCGGCGACCACCGCCGCCAGGGCCGCCACCTGCGCGTCATCCTCCGTCTCGATGTCGGTCAGAAGCAGCCCAGGCCCGCGCCGCGCGAGCTCGACGTTCCAGGTGGCCACGCGCAGGGTTTCGGCTGGCGCCGCACCGGCGAGGAGGCAGAGAAGAAAGGCCGCGCTGCGGATCAGGCCGTCACCAGTGCGGCGGCGCCGCGCCGGCCGCGGCGGCGCCGCTCGGCGATCATGTCGGCGACCCGCGCCATGGCGATGCCGCGCATGAACAGGCTTGCCGGCAGGAACGCCCAGGCCGCCATCGTCCAGATCAGCGTGTGAGGCGAGGCGAACTGCGCCGGGCCCACGAGCGCAACGCCCGCCTTCGCCGCCACCGGCACGAGGAAGGGCAGGATAAAGCCCAAGCCGACATTGAACCAGGCGTCCCGGCGCAGCCGGTCCACCACGTCTGCACCCGCGGTCGGATCGAAGGTGGGCAGGTTCACCCAGACGTTGAAGCCCTTGATCCCGCTCGGCCAGCCGGCGAAGCGGAGGATGATCAGGAAGATCAGAAGCGACATCAGCGAGATGAAGTAGCTCAGGCCCGCCGCGCTGCGGATGAGCGCGATATCGGCCGAATCCGCGCTGTCGCCGAGGAATGTCACCATCAGCCGGACCGGGCTCATCGGGAAGTCGACGACCTGGCCGATCAGCGCGCCCAGCGCCTGCACGAAGTCCGAGAAGGCGTTGGGGTAGACCTGGGCGCGGCAGAGCACCGCGATCATCACGATCGACAGGAAGAGCGAGAGGTAGCGGATCCGGTTGAACGGCGGCGCGTCGCGGAATTCGAGGATGCTGGGATAGCTCGAGGCGTATTCGATAGTGGTGAGCACGGCGGCGAAGATCGCCACCAGGGTCACGATCTCGGCCGCGTCGGGGCTGGTGCCGGGCAGGATCAGCGAGGGCATCGCGACCAGCAGCGCGACCAGGAGCCCACGCACCGACGAAGTTGCGATCCGGGTCAGCACGGGATCATCTCCCCGTGCGGGTGCGCGTCTCTATGGAACTCCCCCTTGGTCGGCACGTCGGTGCTCCGCATCTGCCGCGACCGGCCCTTCGCGGCGTGGTGCCGCGCTGCCGTCCGACTATCGCTCCGCATGAAACTTTGGAGCAACTATAAGCTTCGGTAAACGCTAACAAACTGTTTATTTCACGGAGAAACTGGTGCGGCAATACATCAAACGCCGGGCGGAAATGTGGCAGGCCTCGAACCTGCCGCAACATGTTGTGGAATCCGCCTCGTCAGGCCCAAGGCCGCTCGGCGCGCGCCTTGGTCTCGAATGATTCGATTGCCGCCGCCTTGGCCAGCGTGAGACCGATGTCGTCGAGTCCGTTCAGCAGGCAGTGCTTCTTGAACGGGTCCACCTCGAAGTGGAATTCGCGCCCGTCCGAGGATGTGACGGTCTGCGCCTCGAGGTCGACCGCGATCCGCGCGTTCGCGCCCTTGCGGGCGTCGTCCATCAGCACGGCCACCGCGTCCTCGGGCAGCACCACCGGCAGGATGCCGTTCTTGAAGCAGTTGTTGTAGAAGATGTCGGCAAAGCTCGTGGAGATCACGCAGCGGATGCCGAAGTCGAGAAGCGCCCAGGGCGCATGCTCGCGCGAGGAGCCGCAGCCGAAGTTGTCGCCGGCGACGATGATCCCGGCCTTGCGGTAAGCGGGCTGGTTCAGCACGAAATCGGGGATCTCGTTGCCCTTCTGGTCGTAGCGCATCTCGTCGAACAGGTTCTTGCCGAGCCCGGTGCGCTTGATCGTCTTCAGGAACTGCTTGGGGATGATCATGTCGGTGTCGATGTTGACCAGCGGCATCGGCGCCGCGATCCCCGTGAGCTTGGTGAATTTCTCCATCTCGCGCCTCCTCTGGCAGGCGCCGGTCCTAGCCTGCCCGGGGCGCCATATCAAGGCGCGCGCGCTGGCACCGCGAAGCTGAGGCCGGCCCAGAGGCTCTGCCAGACCGGGCCCGCCTCCGGGCGGTCGTTGCCGGTGTCGAGCAACACCACGGCATCGGCGAAATACGCGTGGCCGGGCGCAACCGGCACCGTCACCCGGCCCTCGGCGTCGGTGCGGTGGAGCGTGATCGTCACCTCGCCCTCCGGGCCGCGGGCGAAGAGCTCGACCTGTGCCCCGGCGCGCGGCGCGCCCTCGAAGAAGACCTGGAGCGGCAGGCCGGCCGACAGGTCGTCGGTGTAGGGATTGGCGAGGGCGACGATCTCGGTGCGGAGGCCCAGGGCGCGGTCCGCGCCCATGCCCGCGCCCACGGCGACCAGCGCCTTGACATGGCGCGAGTAGCGCTCGGAGAAGCCGGCTTCGGGCAGGCCGCGCCGTGCATGGGCCTCGAGCGCGCCGGCGAGGTCCTTGTGGGCCACGAAGCGCCGGAACCGCTCGGGGTCGTCGTAGGTGAGGATCGAGTCGGTCGTCTCCAGGGCGACGATGGCGAGGCCCTCGGCCGCGGCGGGCATGTTGAGCGCCGGCTCGTCGCCGAGCCGCGCTTCCACCGGGCGCGCTGCGGCGCCCTCGATGAGCTCGAAGCGCCGGTAGCCCGCCGGAAGGTAGGGCAGCGCTACGCCGTTGAATCTCTCGCCGTTCCGCAGCCGGGCGACGATGGGCTCGCCCGGGGCGATCTCGTAGGCCTGGGGCTCGATCCAGAATTCGTGGGCCTTCGCGGCGGCGGGCCCTAGAACGTAGAGGCAGAGAAGGGCGAGAAGGGCGCGGAGCATGGTGGGGTCCATTCCGGTAACGGTTCTGAGGGTGGTGCTCGGGGCGCTGCTGTCAAGCTGGCTCGCGGCATCGGCGGTTGCGCACGAGGTCCGCCCCGCGGTGGCGGACGTGACCGTTTCGCCAAGCCGGGTGGAGATGCGCCTCCGCCTCGCGCTCGAGCCGCTGATCGTGGGGATGGACCTCGCCGGGCTGGCCGACACGGGCGACTCGCCGCTGGCGGCCGAGCACGACGCACTGCGCGCCGCGCCGGCGGCCGAGGTGGAGGAAGCGCTTGTGGCCGCCTGGCCCGGCCTGGCGCCGGACTTCGCGCTGTTCGCGGGCGAGACGCCGCTTTCCGCCGAGATTGCCGCAGTGGAGATCCCCGAGGCGGGTGACGTGGCGCTGCCGCGCGAGTCGGTGCTGGTGCTCGCCGCCCCGCTTCCGCCCAACGGCAGCGCGGTGCGCGTGGGCTGGGCGGCGCGGCTCGGCCCGCTCGTCGTGCGGCAGGCGGGCGAGGGGGCGACCTACGCCGTCTACCTCACCGACGGCGCGCTCTCCGACCCGATGCCCCGCCTCGGCGCCGCCGAGGAACCCCCGCTCACCGCCTTCGGCCGCTACCTGGTGCTGGGCTTCGAGCACATCGTGCCCCTGGGGCTCGATCACATCCTCTTCGTGCTCGGCCTCTTCTTCTACGCCGCCCGCCTCAGCCCGCTGCTCTGGCAGGTCACCGCCTTCACCCTGGCGCACACCGCCACGCTGGCCTTGGCCACGCTGGGGATCGTCAGCCTGCCGGCGGAGATCGTCGAGCCGCTGATCGCCGCCTCGATCGTCTATGTCGCGGTCGAGAACGTGCTCCACCGGGGCGAGCGCACCATTGGCCCCTTCCGCATCGCGGTGGTGTTCGGCTTCGGTCTCCTGCACGGCCTCGGCTTCGCCTCGGTGCTGGGCGAAATCGGGCTTCAGCCCGCGCGGCTCATCCTCGGCCTCGTCGCCTTCAACATCGGCGTCGAGCTCGGCCAGCTCGCGGTGATCGCGGCGGCGTTCCTCGCCGTCGGCCTCTGGTTCCGCGCGCGGCGCTGGTACCAGCCGGCCATTGCCGCCCCCGCCTCGCTCGCGATCGCCGCCGTGGGCGGCTGGTGGGTGGTCGAGCGGACGCTCTTCTGAACCGCTCTTCCCTCCGCCCCTTCCGAGGGATAGAGGCGGGACATGGTCCGCTTCCTCCTCGAGAACCGCCGCTGGCTTCTGACGGGCCTCCTGCTCACCTTCGCCTCGTCCTTCGGGCAGACCTGGTTCATCTCGCTCTTCGCGGGCGAGATCCGGGCCGCCTACGGGCTCTCCGACGGCGAATGGGGCGCACTCTACACCGTGGCCACGCTCACCTCGGCGGCGCTCCTGCTCACGCGTGGCTCGCTCGCCGACACCGTGAGGCTTTCGCGGCTGGCGCCGCTCACGGCCCTCGTCTTCGCCGCCGCCGCCGCGGCGATGGCGCTGGCAAAGTCGGTCTGGCTGCTCGGCATCGCGGTGTTCCTCCTGCGCTTCTGCGGGCAGGGCATGTTCTCCCATATCGCGATGACCGCGATGGGCCGCTGGTTCGTCGCCACGCGGGGGCGGGCGGTCGCGATCACCGGGCTCGGCTACTCGGCGGGCGAGGCGCTCTTGCCGCTGCCCACCGTGCTCCTCATCGGCTGGATCGGTTGGCGCGGCGGCTGGGGTCTCGTCGCCGCGCTGATCGCGCTCGTCGTGGCGCCGCTCCTCGTGCTGCTCCTGGCCGAGGACCGCGAGCCGGCAGGCCGCGCGGCGGGCCACGGCAGCGCCGGCCTCGGCGGGCGGCACTGGCGGCGGCCCGAGGTGCTCAGGCACTGGCTCTTTGCGGCGCTGCTGCCGTTCCTGCTCACCCCGGGCTTCATCGGCACGGTGATCTTCTTCCACCAGGTTCACGTCGCCGAGGTCAAGGGCTGGAGCCTCGCGGCGATGGCCCCCGCCTACCCGGCCTACGCCGGGGTCACGGTGACGGCGGCGCTCGCCGCCGGCTGGGCGGCCGACCGCTTCGGACCCGACCGCCTGCTGCCGCCGCTCTTGATCCCGATGGCGCTCTCCATGCTCCTTCTCGGCTCGGCGGACTCGGTGTGGGACTGGACCCTGATCCTCGCCATCCTCGGGCTGACCCAGGGCATGCAGAGCGCCTTCTGGGGCGCCTTCCTGCCGCATGTCTACGGCACCCGGCACCTCGGTGCGGTGCGCGCGCTCACGGTCGCGCTGATGGTGGTGGCGACGGCCATCGGGCCGGGCCTGACGGGCCTTGCGATCGACCTCGGCGTGAGCTTCCCCGAACAGGGGCTGGCCCTCGGCCTCTGGTGCCTGGCGCTGGTGCCGCTCGGCTGGGCGATCCGGCGGCGGTTGGGGAGGGAAGCGGCGGCCACCGCCCAGGTTCAAGGTTAGGAGTAGAAAACCACCGCAAGAGCCAGGCGGCCGCTTCGAGCCCTTTCTACACCTTCGCGCGAGGCGCAATTTTAAATGCGAGAGGCGGCTTCCGGACCTTCGCCGCCCGATGCAGGAACGGCAACAACGCGGACGAAGCGGAAGTCCGCGAAGAGTGTCACAGCATCCGCACACGACCCGAGTCGGACTTGGGCTCAAGGCGTCGCGAGCGGCAAGTTCGAGGAGAAGGCAGAAGTTCAGCACGTGGCTTCCGCGCCAGAGAACCTCCTCCGTCAAGACCACCCCTCAAGTTCGAATGCAGTCTCTTCCGTTGCGGGGGCCGCCCTGGCCGCGCACCCGGTTTTCGTTTCACCAGGCGGCGGAACCGCTCGGACCGTGGCAAGGTGAGACTAGGGAGGAAGGGCTGGGCCCTTCAAGCACGAAGCGACCTCCGGCCGTCCAAGGACGACCAAGCGGGGAGGGCCGGTGGCCGCGCCTCAGTCGACCTGCTCGATGGTGAGATTCACCGCTGCGTACCAGTCGGCCGCCGCGCGGATCTCCTCATCAGTCAATCCGGCCGCGATGGGCGACATGATCTCGTCTTCCCGCTTGCCGAGGCGGAAGGACTTGAGCTGGGTGTCGATGTAGATGTTGGTCTCGCCGGCGAGGTTCGGGGCCTCGGGGATGGCGTGGAGGCCGTCGTCGCCGTGGCAGGCGACGCATTGTTCGGGTGCGCCGGCGGGGTCGGCCGTCAGCTCGGCGGTGATCTTGTGGCCGGAATACCAGGCGGCGAGGTCAGCGATCTGCTCGTCGGTCAGGTTCTTCGCCACGATCGACATCATCTCGTGCTCGCGCGTGCCGTCGCGGAAGGCGGTGAGCTGGCGGGCGATGTACTCGGCGGGCTCGCCTCCGATGTGCGGGGCGATCGGGATCTGCGCGAAGCCGTCGAGCCCGTGGCAGGTGCGGCACTGGCCGGCAAGTTGCCGGCCAGCGGCCCTGTCGCCGGCCGCTTCCGCCAGGACGCCCCCGGCGAGGAGAACCCCGCCGAGGGCAAGGAGTGCCAAAGGCCTCATTCGGCCGGCGGCGGATTGTAGGCGATGCGCCAGATCGCGCCCGCGAAGTCGTCGGAGACCAGCATCGAGCCGTCGGGCAGGAAGGCAATGTCCATCGGACGTCCGCGATATTCGCCCGTTGCCTCGTTGAGCCAGCCGTCGGCGAAGACCTCGGTCGAGGCCGCGTTGCCTTCTTCGTCGAGCGTGGTGAACATCACCCGCGCGCCGATCGGCACCGTGCGGTTCCACGAGCCGTGCTGCGCCGAGAAGATGCCGCCGTGGTACTTCTCGGGGAACGAGCTGCCGGTGTAGAAGCGCATGCCGAGGTCGGCCGCGTGGGCCTGCATCTCGACCGCGGGCTGCACGAACTCCACGCCTTCGGGCCGCGGCACGTTCCTGTAGTCGGCGATCTCGACCGCGCCGTTCAGCCAGGGGAAGCCGAAGTGCTGGCCGGCGGCAGTCTGCCGGTTCAGCTCGCCCGGGGGAATGTCGTCGCCCATGCCGTCGACCTGGTTGTCGGTGAACCACAAATCGCCGTTCGCCGGGTTGAAGTCATGCCCCACCGAGTTGCGGATGCCGCGGGTGAAGACCTCGCGCTCCGTGCCGTCGCGGTTCATGCGGATCATGCCGCCGATGCCGATCTGGTCGTACATCTCGTGCTTGTCCACCGGCTGCACGTTGTGCGGCTGGCCGAGCGAGATGTAGAGCTTGTTGTCCGGGCCGATCCGGCAGACGCGGGCGGTGTGGTTGAAGCTTTCCTCCTCGGGCGGGACCAGCTCGCCCTGGGCGACCACGACGCCCACGGCCGGATCGGGGCCTTCGAAGAAGAACTCGGCCGCCGGGAAGATGAGCACGCGGTTGCGCTCGGCGATGAACAGGAAGCCATCCTTCGAGAAGCAGGGGCCGTTCGGGATGTCGAAGGTGATCGAGGGCGCGAAGTCCTTGACCTCGTCGGCCACCCGGTTGCGGTCGCGGTCGACCACCGACCAGACCTTGTCCTTCCGCGTGCCGACGAAGGTCACCGTGCCCTGCGGTGCCACAGCCATCGAGCGGGCATCGGGCACCACGGCGTAGAGGCTGACCTCGAAGCCCTCGGGCACGTTGATGTACTGCAGGATGTCGTTCAGCGCCGCGGCCGTGTCGCCGCCCTGCTCGATCATCGTGAAGGTCGCGTCGGTGCGCTGCATCTGCTGCAGCGTATCGAGGTTGCCCTGCGCCGCGAGCGGCCCGGCGAGGCCGGTCGATGCAAGCAGGCCAACGATAAATGCAGTCCTCTTCATGTGGTCCTCCCATTTGTTATGGGCGAAGGCCGCGACCGGCCCCCGCGTCGTCAGGGGCCTACAGGTTGCCCCGGCTCAGTTCGCCGGCGATGTGGTCGGCCTGGCGGATCGCCAGCGCCACGATTGTCAGCGTCGGATTCTCGGCGGCGCCGGTGGTGAACTGGCTGCCGTCGGAGACGAAGAGGTTGGCGATGTCGTGGGTCTGGCCCCACTTGTTCACCACGCCATTCCTGGGATTCTCGCTCATTCTATTCGTCCCCAGGTTGTGCGTCGAGGGGTAAGGTGGCGTCGGGAAGACCCGGGTCGCGCCCACCGCCTCGTAAACCGCCGCACCCTGCTTGTAGGCATGGGCGCGCATCGCCTTGTCGTTCGGGTGGTCCGAGAAATGCACGTTCGGAACTGGCAGGCCGTACTGATCCTTGACGTCGTGGTTCAGCGTCACCCGGTTGGTTTCCTGCGGCATATCCTCGCCCACGATCCACATGCCGGCCATGTTCTCGTAACTGTCGAGCGCCGTGGTGAACTCGCGGCCCCAGCCGCCGGGGTCGAGGAAGGCGGCCATGAACGGCAGGCCCAGCGCCAGCGTTTCCAGCTCGTAGCCGCCGACGAAACCACGGCTCGGGTCGTGGCGCGCCTCGTCCTGGATGATGCCCGCCATCGTCGTGCCGCGCCACATCTTCACCGGCTTGTCGAAGACGGCATAGACCGAGCCGGTCATGTGGCGCATGTAGTTGCGCCCGACCTGACCCGAGGAATTGGCAAGGCCATCGGGGAACATCGACGAGGCCGAGTTGAGCAGCAGGCGCGGGCTTTCGAACGAGTTGCCCGCGACGCAGACGACGCGCGCCTTCTGCATGTGCTGGTTGCCGTCCTTGTCGGCATAGACGACGCCGGTGACCTTGCCACTGTCGTCATGTTCGATCTTCAGGACATGGGCGCGGTCGCGGACCTCCAGGTTGCCGGTGGCTTCGCCGCGCGGGATGTCGGTATAGGCCGACGACCATTTGGCGCCCCATTTGCAGCCCTGAAAGCAGAACCCCGTCTGCTGGCAGGCCAGCCGGTCATCGCCGGGGGCGGAATTGATCGCCATCCGTCCGGTATGGACCTCGGAATAGCCCAGCGCCTTGGCGCCCTTTTCGAAGACCAGGTAGTTGTTGCTGCCGGGCAGCCCTTCGCGTCCGCCGGTGCGGGTCACGCCAAGCTTGTCTTCGGCCAGCGTATACCAGGGGTCCATTTCGGCGGGGTCGATCGGCCAGTCGAGCAGGTTGGCACCCTGCACGGGGCCGTAATTCGTGGCGGCCTTCCACTCATGCTCCTGAAAGCGCAAGGACGCGCCGGCCCAGTGGGTGGTGGTGCCGCCCACGGCCTTGACGATCCAGGCGGGCAGGCCGGAGAAATCCTTGGCCACGCGCCAGTCTCCGCTGGTTGTGCGGGCATCCAGCCAGGCCAGCTGGCCGAAGCTTTCCCATTCGTCGTTGATGTAATCCTCGGGCATGTAGCGCCCGCCGGCCTCCAGGGCCACGACGGACACGCCCTTCTGGGCGAGCTCGTTGGCAAGAACGCCGCCGCCGGCGCCGGTCCCGATCACCACGACGACGCTGTCGTCGCTCAGTTCAAAAGGTGCTGCCATCGTTCCGCCCCCTCAAAGCCAGTCGATGTCGTTGAAGCCGCGGTCGATGTAA
>Ga0224512_10004173_pt1 | contig 12342 bp, 10 predicted proteins | sample SF_May12_sed_USG_4_FD_169103 | JGI IMG/M metagenome (GOLD analysis project Ga0224512, IMG submission 169103) | Sediment microbial communities from San Francisco Bay, California, United States - SF_May12_sed_USGS_13 | ecosystem: Environmental > Aquatic > Marine > Sediment | place: USA... | reverse complement strand
TGGCAGGCGCATCCCACGTTCGCATCGCGGACCGACGCGAGGCAATCCGACGTGCGATCGTGATGCTGGAGCCGGGAGATGTCCTGTTGCTGGCGGGGAAGGGGCACGAGACCTATCAGGAGGTCGGGACAGCCCGAATCCCATTCGATGAGCGCGACATTGTCCGCGACATGCTCCGTGGCGGGACGTGACGTGACTGGGTGGAGCAGCGAGCGAGTGTCAGAGGTGCTGCGGTGCGCTCCCGTCCCATCGTGCAGCTTCACCGCGATCAGCACGGACACCCGCGTACTCGAGCCTGGCGCGCTGTATGTCGCGTTGGTCGGTGAGCGGTTCGACGGGCACGAGTTCCTGTCGGCTGCTCTCGCACGCGGCGCGCGGGGGGCGGTCGTACGAGCGGGAGTGGATGTGCCGAAGGGTATGGCCGCGTTTCATGTCAACGACACGCTCGTGGCGTTGGGCGATCTCGGACGCGAGAGGCGTCGGGCGGTGACGGGACCGGTCATCGCGGTGACCGGAACCAACGGCAAGACCGCGACGAAGCAAATGCTCGCAGCGGTCCTCGGGGTGCGCTATCGAGTGCATGCCACGGAGGGCAACTACAACAACCGCATTGGGGTGCCGCTCACGCTTCTCAGCGCTCCACCGGATACGGAGGCACTGGTCGTCGAGGCCGGGGCGAGCGTTCCAGGCGAAGTTGCCGCACTGCGGTCCATTATCGAGCCCTCACTCGCCGTTATCACGAATGTCGCCACCGGACACCTCGAGGGATTCGGATCTGAAGCGGACGTGTTGCGGGAGAAGTTGACCATCGTGACTGGCGCCTCGTGCGCCATCGTCGGCACGCAACCACCGGCCCTCGCAGCCCGGGCGCGCACCGCGGTCCCACGCGTCGTCGTGGCCGGAACGGATCCAGACGCCGACGTTCGGCCTCAGACCTGGCACCTGGACGGCGACGGTCGGCCGGTGCTCAGCGTAGATGGAGTCGAGCTGCGCCTCCCCGTCGTAGGGCGGCATCAGATCGACAACGCCATGCTCGCGCTGGCAACGGCCCACGAGCTCGAGATCCCGACAGCCGACGCAGCCCGTGCGCTGTCCACGGTGCGCTTGCCGCCAGGACGGTGCGAGGTGGTGCACCATGGCGACCTCGTCGTGTTGCATGACGCGTACAACGCCAATCCGCTTTCCGTGGCGATGTCACTCGAGACGGCGCACGCGATGCGGGGGAGCCGTCCACTTGTCGTCGTGCTTGGAACCATGCTGGAACTGGGTGCACGCAGCCCAGAGCTCCACGCGGCGGTCGCGGCACAGGTCGTGGCTACGCAACCGGCGCTCGTGGCAGTGACCGGCGACTTCGTGCCGGCGTTCGAGCCGTTTGCCACGGTACTCGAGGATCGGTTGCTCGCAGCGGACGATGTGCCCACTTTGGGTGAGCGCCTCGCGCGTCGGCTGACGGGTCGCGAGTTCGTGCTGCTCAAGGCGTCGCGAGGTGTCCGTCTCGAGCGGGTGATGCCGTACCTCTTGCCCAGTGGTGCCGCCTAGTGCTCTACCACATCTTCGCGCCGCTGGCCCAGGACTTCCAGATCTTCAATCTGTTCAGCTACATCTCGTTCCGGGCTGCGGGCGCCGCCGTGACGGCCATCGCGTTGGCGTTCGTCATCGGTCCGCCGATCATTCGTCGGCTCAAGGCGAGAAACGTGGGGCAGGTCATCCGGGCCGAGGGGCCGGCGTCCCATCAAGGCAAACGCGGCACCCCGACCATGGGCGGGCTGATTCTCTTGGTCAGCACGTTGCTGCCGGCACTGCTTTGGGCGCGACTCGACAACCCGTTCGTGCTGGTCGCCATCGTGGCCACCTTGTGGATGGGCTGCATTGGCTTCGTGGACGACTATCTGAAGTTCGTCGAGGGCAAGGCCCGCGGCTTGGTGGCACGCTACAAGCTGATTGGCCAGGTCAGCTTCGGAATCGTGCTCGGCACGTACCTGCTCGTCCGGTCCGTGTGGGGTGACGTGCCCGCCAATACGACCACGGTGCCGTTCTTCAAGTACGTGTTGGTGCCGCTGCCACCGGTTCTGTACGTCGCCTTCGTGACCTTCGTGGTCACGGGCACGAGCAATGGGGTGAATCTGACGGACGGGCTCGACGGGCTGGCCACCGGGCTCACGGCGATCGCAGCGGTCACGTTCGCGATCTTCGCTTACGTGTTCGGCAGGACGGACACGGCCGAGTACCTCTTCGTGTACTACCTGCCGGGTGCTGGAGAGCTCACGATATTCTGTGCGAGCCTCATGGGGGCAGCACTGGGGTTTCTCTGGTTCAATGCGCACCCGGCCCAGGTGTTCATGGGCGATACCGGAAGCCTCGCCATCGGGGGTGCATTCGGTACGATCGCCATTCTGCTCAAATCAGAGTTCCTGCTGCTATTGGTCGGCGGGGTGTTCGCCGCGGAGACGGCGTCAGTGATTCTGCAGACCGGGGTGTACCGTTGGCGGAAGCAACGGCACGGCCGAGCCTATGCGGATCAGCATCGAGTGTTTCGCATGGCGCCGCTGCATCACCATTTCGAGAAGCTCGGTTGGGCTGAGTCCAAGGTCGTGGCGCGATTCTACATCATCGGCATTCTCTGCGCACTCTTCGCGCTTTCCACGCTGAAGATCCGATGATTCCCGAGGCCTGGCGCCGAGGCGAGGTTGCCGTCGTCGGGCTCGGGAGAAGTGGGTTGGCCGCGACGCGGTGGCTCCTGCGACACGGCCTTCGGGTGTATGCGTCGGACCGCGCCTCGACGGCAGCGCTCCACGAGGCTGCGAAAGCGCTCCGCGCCGAGGGGGCGGACGTGGACGTGGGCGGACATGCCCTTCAGCGCATTGCGGCCGCAACGTCCGTGGTTGTGTCCCCAGGGGTGCCGCCGGATGCGCCCCCCATCGCCGCTGCCCGAGCCGCCGGCGTCGACGTCGTGGCCGAGATCGACCTGGGAGTGCGTGCGTTCGATCAGTCTCGGTGTATCGCGGTGACGGGCACCAACGGCAAGACGACCACGACGGCGCTGATTGCCCATGTGCTGAACACCGGCGGACTCGCGGCGGCAGCGGTTGGGAATATCGGGCGTCCGCTCACCGATTTGGCGGCGGACCCCGCCCGCCCCGATTGGATCGTCGTGGAAGTCTCCTCGTTTCAGTTGCACGATGCACCCCATCTCGCTCCGCTGATCGGCGTGGTGACCAACCTGGCCCCCGATCACCTGGACCGATATGCCGATGTTCTCGCGTATTACAACGACAAGAAGCTGCTCTTTCGCAACGCCGAAGAATCGTCGACCTGGGTGCTGAATGGAGACGATCCCGCGGTAGGTGCATTGGCGGTGGGCGCAAGCGGACAGCGCCGTGAATGGAGTCTGCAGCGGCCCCGGGATGCGTGGTACGATCGTGAGACCGCCCGACTCATGCTCGGCGCCGCGGTGCTGGTGGACCGGTCCGAACTGCCGCTCTTGGGGGACCACAACGTGGCCAACGCGTTGGCGGCTGCCCTCGCGGCCGTTGCGGCGGGGGTCGACCCCGGTCAGGTCGCGCGTGGGCTCCGCACGTTCTCAGCACCGGCGCATCGGCTGGAGCGCGTTGGCCGAGTGCGAGATGTCGAGTGGATCAACGATTCCAAGGCCACCAACGTGTCGGCGGCCTCGGTGGCACTGCGGTCCATGACGGGGCCATTCGTCCTTATCTTGGGCGGGCGACCGAAAGGCGAAGACTTCGCGGCGTTGAAGGACGCACTGAGCGCCGGGTGTCGGGCCGTGGTTGCGTACGGCGAGGCGGCGAAGGCGATTGCGCGCTCGCTTGGCGGCGCAACAAGTGTCGAGACCGTTGATCGGTTCGACGATGCAGTGCTGCTGGCAGGAACACATGCGGCGCCTGGCGATGCGGTATTGCTTTCGCCGGCGTGTGCGAGTTTCGACCAGTTCAACAACTTCGAGGAGCGAGGGGACAGATTCCGCGAGCTCGTGCAAAACCTCTGAAATCCACGGCCGAAGGCCAAGGGCTCTGGGAGAGTCGCTTGCTGGGCATCCTGGCGGCGACGCTTGCGGTGTTCGGGGTGGCGGCAGTGTACGGCGCGACGAGTATCCGGGCTGTGCAACAAGGCCATCCTGGCGGCGAGTATGCCCTGCGCCAGTTGCTCGGTGTGGCACTCGGGCTCATGGCGCTGCTCATCGTGGCGCGGCTCGACTACCGACGCTGGCGACCGCTGGCCTGGCCACTGCTTGGGATCACGGCGGTCTTGTTGCTCATCCCTCTGCTTCCATTTGCGAGCGCCATTGCGCCAGAGCTCAACGGCGCGCGCCGTTGGATTCGCATCGGCGCATTTAGTATCCAGCCGTCCGAATTGGCGAAGTTCGCCGTCGTGGTATGGACGGCAATGTTGGTGGCGAAGAAGGACGAGCTGGTTCGGGAGTTCAAGCGCGGTGTGATGCCCATAGTCGCGATCGTGCTGCCGCTCACTGGACTGATCGTCCTCGAACCCGACCTATCCACGGGCGCGGTCGTGCTCCTGCTGGCGGGCACCGTCATGTTCACGGCCGGTGCACGCATCGGCCATTTCTTGCTATTGACCGTGCTCGCCATTCCGATCATGTGGCACGAGATCGTCTCCGTGCAGTACCGATTCGCCCGGATGGTGAGTTTTCTGAGCGCAGGCGGAGACGCGGCTGACGCGAATTGGCAGATCAGCCAGTCGCTCATCGGGATCGGGTCTGGAAGGCTTCTCGGCGTCGGGTTCGGGGAGGGCCTCCAGAAGCTCGGCTACCTGCAATACGCGTATTCCGACTTCATCTTCAGTACGATCGGTGAGGAGTGGGGCTTCATCGGCGTGCTCGTGATCGTCGGGCTCTTTGGACTCTATGTCGCCATGGGATTTCGCATTGCGCGACGGGCGCCGGACAGCTTTGGTCTGCTTCTGACTGTCGGGCTCACCACGATGATCGGATTGGCCGCGGTCCTGCACATCGGCGTCACGTTGTCCGTGGTACCCACAACCGGTATCTCGCTCCCGTTCATCTCGTACGGTCGCTCGGGTCTTCTCGTCTCGTTTGTGGCGACGGGGCTCATCATGAGTGTTGCCCGCTGCCGGGAAGAGCGCGCAAAGTCGCGATGAGTCGCGTCCTCATTGCGGGAGGGGGAACCGGAGGGCACCTCATGCCCGCCCTGGCGCTCGCCGAGGCCCTCCAGCAGGTGCGACCTGATATCGAACCCGTCCTCGTCGGGGCGACGCGCGGAGTCGAGGCTCACGTGCTGCCCTCGAAATCCTACCGATTCCATCTGCTGCCGGTGGAGCCGATCCATCGTAGGCGCTGGTGGCGCAACCTCAGATGGCCTCTCATCCTCGGCGAGCTCCTGCGGGCTGGGGCCAGGGTGCTGGATGAAGAGCAGCCATCGCTCGCCATCGGAACCGGCGGGTATGCGGCGGGACCGATTCTGTTTCAGGCAGCCAAGCGAGGCATCCCGCTGGTGCTGCAGGAGCAAAACGCCTATCCAGGAATCACCACTAGGTGGCTGGCACGCCGCGCCCAGCAGATCTATCTGGGATTCCCGGAGGCGCGGGTCCACGTGCGTCAGGGAGCGCACACCGAGTTGTGTCAGTACGGTAATCCGATTGCGCCGCCCCCAGAGCCGCTCCCAGAGAAGGCAGAGGCCAAGCTTCGGCTCGGTCTGCCTTCTGACGTGCCGGCGGCGTTCGTGATGGGGGGGAGTCAGGGTGCGCGCACCATCAACGCCACGGTCAGCGCAGCGGTCGACGGCGGCCTGTTAGGCAATGTGAGCCTGCTGTGGAGTACGGGGCCTTCACATGCCCAGCAGCTCGGGGGCTACGCCAGCGCTGGGCACCGGGTGGTGCGTGGCTTCTGGGATCCCGTTTCAGAGGCCTACGCGGCGGCGGACGCGGTGGTGGCTCGGGCTGGGGCCATGACGACAGCAGAGCTGTGCGCGTGGGGACTGCCGACCATTCTCATCCCCCTTCCGACAGCCGCTGGAGGGCACCAGGCCCGCAACGCTGAGGCCCTGGCCCGCGATGGAGCGGCGGTGCATCTGCCCGAGTCGCAGCTGGATCCCCAGCGCCTGGCGTCGGAAATCCTGGACCTCCTCACGGAGCCCGAGCGAGCGGCCGCCATGAAGCGCTCGGCGTTGGCTCGCGGGCACCCGAAAGCAGCCGAAAACATAGCTCGACACATTCTCAGCTTGATCGCCTAAGTCCAACACCTTTCGCGACTTTCGCGATTCTCTTATATTGGCTGCCCACCAATGCAGCTCTTTGCCACGGACGATCCCCGGCCCATCCATTTCATGGGGATAGCCGGCGCCGGAATGAGTGCTATCGCCCTCGTTTCGCTGCGCCGTGGGGTTCCCGTCACCGGATGCGACGCCGACCCGAGAGGGGCCTCAGATGTCCAGCGGGAAGGTGCCGTCGTCTGGCCGAATCACGATCCAGCACACGTAGGTGATTGTCGGGCAGTCGTTTACACCGCTGCAATCCAACCAGAGCATCCTGAGCTGCAGGCGGCCAATGCCGCTGGCATTCCGGTCATTCCCCGTGCGCAGGCTCTGGGGATGGCCGTTCAGGGCGGAACGCTCGTCGGCATTGCCGGCACCCATGGGAAGACGACCGTAACGGCGATGGTCGCAGCCGGACTCGCAGAGGCGGGGTTGAACCCGACGGCGCTTGTGGGAGGCCGAGTTGACGCGTGGGAGGGGAACGTTCGGTTCGGTGGAGATGACCTGTTTGTCGTTGAGGCGGACGAGTACGATCGCTCGTTCTTGGCGCTTGCTCCGTCTGTCGCCGTGGTCAACAATGTCGAGCCTGACCATCTCGAGTGTTACGGATCCGTGGAAGACCTCGAGGGTGCGTTCGCGACGTTTGCCGGACCTGCCCAGCGGGTGTTGGTGGGGGCGGACGATGGGGGTGCGCTGCGGGTTGGCGAGGTCGTGTCGGCGCCTGTGTGGAAGGTGGGCTTGGCGCCGCACGCGGATATCAGGATCACAAACGTCGAGCGCGACGCGACGCACAACGCCGCGCGCCTCGAGTTACCTGGCGGCGGCTCCGTCGAGCTCCGGCTGCCGGTGCCAGGGCTGCACAACCTGAGGAATGCTGCGATGACGGTGGCCGTTGGGCTGGCGCTCGATACGGATCCAGCGGCCGTTGCCCGTGGCTTGGCCGGGTTTGCGGGCGTGGGCCGGCGGTTCGAGCTGCTGGGCACCTATCGTGGCGTGACATTCGTTGACGACTACGCGCACCATCCTTCGGAGATTGCGGCGACGCTCGGTGCGGCGCGTCAGCGGTTTCCCTCCGCACGCTTGGTCGCAGTATTCCAGCCACACCTATATTCCCGGACCAAGGCGCTGGGTCAGGCCATGGGGATCGCGCTCGCCATGGCGGATGTCGTGGTCGTCACGGAGGTTTATCCCGCCCGAGAGCAGCCGCTGCCTGGCGTCACGGGCGAGCGGGTTGCCAAGGCTGCGCAGCGGGCCGGGGGTCAGGTGGAATGGGTGGCGAGCCGTGCCGCCCTGGCGGATCGGCTCGAAGAGATGATCGCAAATGGCGATGTGGTTGTTACCTTGGGTGCAGGCGATATCACCGAGGTCGGACGGGAGTTGGTACGGCGCCGCTCCGGAGCGGCCGCGTGAAGCGTCGGTTACTGCTGGCTGGTGCCGGAATCGCGGCTGCTGTCGCGATCTACGTGCTGGCACCACTCGGGCTCAGGCAGATTGGTTTCTTCAAGGTGCGGCAGGTGCAGATCGTTGGCCTCCACTACCTGACGCCCGAGCACGTCCTGGCGCAGATCGGGCTCGAGTCTGATCGCAATGTGTTTGCGTCCCTGGCCGAGCTCGAACGCCGGGTGAGCGACGTGCCCGGCATCGTTGCAGGCCGCGTTCGGCGTCGACTGCCGGGTACACTTCGGTTCGAGCTGGAAGAAGAAATGCCGGTGGCTTTCGCGCGCGGCAAGGAGGGTCTGGTCCCGCTGGACGAAGCGGCCCGGCCGTTGCCTTACGATCCGGTGGCCACGTCGTTTGATCTGCCGCTCGTGGAGCGGCCCGATTCGGTGCTCACTCGCACCCTGGCGCTCATACGGGTCGTGGATTCGACGTTCTTCGGTCTCGTGGACGGGGTGCGAAGGGGTGGAGATGGGACCGTGGTGTTCGAGCTCGGCGAGCAACGGGTGGTGTTGCGGGCGGTGCCCATGCCCTCGGAGATTCGCGCGGTCGTGACGGTGCGCCGACATCTTCTGCAAGAAGGCCAGTCGTTCAGGGAGCTAGATGCACGATTTCAGGGACAGATCGTAGTGCGGCGAGGAGAGGCATGAAGCGCGAAGCCCTCGTGGCGGGATTGGATGTTGGAAGCACGAAGACGTGCGCCGTGATTGCTGAGTTCACGGGCGAGGAGCGCACTCCTGTCGCCAAGATTCTCGGGGTGGGCCTCGCGCGCACCACGGGGGTCCGGCGGGGCGTCGTGCGAGACATCGAAGAGACGACCCGCGCGATCGGGCGGGCGCTCAGCGATGCGGAGCGAATGGCAGGGTTGAAGATCCCCGCGGTCTTCTGCGGTATCGCGGCAGAAAACGTCCGAACCCAGCTGTCGAACGGACTCGTTTCCGTCTCAGGAGACGAGATCAAGCCGCAAGATGTGCGGCGGGTGCATGAAACGGCGCTCTCGGTGAGTTTGGGCGACGAGCACGAGTTGTTGGTGCCCATTCCGCAGGAATACACGGTCGACAAGCAGGGCGGGATCAACGATCCGATTGGGATGACCGGCATGCGTCTCGAGGTCGAGATGCAGCTGGTAGCGGTACACAAGCAGGCTGCACAAAACCTCAAACGCTCGATCGAGCGTGCTGGATATCGGGTGTCCGAGTTCGTGCTGGAGCCGCTCGCAGCCGCCGAGGCGGTACTGACCGACGAAGAGCGGGAATTGGGCTGCGCGCTGGTAGAGCTTGGCGGAGGATCCACTACCGTTGCTATCTTCCATGACAACAAGCTCCGGCACCTGTCGTCCGATCGGTGTGCGGGATCCTACGTGACGAGCGATCTCGTACACGGGCTCTCGATCACGCAGACCGATGCCGAGCGGTTGAAGGAGCGTTGGGGTGTCGCGTATGCGCCCCTCGTTGAGCCGGAAGAGATGGTGGAATTGCCGGGAACGCCGGGGCAGGGTGTGCGGCATGCCAAGCGTGAGCTTATTGCGCACATCGTGCATCAGCGGCTTGACGAGATCTTCGGCAGGGTGATTGATCAGATCGAACAGGTCGGGTACGCTGGACGGCTGCCGGCTGGGGTGATCCTGACGGGTGGTGGAGCGCACATGGCCGGCGTTGTCGAGTTGGGGCGAGAGGTCTTTGCGATGCCCGTGCGTAAGGGGATCCCAGAGCGGGACATAAAGGGATTGGTCGATAGCGTGCAGGCGCCGCGCTATGCAGTGCCTGTCGGATTGGCCTTGTACGGGGTGCGGAGTCGAGGACACGGCGAGGGACCGGGAGACACGACGGTCGACAAGGTGTGGGGCCCAGTCAAACGCTGGCTGCAAGACTTCTTCTAGAAACCGGCGCGAACGAGGGACGCATGGTCTTCGAGCTCGAAGAGACGCTGTCAAAGAACGCCCGCATGAAGGTCATTGGGGTCGGTGGAGGTGGTGGCAACGCCGTCAACCGGATGATCGAAGAACACCTCGCGGGAGTCGAGTTCATCTCGGTCAACACCGACGCGCAGGCCTTGCTGCACAACAAGGCGGACGTGAAGGTGCAGATCGGAAAGAAGCTCACCCGGGGTCTGGGTGCGGGGGCCCGGCCGGAAATCGGTCGTCAGGCGATCGAAGAGAACCGTGACGATGTGCTGCGCGGTCTGGAAAGCGCGGATCTCATCTTTGTTACCTGCGGGATGGGTGGCGGCACGGGGACCGGTGCGGCGCCGATCATCGCGCAGCTTTCCCGTGATGTCGGATCGCTCACCGTCGGCATCGTCACCAAGCCGTTCCTGTTCGAAGGCAAGAAACGGATGCGGCAGGCCGAGATTGGCATCGCGGAGATGCGCAAGCATGTGGACACGATGATCGTCGTGCCCAACGAGCGGCTCCTGGCGGTGGTCGGCAAGAACGTGCCGTTCCAGGAAGCGCTCAAGAAGGCAGACGAGGTGCTGCTGCACGCCACGCAGGGCATCTCGACACTCGTGAGCCATCCCGGCCTGGTCAACGTCGATTTCGCCGACGTGCGGACCGTCATGCAGAACGGCGGGTCGGCGCTCATGGGCACTGGCGTGGGTCGCGGGGAGGACCGTGCGATCGAGGCCGCACAGCAGGCCATCACGAGCCCGCTCCTGGACAACGTTTCCATCACGGGATCGACCGGTGTCTTGCTGAACATCGTGGGTGGTGAGGACCTCACCTTGGGCGAGGTCAATCAGATTAGCGAAGTCGTTCACGATGCGGTGGGCGACCAGGCGGAGATCATCTTCGGTGCCGTGCATGACGCGGCCATGGCCGGGGAGCTACGCGTCACGGTGATCGCCACCGGATTCGACAAGGTGGCAACGCCGCAGGAGACGTTCTTCGGCCGGGCCGGTGTGCCCGGCGTGCTGCCGTTCCCGCAGCGCCAGCAGCGGGCCGCTTCGGCCACGCCTGCGCCGCCGACACCGCAGGGCGAGCCGAACGTGCCCGAAGCGGAAATCTCCGAGATGGAGATCCCGACCTTCATCCGGCGGCAGATGGATTGAGGCGGCGAAGGCTAGGTCGGAAGATCCTCGCCGTTGGCCTTGCGGTCGCGGCGCTCTGGACCGCGCGACGGGTGCTTGCCGGCGAGCGGGTGCCGGTAGCCTCTCCTCTCTTGGTCACCGTGGCCTATGTGGAGCAGGCCGATACCCTGCGTCGCAACGAAACGCTTTCCGAACTCCTCGCGCGACACAACATCGACGGACAGGATCTCTATGATTTGCTCGGTGCTGCCGAGCAGATCAATCCGCGACGCGTGCCAGCTGGCCAGGTCTTCCAGTTTCGCTATGTCCTGCACGAGCCGTCACCGCATAAGATGACCATCCGCCTGGGTAATGAGCGACTGCTCACGGTCGTACGGGATTCGGCCACTGGGTGGCGCGGTGAGGCGCAGGAGATCTACTGGGACGTCACGACCGAATTCGCTCGCGGGGCTGTTCAGTCCTCCCTGTATGAAACCGTGGATGCACTGATTCCCGAATCGCTCCTTCCTGCCGGGGAGCGAGCGAGACTTGTGTGGGATCTCGCGGACGGCGTTTTCGGGTGGGTGGTCGATTTCACGCGGGACAACTACGAGGGTGACGGATTCCAGATTGTCTACGAGCGGCTCACGTCGGAGTTCGGAGATGTACGATTCGGGCGGATTCTGGCCGCGAACATCGAGACGCGGGGAACGAAGAACTCGGCGTATGTCATGACCGATGACGACGGCCGCAACGCCTACTTCGATGCCGACGGTCGGTCCCTCAAACGAGCATTTAAGCTCTACCCAGCCGAGTTTCGCCGGATCTCGTCGAGGTTCTCCCGAAGCCGCTACCATCCGATCCTGAAGCGCAGTCGGCCGCACCTGGGTGTGGACTACGCCGCGAGTACCGGCACACCAATCATTGCCACTGCGGACGGTACCGTGGTTCGGGCCGGTCGCTGGGGCACCTATGGCACCATTGTGGCGATCCGGCACCCGAAGGGCGTCGAGACGCGGTACGCCCACATGAGCCGCTTGGCGTCCGGCATACGGGCCGGCGTCAGGGTACGGCAGGGCCAGGTGATAGGGTATGTGGGCATGTCTGGTTTGGCAGCGGGGCCGCACCTGCACTATGAGTTCATCCAAAACGGCCGGCACGTGGATCCGCGGGCGGCCCTTCGGTATGGAAAAGGTGACCCGGTGCCTGAGTCACGCCGGGCGGAATTCGACTCGATCCGGACGCAATACGACCGCCTCCTCGCCGTCCCTTCCGCTCCCACGGTCGCAGCCGGTATCGACTGACACATCCGTGAGTCTCCTCGGGGCCCTCACGGCGGCCCGCGCGGCCACCGGGAAATGAGAATCGTGTGATGCTGGCCGTCGCGGGCATGCTCTTCGCCGCGGTCTTGGCCCTCTTCGTCTACCTGGGCCGCGAACGCCTCGGTCGGGAAGGTCTTGGGCTCGCGGCGCTCCGTACGGTCGGGCTCTCCGCCCTGGTCCTGCTGGTTCTGAATCCTGGATGCGCCCAATCAGGTCAGCGTGGCGCACCCGTTGTGCTGCTCGACGTTTCACTCTCCATGGGCAGTGACGTCCATCAGTGGCAGACGGCAGTCGACACCTCTGGTATCCTAGCTGGCTCCAATGGGACC
>Ga0224512_10004172_pt1 | contig 12343 bp, 6 predicted proteins | sample SF_May12_sed_USG_4_FD_169103 | JGI IMG/M metagenome (GOLD analysis project Ga0224512, IMG submission 169103) | Sediment microbial communities from San Francisco Bay, California, United States - SF_May12_sed_USGS_13 | ecosystem: Environmental > Aquatic > Marine > Sediment | place: USA: California... | reverse complement strand
AGCTCACGTTCTTCCGGTTCGAGGATATCGAACTCACGATAGACCCGGGTTTCCTTGATGCGGCGACCCTCGGGAACATAGCTCAGGCGGTAGTCGTTATAGAGGCGCAACGCCTGCAGTTCGTATGCGTCAATGCGCTTGTGGAATCCCCGGCCCATGGCGATGAGGTCCGGCTCGAGGTACACATTCCGTTCCACGGCGAGCTCGATGAGTTCGGCGGCTTTCTGTTCATCCATGTCGGCAAAAGGGGCCGGGGAGAGCGAGTGTTCCTCGATTTCACCCCAGTTTTTCCATTTCTCCAGTGCCGAATCCTTGAGTACGGAGTAGGTGACGCCGGCCGCGTGCTCGAGTATGTCCGCGCCGGCCAGGATCGCCTCGCGGGCATAGACGTGCGGGCCGATCGCCTGGGCAACGACCGGCAAGCCGGCCTTGTGGGCTGCGTCGATCGCGGCCTTGTAGGTTTCGAACGAGACGCCGCGCATCACGCTGACGCTGGCCGGCTTGTTCGGCAGCGTACGACGCACCGCTGCGACGGCTTCCTCCGGCGTGTCGGTCTGGTTATCCGGATCGACGGGCTCCAGCCCTTCCCGCCAGGCACCCCGCACGGTCGGCCCATGCAGCAACAGCCTGGGCCCGGGAATCTTGCCGTGATCGATCGCCTTGCGGGTGGCCAGGCTCCAGGTGTTCATGCCGGACAAGCTTCCGGAGGTCACGCCGTAATTCAGGAACAGCTCGGCCGCCCACCACTGGTAATGACAGTGAGAATCATGGAGTCCCGGGAGGATAAACTTACCGTCAGCCTTCAGGACCGTCGCGCCGGACGGATAACGCGCCTGTCCTTTCCTCGCTACGGTCTTGATGTGCTTGCCTTCGATGATGATCAATGCGTCCTCGACCGGGGCGCCACCGTTACCATCGATCAGGGTTCCCCCTTCGATGACCAGGGGCGCCCCCGCAGCGATCACCGGAACGATGCCAAGGATCAGGCTAAACAATGCGATTCCATCAATTCGCGATACCTTCATGTTGTCTCTCGCTCCAGATCTGTGAACAAAGGGCGGCGTGAATGCACGCCATGGCGGCACTAGTGTTCGCCGTTGCGGGCCGGTCATTCCAGGGGCTGCAGGCGAACCATGTAACCGTTGTGATCGACGTACCAGACCGTTACGGGTGACGTCGAATTGTCGATCCAGGTTCTGCGGTTGTGCGCATACGGCTCGGGCAGCAGGTATTCAGTCCACCTCTCCGCCTTGGGATCGAAGCGGACGAACCGGCCTCCCTGCATCTCCCCGGCCCAGACTTCGCCGTTGTCGTCGGTCAGTGCCTCGTAGAAAGTCACGAAAGGCGTCGGTGGAACGAACTCGGTGGTGCGACGCGCCTTAATGTCAACCTTGATCAGCACACCGCCCCGGCCGCCCATCCAGGCGTTGCCATCCGGATCAAAGTAGCCTTTAGCGGGCCGCGACTCGCGGTACGGTGTCTGCATCTCCACGACTTCTCCGGTTTCCATGTCGAGGAACGCCAGCCAGCTGCCGCGCGTGAGCCCGCCGGCCCAGTAACGATTGTCCTTGCTGACCATGTTCCCGTACGTGCCGCCGATGTGCTCTAAAGGGTAGCGTTCCAGGAATTCACCGGTTTCCGGATGAATCTTCAGAATCTGACTACCTCTCGCCACCCAGACGTGGCCGTCCGGCGCCAGCGCGAAGTTGCCGAAGGCCGGCGTATTGAGCCGGCTGCCGAATTTCAGCCGAACCTGCGTGAATTCCTCTGCTTTCGGATCGAACTTCGTCAGCGTGTGCGCCCAGTTCTCCGATAGCCAGACGACGTCGTTCTTATCGATCCAGACCGAATGCGTCCCCGGCAGAACGCCCGGCGTCTTCGGCACGCGATACTCGGTCACGACGCCCGTCCGCGGGTCGAGTTTGCCGATGTACGGACTGCGGTGCGGCGTATACCAGATGTTGCCCTTGGAGTCGCCGGCGACATCGTGCGGGGCGAGCAGCATGCGGGGTAATTCGTATTCTGTGATGATCGCTCTTGTCGCGGCGCCGTGCGGCCGTGGCAGTACCTGCAGCGGCGTCTCGAGCTTCGAATCCGGGCCGCGCACGCGGGCCAGCCACGGGGCGATCACGTCCTCTTCCACCTGAACCGAGAAACCGGAGCGTCCGGGCCGGTCGCTGCCATCGTCTCCCCTGCCGGAGTCAGCGGAGTGGATCAGCGGCGATCCCCGGTAGCGGATCATCCGGCGCACGAGCAGACGCCAGCTGCGCTCGTCGAAGCGGTTGCGGAAGATCTGCTGGTAGGAATGACAGCCGAAGCCGCACGAGCCCTTGAACACGGCTTTTTCTTCGCCCGTGCTCGGCAGGTTGATGATCCATTCCGCGCCCGTAAGCTGGCTTACGATTGCCTCTGTCGGCGGCAAGAGTTCCGTGTCGGATACGCGCTCCAGCACTATGTCATCGAACTCCTGCGCACCGCGCCGATCGGCATCGATCTGCACCGCGTTGCGCTGGTACGGCTGATACTCGAGAGGCCGCGCAATCCGCAACGTATACCGGCCGCCGGGAAGCTTGGGAAACTCGTACCGGCCCGAGGCATTGCTGTAAACCGTGGTCCTGATGGCGCTATCCGCGGCAATCAGCTGAACCAGGATGCCCTCGAGCGGCTCACCTTGCGCATTGCGGACGCGACCAACGGGTCCACCGCCGAAATTGTTGCGACCCTCCAGTGCGGCGCGCGGCCTGGATGCGTCGTGATACCGGGGATTGGGCGGCGGCTCCTCCCCCTCGAAGCAGCAGTCTCCGGAGCGGATGTAGGCAACCAGGTCGGCAATGTCGTCGTCACTGAGACTGTAGCGGTAGCCGGGCATGAGCGGACCGCCATTGCGTATCTTTTCCGCTACCGTCTCGTCGTTAACCGGTTCACCGGACATCAGCATCGGGCGCTGGTAGAGACTTTTCAATAACGCCGCCGGCGTCCCTGCCTCAACGCTATAGGCGTTGTGGCACTTCCAGCACTTGTAGTAATACAGCTCTTCGCCGCGCTGCGGGCCGCTGGGAGCGGTCGTACGCAAGTTGTAAATTTCTGCCGAACGCTGCAGATTGACATCCGGAACCTGCGCCGCGGCGTGCCGGCTCGAAAATCCGCCGCAGAGGAGCAGCAACCCTAAGGTCAGGATGCACAGATCTCGGTGTGTCTTTTGCAGATTCATAAATCCCCCGTGGCGAGCTGCACTCGTCTTTTGTTACGGTTGTCGAAGTCGCGGAATCTTGTTACTTGCGGGTGCTCGTAAGCGATCACTTTTTTTGCAATTGCGATCCTGCGACATTACCTTAGCGGGCCTCCGGTCGCCACTTTGGCCGTCCTGTTGCGGACATCCGGATCGTCTGAAACAATTTCTGATGTACGCATTCGGAGCCGCGTATCGATCTCGCCAATTGCATGACTCGATGCGCTATTATCCATGACGAAAATCTTGCGCACTGCGAAGTCAGCCGCGCGATGAATTGGACTTCACAGCTGAAAGGGGAAGAGAGAATTATGCCGGATCGTAGACGCTTTCTGAGGACCCTGGCCTTTGCAGGCGCCAGCGGATTCGTGTTGTCGCGCCTCCCCGTTTCAGTCGCACAGTCTGCCCGCCGCGAGGTGATTATCGGCGGCTTTCCGGCGACGGTGGTCGACATTCACGCGCACTGCGAGATCAAGGCGGTCGAACCGCTGGTCAGCGGCACTCCGCTGGAGCGGACGGTTCGGCAAAGCCGGCTGTTGGGATCGGAACGGCTGGAATTGCTCGATGAACTGCGCATTGACATGCAGGCGATACACGTCGGTCAGTACTGGTGGTACGCAGCCGATCGCAACCTCACGCAGCGCATCACCCGTGCGATGAATGAAGGCATGGCCGATTGGGTAGCGAAGCACCCCCGGCAGTTCGTCGCGTTGAGCGCGGTATCCCTGCAATACCCGGAGGTTGCTGCCGAAGAGCTCGAGCACGCCGTGCAGAACCTGGGACATCGCGGTGCATCCATCGGTGGCCATGTCGGGGGCGAGGTACCCTCGTCGACGCGCTTCGATCCGTTCTGGGCCAAGGTGGAGGAGCTGAACGTTCCCGTGTTCATGCATCCACAGAACGCAAGCTTCCTCATTGATTCCAGTGAATTCAAAGGGCGCGGCTCACCGGCCAACATCATTGGCAATCCGCTCGAGACCACCGTATTCCTGTCCGGGTTGATTTTTGACGGCACGTTTGACCGGTTCCCGAATTTGAAAGTCTGCGCGGCGCATGGCGGTGGCTACTTACCTTCCTACTCCGGGCGGGCCGATGTGGCCTGTGATGTCCGGCCCGATGCCGACTGTGCCAACCAGAAGCGCCCGCGTGACTACCTGAAGGCCAACATTTTTGTGGACTCAATGGTATTTACCGACGAGGGGCTGCGGCACCTGGTGGCCGAAATGGGCGCCAGCCAGGTGCTCTATGGCACGGACACGCCTTACGACTGGCCGGATACGCTGGACCTGATTCTCGATGCGACGAGTCTCAGCAATGCAGAGAAAGAGGCTATCGTAGGCGGCAATGCAAAAAGGCTGCTGGGTATCACCTGACTGCAGGATTTTGACTCGATATCGGGTTTACGCGAGGTAAGCCGCCGATGGTGTTTACATTAACGATCAATGGTGCAGCCTACGCAATAGACGCCGAGCCCGAGACACCGTTGTTGTGGGTATTGCGTGACAATATCGGCCTTACGGGTACGAAGTTCGGCTGTGGTATCGCGCAGTGCGGCGTCTGTACCGTGCACATCGACGGGCGCCCCGTGAAATCCTGCGCAACGACCGCCGCAAGCGCGGTCGGCCGCGAAATAACCACGATCGAGGGACTATCCGCCGACAACAGGCATCCCGTGCAGCGCGCCTGGATCGAGTTTGCGGTGCCGCAGTGCGGCTATTGTCAGTCGGGACAGATCATGGCGGCTGCGGCACTGCTGTCACGAACGAGCAATCCCAGCAACAGCGAGATCGATGCGGCGATGGCCGGCAACCTGTGCCGCTGCGGCACGTATTTGCGCATCCGCAAGGCCATTCGTCGCGCCGCCGAGCTTGCCGGGAGTCAACCGTGACCGCCATGGAAGCGAAGCTGTCGCGCCGGACCGTGATTCGCACGATGGTCGGGGCGGGTGGTGGCATGCTGCTCGGCTTTCACCTACCCGGGGCCATTGCCGCGGTGGTGGCGCCGCAGCCGTGGACGACACCGACCGATGGCGTCGAGATCAACGCCTGGTTGACGATCGATGCCAACGGCGCGGTGACGGTACGCGTGCCGCACTCCGAGCAAGGCCAGGGCGCACTGACGTCGGTAGCGATGCTGATTGCCGAGGAGCTCGACGTGCCCTGGGACAATGTCCAGGCCGTATTCGCGGACATGAACCGTCACGTCAACTACGGCGAAGAGTACATCGTCACGACCACCCACGGCTCACAGCTGGTCCGCCTGCAACACCCGCACATCATGCAGGCAGGCGCGTCTGCCCGCGAGCGGCTCAAAGCGGCGGCAGCGCGCGCATGGGAAGTCGCTCGCACCGACGTCGTCGCGAGGCAGGGCATACTGAGAGCAGGCGGGCACAGCGCCAGCTACGCCGAGTTTGCGACGGCCGCGGCAGGTATAACGCTGGATGAGGAACCGGCCATCAAGACACCGGACCAGTGGTGGCTGCTTGGCAACCCGACCCCGCGCGTCGATGTATCCGTGAAGGTCGATGGCAGCGCGCAGTATTCCATCGATACGCGTCTTGACGGCATGGTCTATGCGGCCGTGAAGTGTTGCCCTGTGCCCTGGGGTGGGCTCAAGCGCTACGACGCCAAAGCAATCGAGGGGCGCAACGGCATCATCGCCGTGGTGGAGCTGCAAGCCGTTGACGGCAAGACAGGTGCTGCCGATATGCAGAACGGTGTCGCCGTCGTTGCGGATACCTGGTACCGGGCCAAAACAGCGCTCGATTTGCTGCCCATCGAATGGGATTTCGGCCCCGAGAAGGACGTCAGCAGCGACAGCCAGGCGGCGGAGGCTGCCAGACTTTTTGCAGAAACGGGCGAAGTGAGCAATGCAATCGGCGGCGACGCAATGGGGATCATTGCTGCGGCCGGGAACGTCGTCACGGCGGACTATCACCGGCCGTACGAGACGCACGCGCGCATGGAGCCAATCAACGCCACCGTGAGCGTCACGGATGAGCGGGTCGACGTGTGGTCGCCTGCCCAGGATCAGTCAGTCCCGCTCAGGCTCGTTGCCGACCAGCTGCAGCGGGATCCGCGCGACGTTTACGTGCATACCGCTTTTATCGGCGGCGCGTTCGGCGGCGGTGGCGGCGGCCGCACCGGCGTCACGCGGCAGGCGGCGGAAATTTCGAGGCAGGTCGGACGACCGGTCCAGGTGATCTGGACGCGTGAAGAAGACGTTATGCAGGACAAACAGCGGCCACCCGTGCACACGCGGCTCACGGCTGCGCTGGGTGAGAACGGCCTGCCGGAGGCCTTCTTCTCGCGCGCCGTCTGGTTCACTCACGAAGGCGCAAATCGCCATGGTCCCGCTACGGCAGATTACTCAATCAGCACCATGCCCTATAGCGTCGCTAATCGGCGGCATGAGCGGCATAACGTGGCGGCCCACATACCGACCGCAACGCATCGCGCTCCGGGTGCGAACCAGAACGGATTCATCATCGAACAATTTGTCGATGAAATGGCCCTGGCCGGCGGTTGGGATCCGCTCGAATGGCGCCTGCAGATGACGCAGGGCATCGAGCCCTGGCAGAGAGTCCTATTGAAGTTGCGGGAAGTGTCCGGTTTCACTACCAACCTGCCGCGTGGCGAGGGCATGGGACTTGCCATCGTCGAGGATCACAACTCGATTTGCGGCGCCTGCGCAAAGGTCACTGTCAGCCGCCGCGGGCAGCTCGTCGTTGAGAAGGTCGTCCTCGTCATGAACAGCGGCTACGTGATCAATCCGCTGAACAGTGCCGAGCAGCTGGAGGGCTCGGTCTGCTGGGAGCTCTCGCATGCATTGTACGGAGGCCTGGACCTCGAGAATGGCCGCTTCGTGAACAGCAACTTCGATACCTACAACCTGATGCGCATAGATCAGATGCCAGAGGTCGAAGTGCATTTCGCCCTGTCGCAGGACGGCTGGTGGGGCGGTATGGGCGAGCCTGGTGGCCCGCCGACACCTCCCGCGGTTGCCAACGCGATCTACTTCGCAACCGGCAAGCGCGTGCGGTCGACGCCGATCAGAAAGCACGACCTGAGCTGGTCGTAAGTTTAGCCGCAACCCGCAGCCGGCCCCGACGGACAGCGCGCCTACTTGAACTTGACGATGAAGTATTCCGTGTTGGTCTTGCCCCAACCCGGATTGCGATGGATGATCGTCACCGGGTAACTTCCCACGTTTTGTACGAACCGCGCCGGGACCGTAGCACGCACCTCGTCGCCACTGACCAGTTCCGTGTCCAGCAAAAAGTCGCCAAACTGAATTGTCGACGTGGACAGGAATTCGCCGCCTCTGACGCTCAGCGTGAAGTCGCCGCCGCCCTCGGTGACGACTTTCGGCGATATTGACGAAATGATGGCCGGAATCTCGCTGACAGGACCGAAGCCCGGGTATTCAATCTGCATTCCTGGCGGCCAGGGGATCGGGTTGCGGTGATCGTAGTGGTAGCCGATGTCCTGCACGCGGCCATCCTGCATGACCATTTCGATTTCCTGGTAGGCAGTGATGTCTTCGAGGGGATTACGCGGTAACACCAGCAGGTCCGCCAGTTTGCCTTTTTCGATGGTGCCCAGCGCATCGTCCTTGCCAAGCCTTTGCGCCGGCCAGATCGTACCGGACTGCATGGCCTGCAGCGGCGTCAGTCCCGCATCGACCAGCAGCTGCATCTCCCTGATCGTCGTGATGCCCGGCAGCATCGTGGCGTGATTCAGTGAAGTCGTGTCCGGCCCCAGGATCAGCTTGCCGCCGGCATCCACGAACGTCTTGGTAAACCATTGGAAATTGGCGAAGCCCTGTTTCATGAGTGCGAGTTCGTCGTCTGTGACCTTGTCGAGCAGCGTGTAGTCGAGGACGTTGACGCGAATACGCTCGGGCACGTAAGAGAGTTCCGGATCGTTCAGGAATAAATGATCCTGCATCCGGTATTCGTCGACCCGGTTATGCACATGCCTGAACGTGTAGGTCAGGTTCGACTCGATGAACACGTCCTCGCGGACCATCAGGTCGATCAGCTCCTGGGCGAGTTCGCGATCCATCATGCCGAACATCATGATCCGTCGCGGATCCTCGAGAAACAGCCAGTACTCGGTCAGGTCGGGATTCGGACTCCCTGTCTCCGATTCGTCCCAGGTATCGATTTCCGGAAAGATAACGCGACGGCGCCCGGTATCGATCACGCGCATGTCGGGGACCTTTTCGAGGTCTTCCTGCCGCAGCACGGACAGGGCGATGCCCGAGGAATGCGTCAGGCCGTCAATGCCGGCATTAATCGCGTCCACAGCGCTGATCCCCAGGTGCCCTTCGACGTGCAGACCGGCCCGGTGCGCCTCTTCTGCGACAGCCTCGAGCTGCTCGGCTGTCAGGCCCGTATAGGCTTTGATGAACGACGGCCGCAGCTCCTCAATGGTCTTTTTGGCCGCTGCACGCGCGTCCTCGACGCTGTCGAATACGTCGAATGAGCGTTCGCGGAAATACATGCGCGGGCCCTTTATCTTGCCTTTATGCACGCCCTCGTTTTGCGCATGCAGCCAGGTCGGTCCGCCGCCCGACTGGACGAACGCCGATGTGATGCCGTTGGTTATCAGCATCTCGCCGAACCAGTCTTTGTAATGCAAGTGCTTGTCCCACAGACCCGGGACGATGTACTTGCCCGTTACATCGATAACGTCCGCACCCCGCGGAATAGATCCTGGCCCTATCGACTCGATGCGATTACCGCGAATCACGATGTTCGTCTCGACAGGAGCCGCAGCGCCGGTAACGTCAATCAGCGTGCCACCGCGTAACACGGTGACCTGCTGGGCCACGAGTTCTTGCTGCGGTAGTACGATCAGTAGTGCAAAGATGATGGAATAGACACACTTGCTCTTGACTACCTGACGTAGTCGACTTGCCAGACTGGCTATCATTGATTGAATCCCCGAATTATTGTTCTGCTTTTTTGCAATTTGCAGGATGGTTGGTGCGAAATAAGCATAGCAAAATTTGCCGTGCTGGCGAGATCCGTCGTGCTTTATTTTATTGCTGTGTTTTGCAAATAGCGGCGCCCGTCCCTCGCCAGGAGACTGCTGAAAATCGGCGCCCCGTGATTCAGTCCATGATGCTGCCCTCTTAACGACAGCTGCACTGCGGCATCGCTTCGAACGTCAGTCCGTATCTGCCCAGCAGCGGAGCAGATTGTGGTAAACACCCGCGGCGTCTACCAGGCCCCGGTGTTCCGGCACGTCCCCGGCCAGCGACTGTATTGCCGAATCCAGCTGAAAAAGGATGCTGCGATGGTTTTCGTCGCGCACCATGCTCTGTATCCAGAAAAAAGACGCCAGCCGCACACCGCGCGTGACCGGCGCGACACGATGAACGTTGGTGCCCGGGTACAGGACCATGTCGCCGGCCGGCAGCTTCACGGCTCGTTCGCCGAAGGTATCCTGGATGACGAGTTCACCACCGTCGTAGTCTTCGGGATCCGCAATAAAAATCGTCGCCGACAGGTCAGTGCGGACCTTGTGTGGCGTGTCGCTGATCGGCCTTATTGCCCCGTCGATGTGGTTGCCGTAGTTCTGCTCCGCAGCGTAACGATTGAAAAGTGGCGGCACAATCTTCAGTGGCAGTGCTGCGGACGCAAACGCTTCAGAACGATCCAGTGCGAGTAGGATCAGTTTTCCGAGTTCCCGGGTTATCGGGTCGGTATCGGCCAGCTGGGCGTTCCGTTTGACCTTCTGCGACAGATAGCCGGCGCTGTGCCGTCCATCCTGCCAGTTTGCCGTCGATAGCCTGTTCCTGCACCGCGCCAGTTCATCTGCGGTCAGTACGCCCGGTATCCGGATCAACATGTGCCTGGCCGTGCCCTAGAATACCGTGTTGACTGCCAGCACGCCGGTGAGGCCCGGCCCGGGCACGACGTGCCACGGATGCAGCTGATCGATGTAGAACTCGTCGCTGACGTTAGTCAGGTTGAACTTGATGAGAAGATTGTTAGAAAGCCGGTACTCCACCATCGCATCGGCAGTCCAGTAACTGTCCACGACTTTGACGGGCGGGCTGTTTTTCGCAAGTCGTTGTGAAAGATAGCGCGCGCCGCCGCCAATCATGAAGCGCTCGCTCAGCTGGTAGGTCGTCCAGACTGAGGCGTTATGTGCAGGGGCGTCCGTCAGACTGCTGCCTGCGGGTGCTGCGCCCGTTGCCGCATCGACCACCTCGCCATCGAGGTAGGTATAGCCGGAGAGAACCTGCCATTTTTCCGTCAGAAATCCGCTCACATCGAGGGACGCGCCGCGCATCCTCTGCTCGCCGGCGAGGATGTTGCGGCCCGTAGTGTCGGGGTCGGGTACGCGCGCATTCTTTTTGGTGACCTGGAAGAGAGAGCCGTTGACCTTTATGCCGGCATCTGCAAGCTCCCACTTGGTGCCGAGTTCGATGCTCTCGTTTTCTTCCGGGTCGAGGTCCTGGTTGCCGAGACCCAGGGCCCGCCCGGTCGTTATGAAAGACAGTCCTTCGGCGGACGGGTTGAAAGAGGTGCCCCAGGCGACATACAGCGTACCGTTAGTCACAGGCTTGTAGACAAGTGCGGAACGATAGCTGACCACGTTGTCGACCTGGTCGATGGATTCGGTACCGGCTTCGCTGGGTCCGGAAAACGGCGTTGCCGGACCGTCGAATCGCTCCGCAGCATAAGCAGTATCGAAACGGTCCCAGCGCAGCCCTGCGATCAGTTGCCAGGACTCACCGAATTTGACCGTATCGAGCACGTAGGCAGCCACGCTTCGCGACTCCGTATCCGCCTTGACGCGCGGTGCGGTGCTGGCTGCCGTAAATTCCGCACTTGAGACCGGGTCCAGCAGGCTGGTGCCCGGTACGCCGATGCCAATACCGAAAGTCGGTTCCGATGTCTCAAGACCGGCTTCGATGCCCGTCACGAGCGCATGTTCCACCGAGTTCGTCACGAAGCGAATCGTGGCGTTGGCTTGCGCGAAAAGCATGCTCTCATCGCTGTTACCGATAAATACGTGACGATCGATCGTGATGTCCTCGAGAGGCGTATCGAGCGGCGTCGCTGCAGGGACCAGCGGTTCCGTAAGCCGTGAATCACGAGTGTAATTGGCATAGCGTACCTGAGCCCTGAGGTCGACCGATTCACTGGCGCCGTGCACAAGGTCGGCCGTCAGCATATCTGCGGTCGTCTCCAGGTAGTCGCTATTGAAACCGTAGAAATTATCCCGGGATACATCGGCCGGCTCGCTGCCGAACCAGGGCAGCCCGTAGTCGGGTACGTTGTCCGCGGACTGATGCATGTAGCTCAGGGTCAAACGAGTTGCGGATCCCAGGTCGACTGCGAGACTCGGGGCTAGCCCATAGCGCTCTGCCTGCGTCACGTCGCGGTCCGCAACCTCGGAGCGGTGCGCCATGAGGTTGATCCTTACTGCAGCCGTATCACTCAGCGGCCGGTTTGCGTCAAGGGTACCCCTGAGTGTCGAATCATTACCGACGTTGACGTTTATCGCGGTCCGCTTCTCGTCCGTCGGTGTCTTGGAGACCTGGTTTATGACGCCACCGGTTGATCCGCGGCCGAAAAGCATGGAGGACGGACCCAGCAGGACCTCGATGCTGCCAAGATTGAACGGGTCACGGGAATAACTGCCGAAATCCCGCATGCCGTCAAGAAACATGTCGTTTCGCGATGAAAAACCGCGGATGCTGGGGTTGTTACCCTGCCAGCTGAATTCCCCGGCACCCAGGGTAATCCCGGGTACGGTACGCAATGCGCCGTTGAGGGAAGCCACGCCCCGCTCGCGAAGCAGTTCCTCGGACAGCGTCAGCACGGACTGGGGCGTGTTCAGCAATGGCTCCGTAAGTTTCGACAGCGAGGCCTCGTCTTTCGTAAAGTCTCGCTGGCGGGCGACGACGACGACTTCGTCGAGGGATTCATTTTCTGCGGCGGCCTGGTGCGTGTCAGCAAGCAGACTGTCAGGCAGGGCGAGCCCGAGTGTCGTGCCGACGCAGGCCCGGGCAACTGCCAGTGCAAGTGTCGTCTGCCGCGGACTTCCGCAGGTTTTCTCACGCCGGGGGCCGGGACGTCCTGTTGTCAGT
>Ga0224512_10004171_pt1 | contig 12343 bp, 12 predicted proteins | sample SF_May12_sed_USG_4_FD_169103 | JGI IMG/M metagenome (GOLD analysis project Ga0224512, IMG submission 169103) | Sediment microbial communities from San Francisco Bay, California, United States - SF_May12_sed_USGS_13 | ecosystem: Environmental > Aquatic > Marine > Sediment | place: USA... | reverse complement strand
CACCGGGAGATGGGAAGACCGCTTCGGCTCCTCCATCCCCAAGGGGAAGAGTCCTGCGAGGAACGCGATGACGACGGCGGACAGGAAGAGCCCATGGAACCCCGATCTTCCGATCATCCATTCCCCGAGCCATCCGCCAAGCGCCGTTGGGATGAAAAAGGAGAGCCCGAACACCCCGAGCGCCTCCCCCCGCCGGTCCGGGGGGGCGGCCGCGGCGATGTAGGCGTACGAGGCGGTGGCGAAGAAGGAGTATGCCGCTCCCTGAAAGATGCGGATGGCGAAGAGATGCGCGCCTGCCTCCCGCACGTAGAGCCACGGCACGGTGGAGGCGGAGGCAAGGAAAGCGCCGGAAATCAGGAATGCCGTGCGTCCCCGGCGGTCCACGAAGAGGCCGTTGACCGGCTTGAGAGCGACGGAGACAAGCGTCCCCGTGGCCATGATCAGCCCGATCTGCCCCTCCCGGATGGAAAGGGTGTACAGGAACGCCGGGAGGAAGATGAACATGGTCGCGTACAGGGAATAAAGGAAATTCGAAGTGTTCAGCAAGAAATAGTTCCGGTCATAGAGCGAATGCGGCATAAGAGGTACTATACCTCCAGTACGGATGTTTTCCACCGACCGTCCCTCTCTTCCCCCCGGGGACCGTTTCCGGGAGAATGGTGGACATGAAACCGTTCCGGATCGCGCTGGCGCAGATCAACACGACCGTGGGGGACATCGCGGGGAACTCCCGGAGGATTCTCGACTCCGTCGCCCGCGCGAGGGAGGCGGGGGCCGCGCTTGTCGTCTTTCCCGAACTGGCGATCACCGGTTATCCTCCCGAGGATCTGCTTCTGCGCGTCTCCTTCATCGAGAAGAACATCTCGGCCTGGAAGGAGATCGCCCGCCAGGTGAGGGGGATCACGGCGGCGGTCGGCTTCGTCGACCGCGACGCCAAGGGGAAACATTACAATGCCGCCGGGATCGCGGCGGCAGGACGCGTGCGCGGCGTCTATCACAAGATGCACCTGCCCAACTACGGAGTTTTCGACGAGGTCCGGTATTTTTCGCCCGGAAGGAAGCCGATGCTCTTCCCGGCGGGGCGGTCCGTCGTGGGCGTCACGGTGTGCGAGGACATCTGGGTTCGACGCGGGCCGCTTCCCCGTGAGGCGAAGGCGGGGGCGAGACTGATCCTGAACCTGTCCTCCTCCCCGTACCATGCGGGAAAGTGGGAGGAGCGCAAGGAGATCGTGGTGAGGCACGCGACCGCCTCCCGGTGCCCGGTAGCGTATTGCAACCTCGTGGGGGGGCAGGACGAGCTCGTCTTCGACGGAGGGAGCATGGTCGTCTCGGCCAGGGGAAATCTTCTGGCACGGGCAAAGATGTTCGAGGAGGATCTCCTTTTCTGTGACGTGGACGGGGAAGGGGAGGGAGGGCGCATCGAGACCCCGACCGAGGACGAGGAGGAGATCTTCCGGGCGCTGGTCCTGGGCACGCGCGATTATGTGGAGAAGAACCGGTTCCCCGGCGCGATCATCGGACTTTCCGGAGGGATCGATTCCTCGCTGGTCGCCGCGATCGCGGTGGAGGCGCTGGGGGCGGAACGCGTGCTCGGTGTCACGATGTCGTCGCCCTACACGGCGAAGATGAGCGTCGAGGACGCCCACCGGCTGGCGGCGAACCTGGAGATACAGTGCATCGACCTCTCCATCGACGAGATTTTCCAAGCGTTCGGGTCCGAGCTTGCCGAATCCTTCCGGGGACATGCTCCCGACGCCACGGAGGAGAATATTCAGGCGCGCATCCGCGGCACGATCCTCATGGCTCTTTCCAACAAGTTCGGCCACCTCGTGCTGACCACGGGGAACAAGAGCGAGATGAGCGTAGGGTACGCGACTTTGTACGGCGACATGGCAGGGGGGTTCGCCGTGATCAAGGACCTGTTCAAGACGAGTGTCTACCGGCTCTCCCGCTACTACAACCGCAAGCGCGGCCGCGAGGTCATCCCGGAACGGGTTCTCACAAGGCCCCCGTCGGCGGAGCTTGCGCCCGACCAGAGGGATTCGGACTCCCTTCCCGAGTACGATGTGCTCGACCCGATCCTGCGGACGTACGTGGAGAAGGACAGGAGCATCCCGGAGATGATCACGGCGGGGTATCCCGAGGAAATCGTCCGACGCGTCGTGTCCCTCGTCGACAACAGCGAGTACAAGCGCCGCCAGGCGCCACCGGGGGTCAAGATCACTCCCCGCGCACTGGGCAGGGACCGCCGCATGCCGATCACCAACCGGTCGAACCGGTGATCCCGGTTCGACTCCCTGGCCCGGAAGGGGGCGGCGAAAGCGGCGCAGGAAAGGAGGAATTCCATGGCGGGAGGAGTAGAAAGAAACGTGATTTCGCTGCTTCGGGAACAACTGAAAACCATAAACGAGCTCCTGGAGGGAACGGTAGACGACGTAACGCCGGAGCAGGCACACTGGATCCCCCCGGGCGTTGCGATGCCGATCGGGGCGACCTACGCTCACGTGGTCGTCTCGCAGGACGGCGTCATCAACGGGATGCTCAAAGGGGGCGCCCCCCTCTTTGCTTCCTCGTGGGCGGGCAAAACGGGGCTTTCCGAGCTTCCCCCCGATATCGATCCGAAGAAGCCGGGTCTTCCGGACTGGAGCGCGTGGAGCCGCACGGTGAAGGTGGACCTCCCGGCGTTCCGGAAGTACGCCCGGGCCGTCTACGTCGCTTCGGACGAGTACCTGGCGACGCTTCGGGGGAAGGACCTGGATCGCCCCATGGATCTCACGGCGCTCGGGTTCGGACGGTCCACGATGGGGTTCGTCATCAACAACGCTATCCTGGGGAACGCATTCACCCACTGCGGGGAGATTTCGTGTCTTAAAGGGCTGCAGGGGAAGAAAGGGTATCCTTTTTAACAGGAAGGGAGAGGGTGGTTACCCCTATTCCTTGAGCTTCATCACGCGGAACGCCTCGAGATAGACCGGCGGGGCATGAGAATCGGGAATTCCGCTTTCGCTATCCGGCTGTTCCTGGTTCGCCCTCTCCGTCTCGCGGGCGGCGCGTTCCCGGATCTTCTCCGACGGGTCCCACCCCGCCACCTGGCTTCCGTAGGCGCGAAGCGATTCGATCTTCTTGTCGATCGTCCCGGTGATGTCGATCCACGTGTTCGGAGAGTGGGTGGCGCAAACGTAGACCGCGCGAACCTCGTGTGCCGCTCCCTCTTCGGGCCACAGAAGCTCCATCTCGGCGCAGGGGAAGACGGCTTCGAGCGCGGCGGCCGCCGCCGCGCGGTGGTCCGGGTGATTGATGTAGTAATTCTCGAAGAACCAGGCCTGCGGGTCGCCGCAGATCACGACCTCGGGCCGGTATTTCCGGATCTCGCGGACCAGCCGGCGGCGCAGATCAAGGGTCGGGACGAGTTCGCAGTCGTCGTACCCCAGGAAGACGACGTTTTTCACCCCGAGCACCCGGGCGGCCGCCTCCTGCTCCGCCTCGCGCGTGCGGGTAATCGTCTCCTGCGTGTACTTCTCTTCATGCGTGCCGACGTTGCCGCTGGTTATCACCACGAAAGTCACTTCGCAGCCGGCGCTCGTCCATTTTGCAATCGTGCCCGAGACGATGAACTCGGCGTCGTCGGGATGGGCGAAGATTGTCATCGCGGAAGACGGAACGTAGTCGGCGTCGAACCTGGGCATCGGTCTCCTCGGTAAACAAGGTCCTGGTAACAATCTTGATGCGTCGGGAGAGGGAAAAGATGCGTAAGCAGGGCATCCTCCTATCGCACGTTGATCGTCCGGTATTTTGCGATCCGGACCAGCCCCGGTTTCGCTCCCTTGAACTTGGAGACGTGCCGCGCCTCCGCCAGGAACACCGAAACGTTTTGCGATCCCTTCGCCTTGCTGTGGAGAACCGCGAGCCGCGCGGCCTCCTCCACCACCTCGTCCGGCACCTCCCTGCCCGGCATGCGACGGATCAGGACGTGGCTTCCCGGGATTCCCTGGGTGTGCAGCCAGAGGTCGTCCGGCGCCGCCAGTTCCTTCACGATCCGGTCGTTGCCCACGTTGTTCTTCCCGAGAAGGAGCGTGTATCCGCGGAAAGAGCGCTCCTCCACCTGGGGCGGGACGGCCTTCCCGACGGTTTTCGCCGTCTTTTCTTTTTTCTGCTTTTTGGGAGGAAAGGAGGCGGACAGCTCCTGCCGGACGGCCAGAAGGTCTTCCCGCGTCGAGGCGGAGGAGAGCTGCTCGTCAAGCGACTCGAGGTAGTAGACGCTCTCGGCCACCTCGCGTTTCCTCCTCCGAACGATATCCGTCGCCCTCCGGGCCTTCTTGTGCAGGTGAAAGTACCGGGTCATGTTCTCCACGGGCGTCTTCGCCGGATCGAGGGGGATTCCGCGAAACTCGACCATCCCCTTGCGGAGAGAGGCCAGGTTCGCCTTGAGCGTCTCCCCGGATTCCCCTCCTTTCCGTCCTTCCTCCAGTCGTTCCTCGTCGCCGCCCACGTTTTCGAGCTTGTGACGTTCCTTGCGGAGAAGAGCCGACAGGCGGGAGCGGATATGCTGCCGGAGGACGGCATCCTCGAGGTTCCGCGCGATCTCCCCGTAGAACAGGTCCGCCGCCTCGTTGGCCGACGTCGCGGGGGCAAACCCGACAAACTCCGCATGCGGGCAGGGGAACGGGAGGAGCCGCTTTTTTCCCGAGGGGAGGGTGCCGATCCCGGGGGAGAAATCGTCCTCCTCGTACCGGCGCACCAGATCCCGAACCGCCGCGATCAGATCGGCGGCGCTATTCTTCCCGCGTCCGGCCGCTTCATGGGCCAGCTCCTGTCCCAGGCCGGAGACCTCCCGCTGGAGGACGCGCGGAAGCCCCTCCCACCCCAACGACCAGATCCGCTCCGCGTCTGCTTCTGTAAGCTCGGGGAGGAAGATCCGCTCTGGCTTGGGAAGCGGCAGGTACGGGATCCCCGGGGCAATCTCCCGAAACCGGCTTTCCTCGGGGGAAACCGTCCGGAGGGGCTCGAGAATCTTCCCGCCCGGGCCCACGTAGATCAGGTTGGCGTGCCGCCCGTACAGCTCGGCGAAAAGGGTCGTCCTGTCGTGCTCGGCATCGGGCCGGTTCGATTGGAACTCCATCCGGACCAGCCGGTCGAAGGGGGTAACGGAGATCCCGCCGAGCCGCATCCCGGCCAGGTGGCGCCGCAGGTACTGGCAGAACCTCGGGGGAGAAGGCGGGTTGGGGACGCGACGCGTGGTGAGGTGGATGCGGCAGAGCTCGGCGTGAGCGGAAACGAGCAGACGGACTTCCTCCCGGCCCGTCCATAGCGTCAGAACGATCTCCCGTTCCCTGGGCTGGTGCACCTTGGAAACGAGCGCTCCCTGAAGGCGACCGGAAAGCTCGGCCACGATCCGTTTCAGGAGGAACGCATCCATCGTGATGGTATTGTACTCCCATCCCGAAAGGGACAAAGCGCTCTGTCGGGGGCATTCGCCCCGTTGGAAAAGGGAGGAGAAAAAAGAGGCGATGCCGTACACCGAAGCCCCCGGCTTCCGCATGTATTACGAAACGCAAGGGGGAGGAGACCCGCTGCTCCTGATCAATGGGCTGGGCAGCGACAGCACGGAGTGGCTCTTCCAGTTCCCCGCGTTCGCGAGGCGCTTTCTGGTCATTGCGTTCGACCACCGGGGGGCCGGCAGAAGCGATACCCCCCCCGGGCCGTACTCCACCGCGCAGATGGGCGACGATGCGGCGGCTCTCCTTGCGCATTTGGGGGCGGACCGTGCGCACGTCCTCGGAGTATCTTTGGGGGGGATGGTCGCCCAGGAGGTCGCGCTTCGCCACCCGGAACAGGTGCGGAAGCTCGTGCTGGCGTGCACGGCGCCGGGCGGGGACGGCTCCGTGCGCCCCGCGCCCGAGGTCCTGAAACTGTTCGTCCGCTCCCCCGGCGGCGTTCCGGAAGAGGAGATCCGCCGGGTGCTTCCCTTCCTCTACTCGGAACGGTACCTTCGCGATCACCCGGAAGAGATCGAGGAGTTCGTCCGGAGGAGGCTCGCGGCCCCGGTTTCCGTGGAGGGGCACGCCGCGCAGCTGGCGGCGGCCGTGGGCCATTCGGCGTGGGACAGACTTGCGGCCATCGGAGCGCCGACGATGGTGATCGCTGGGGACGGGGACAGGGTGGTGCCGACGGAAAATTCGCGCCGGATCGCGGAGCGCATCCCGGACGCAAAGCTCCTCATCCTTCCGGAAGCGCCCCACCGCCTCTTCGCGGAGAACGCGGAAGACTTCAATCGGGTGGTGATCACGTTCCTGCTCCCCGGTCGTCCTTGATCCGTGTCTGAAGGGCGTCGGCTACAGTGTGGGCGGATCTTCCGGAGGGGGAAGCCCCGTCTTGCGGCGCTCGCCGATCGACCGGACGCTGTTTTTGTGAAATTTCATGATAAAGGCGGCGGCCCGGATCGGATCGTCCGTGACGTAGAAGAGGTCGAGGTCGGATTTCGAGATCGTCCCGTGCTTGACCATCGTGGTACGCATAAACTTGAGCAGGTCGCCCCAATACTCCGTCCCCATCAGTACGACGGGAAACCGGCGGATCTTTCCCGTCTGGATGAGCGTGAGCGACTCGAAGAACTCGTCGAGCGTCCCGAATCCGCCGGGCATGATGACGTACCCCGCGGCGTATTTCACGAACATCACCTTGCGTGCGAAGAAATACTTGAAGTGGAGGGACTTGTCCTGGTAGCGGTTCACCACCTGCTCCTCGGGGAGCTGGATGTTGAGACCGATGGAGAGTCCTTTGCCCCGCTTGGCTCCCCGGTTCGCCGCCTCCATGATCCCGCCCCCTCCCCCGGAGATGATGGAATATCCCTTGTGCGAGAGGGTTTCCGCCACCTTACAGGCGGTCTTGTACGACCAGTCGCTCCGTTTCGCGCGGGCGCTGCCGAAGATGGAGACGGCCGGGCCGACGGTGCGGAGGGCTTCGAACCCCTCGACGAACTCGCTCATGATGCGGAACACGCGCCACGTCTCGACTCCTGCAAATTCCTCCACGCTGTCCCCTTCCTACGACTTCCGGGACGTCTTGGCGAAGAAGGTCTCGAGCACCTGGACGACATCCTTGCTCCCGCACTTGGGGCACTTGCGCTTTCCGCCCTCGTACTCCGAGAAGGACAGGATTTCCTGGAATTTTTTCCCGCATCTTTTACAGTTGAAAGAATACGTGGGCATGGCTTCCTCCCTTTTCGGCCAAGGGGTTTTCTACAGAGAACGGATCTATCTGTGTAAATGCCATAAAGTCGGTGCGGAGGCAAGAGAGACGATTGCGGCGGGGGTGAACCATCCCGGCCGCTGCCGGCATCCTAGGGTCATGGAGAAGGTTCCGTTTCTTGACTACCGGGAGGTACTCGTAACCGGGGGAACCGGGTTTCTGGGACGCCACGTCTGCCGCGCCCTGATTGCCCGGGGCTATCTTCCCCGCCTTCTTGTCCGGGTCGGCTCGGAGGGATGGATTCCCGAGGATATCCGGCGCGCAGGCAGGGTGACTCCGGGCGATGTCACCAACCGGGAATTCGTGGAGATGGCCGCCCAGAGCACCGAGGCGATCGTGCACCTGGCGGGCATCATCCGGGAGTTCCCGGCGGACGGCGTCACGTTCGAGAAAGTTCATGTGGAATCCACGCGGCACGTAGTGCACGCGGCGAAGCTCTGGGGGATCCGGCGGCTCGTTCACGTGAGCGCCCTGGGTGCGGCTGCGGGTGGCCCCGGCAACTATTTCGATTCGAAGGGAAGGGCGGAGGAGATCGTCCGCCGTTCGGGCCTTGCCTGGACCATCTTCCGGCCGAGCGGGATCTTCGGACCGGGGGACCAGTTCTTCACAGAATTGGGGCGGGCGGTGCGCCACGCCCCGGTTCTTCCCGTTCCGGGCGACGGGAAATTCCTCCTCCAGCCCGTTTTCGTCGGGGACGTGGTCAAGGGGATCGCGGACTGCCTCAACCGCCCCGACACGGAGACACGCGCATTCGACGTCGTCGGACCGGAGCGGTTCACGTACGAGGAACTGGTCGATAGGATCGCGGCGGCCGCCGGTTGCCGGGTCCGGAAGGTGCCGATCTCCTTCCCGAGGATCCGGCGCGCGGTGCGGTTCCTCTCGCGGTTCGAGAAATTTACCCTCTCGCCGGAAATGCTCGAGGTTCTCCTGGCGGGAAACACCGGTGACAGCGGACCGTACGCCTTCGCATTCGGGCTGACCCCGCTCCGCCTTTCGGAGTACATCGATTCCCTGTGGAGAACCGATGTCTCCCCCGGGGAAAAAGGCGCTTCCGCAGGGGAAGAAAACTCCGGCACGCGAAAGAGGGCGGAGGGACCCCGGTCCCGGGAGGCGGCCTGACGACCCTCCTGCTTTCTGGCCTATCCGAAGGTGTTGGCCATTCCGGCTGTCCCGCTTTTCGTTCCGACGGACAAACGTTAATAGAACCAAGAGTATTTATTGCCGCCCCATTGGGACCGGAGTTTGCTCCCTTCCGGGACCGGATGCGAAAACTCATCCTGGTCGACTACAAGATGCGGCGTGGCGCGAAGGACCGGCTCTTCACGAGGATCCTCGAAAAGATCGACGGAACGCAGGACCGGGTAGGGATCGCCGCCTCGACGCTCAACATCGAGAAGATGCCGCCGCTCTCCGTGACCGTCGGGGGGCAGGCCGGGGACACCGTTACTCCCCGATGATCTTGACGAGGACCCGTTTTCTCCGGCGGCCGTCAAACTCGCCGTAGAAGATCTGTTCCCAGGGGCCGAAGTCGAATTTTCCCCCGGTCACGGCGACCACCACCTCGCGTCCCATCACCTGGCGCTTGAGGTGCGCGTCCCCGTTGTCCTCCCCCGTCTGGTTGTGGAGGTACCGGGAGATCGGCTCGTGCGGGGCGAGCTCCTCGAGCCAGCGCGCGTAATCCTGATGCAGCCCCCCCTCGTCGTCGTTGATGAAGACCGAGGCGGTGATGTGCATCGCGTTCACCAGGCACAACCCGTCGCGGATCCCGCTTTCCTTGAGGCACCCACCGACGTCGCGGGTGATGTTGACGAACGCCATCCGTTGGGGGATGTCGAACCACAGCTCCTTCCGGTAGCTCTTCATAAAATCCTCCCTAGTGCACCGTCTCGCAAATACCTTGGCATTCGAGCCCCGCTGCAGGGGGCCTGTCCCCGGAAGGGTTTCGTCGCGAGACAAGGGAGACCCGAGGCGAGGCGGGCAAGCGCAGGAGCGAGCGCGGAGGCGTACGGTAAGTACGCCGCACAAGCGAGTGATGAGCACGCCCGACGCAGCCCGGGGATCGCTTGTCGCAGCAGAAAAGGCATCCCTGGCGACCGGCGCCTGCGGCTCGGTCTGCACCACCAGTCCTTTGTCGGACTCCCTGCGCCCGGCTCGGCGTACCGCGAGTACGCCTGCGCCGTGCTCGGTCGTCCTTCGCGGCCTGACGGCGCATCCGCTTCGCCTCGGCTGCCGACCCTTCCGGGGACCGGCCCCTCGCTCCAGCATCGTTGCGCTTCTTACGCGGGGGACACTCCTGATTTTCTCGGTGAATAACCCAGGAGTGTTCCCCCCCATCCTCAGTCGCGCGCCTTGCTGGCGCGGCGCATCGATGCTCTCGGTGCGTCAAGCTATTTGCGAGACGGCACACTAGTCATCCCGCCAGGGCGCGGAAGAACCGGGATTGCACCTGCCGGGAGAGCAGCGCCTTCTTTACCGGAGGGAGGGCGGTCACGATCCGCGTTATCGCCCGCAGGACGGCGTGGTCGAGCCGGTCGAAGTCGTCGAAGAGCAGGTTCTGGAACTTCCCCTGCTCGATCGCCATGATCACCGTCCGCTGCCAGGCATTCTCGGGGACCAGGATCCTTTCCTTCCGCGGCTCCATCCGCATCGCGCCCCGGGCACAGGCCATCCGGCACACTCCGCAGCCCAGGCAAATGTCGCGCCGGACGTCGGACTTCGCATCGGGCTTCTCCCCCCGAATCTCGATCGCATGGATCGGGCATTTCTTCGCGCAGAGGCCGCACCCGTTGCAGGTTCCCGGGTCGGCCGCCGCAAGGAAGGGGGAGGTGACCACCGCGTCGAAGAGCTGGAACCGGTTGATCGCGGAGAGCATCCCGCAGCAGCACCCGCAGCAGTGGCAGACATAGGCGGGCCGCTTCTTCACGTTGTCGGAGATGTGGACCAGCCCCGCCTCGCGGGTCCGGGCGAAGAGATCTTTCGCCTCCTCCCGGTCGATCTTCCGCGCGAGTTCCCTCCGGACCAGGAAGTCGGCCGCCGCGTTGAAGGTGGTGCACACCTCCATCGGCCTGTCGCAGCTGCGTCCCTCGTGCTCCGCGGCATGCCGGCAGAAGCAGAGGGAGACGGCGCACATCTTCGCGTTCTCGATCAGGTGCGATGCCCGATCGTGATCGAGAACGCGCGGGAGATCCTGCGGGTCGACCGTGTCCTCATGGACGAGCGTTCTTCCCGGCATGACCCTCCCGGCGAAGATCGACCGGACGAACTCCGGCTCGTCGTGGACATACTGCATCATGTAATGGGCCAGTTCCTTCTGCGGGATGTCGTCGCGTACCCGCATGAAGGCGAATTCGAAGAAGCCGAGCAGGGTGGGGGAGAGAATGTATTCGACCTTGCCCCTGTGATCGAAGTCCATCACCAGCCCCTTTTCCGCCATCCGGTCGAGAACGGGACGAAGCTCCTCCGGGCTTCTCCCCGTGCGCTTGGCGATCCCCCGGATATCCGTGAAGCGGATCGGCAATCGGCAGGCGATCTCCGCCTCCTCTTCCGAGTAGAGCCGCCGGAGGATTTCATAGAGGGCCGGCGCGGGCGGCGCGCCGATGGGGTACCGGTCAAGCCGTTTCTGCAACCGTCCGTACACTCCGTGCCCGTTGCGGAGATGGCCCATCGATGTTTCCTCCTCGCCGTCTTCCCCCGAAGAGCGGTTCCCGCCGGTCTACGCCAGGCTCGTTTCCGTGCCCTGCCCGAAAACGAAGATGCGGTTTTTCCCGGCCTTCTTTGCCCGGAACAGGGCGTTGTCGGCACGCTCAACCAGCTGGCGGATATTCAGGCATTCCCGCGAGGCGGCTGCGATTCCGACACTGATGGTGCAATGCAGGGATGTCGCTGGCGGTTCCGACGAATCAGCCGGGAAGAGGTGGATTTCGACCTTTTTCCGGATTCGCTCGGCGACAATTCGTGCCCCCGCCAGTCCTGTGTGGGGAAGAAAAATCACCGCCTCCTCCCCTCCGTACCGTGCCGGCACGTCGACGCTCCGGATGTTGTTCTTGAAGAGAGCCCCGATCTGCTTCAGCACGAGGTCTCCTATCGGGTGGCCGTAGGTGTCGTTGATCTCCTTGAACCGGTCGATATCGATAAGAAGAAGGGAAAAAGGGTATCCATATCGGCTTGCCCGGGAAAACTCCTCCTCCAGCCGCCGGTCCAGGTAGCGGCGGTTGAAGATCTCCATCAGGGGGTCGGTGATGTTCTCGGTTTCCAGCGTGACGATCCGCTGGATGTCCCGAACCGTCCCGTGGGCCAGCATGCAGACGAGCAGGACGAAGCAGGCGCCGGAGAAGAAGATCGAGGAGACGAGAAGGCGGGAGGTGCCGTGATCGGAGGCGAAGAGAAAGAGGTAGGCGAGGTACCCGGCGATGAAAAAGAGGATGAATCCGCGCAGGACTTTCCATTGGAGGTTCATCGGACCGGGCGGGAGCTCCCGGATGATACGGGAGGTGGGATAGAGGGAATATCCGAGAATACTCGCGCCGAGGAGGAGCAGGGCGTAGGAAAATATCAGGACATAGCCCAATGGCAATGCCTCCCGCTATTCGTTATTCCTTCCGGTCCATTGATTTTGCCGCCCGCTTATCCGCTCCCTGTGTGGGGTTCCCTCGCAATCCGTTCTGCGGTCAACCGGGATTGTAGCACACAGTCGTTCAGGGCGATCCCTCGATACGCGTTGCTGTTGAGATGGATGCCGGGGTTGGCGGCAAGGCGCTCCTCGATCCGCCCGAGCACTTTCCCGTGTCCGACGAGGTACTGGGGGATCCCCTTCTCGTGGAAGAAGGAGCGGGAAAGGATTGGGTCGGCTGTGACACCCATCGTCGCCGTAAGTTCCGAGCGGACGAGCCCGAAAAGTTCTTCGGGAGGCAGGGCCGCAAGCACAGGGGCCCGCACGCCCCCCACCATCGCCCGGATCAGGGCCTTCCCCTCCGGGGCCCGGTTCGGAAAGACGCTCGAATCCCACAGGGCGCCCAGGATCTTCCGCTTTTCCCCGCGGGGGATGAGGAAGCCGAACCCGTCGAGCGGGTTGCCCAGGGTCGCCTTCTTGTACCCG
>Ga0224512_10004170_pt1 | contig 12344 bp, 11 predicted proteins | sample SF_May12_sed_USG_4_FD_169103 | JGI IMG/M metagenome (GOLD analysis project Ga0224512, IMG submission 169103) | Sediment microbial communities from San Francisco Bay, California, United States - SF_May12_sed_USGS_13 | ecosystem: Environmental > Aquatic > Marine > Sediment | place: USA... | reverse complement strand
TGCCGTCATTCTGGCGACCGGACGCACCTATCCCGGCGGCTTGGCGATTTACGGCTGCTACGGCCTGATGGGGCTTTTGAACAACGCCATTCCCTTCGTCCTCATCGTCTACGCGACCCCGCGGATCGGCGCCGGGGCGGCCTCCATTCTCAATGCAACGACGCCGATTTTCACATTGATCGTGGCGCACCTCTTAACCGCGGATGAAAAGATTACGGCCGGCAAGGCCGGCGGCATTCTTCTCGGTTTTGCCGGGGTCGTGGTGATGATCGGGCCGAAGGCTTTCGGCGGGCTGTCGACGGAGGTGCTGGCGGCGCTGGCCATGCTGGGGGCGACGCTGGCCTACGGATTTTCAGGCGTGGTCGGGCGAAGCTTCAAGGACATCGACCCGGTCGTCTCCGCCGCCTGCCAACTGACCGCTTCAACGCTGATTCTGGCGCCGCTGGCAATCGTCGTGGAGACACCGTGGCATCTGGCGATGCCGGGCGCGCCGGCAATCCTTTCAGTGCTGGGGTTTGCGCTTTTATCGACGGCGCTCGCCTATATCCTCTTCTTCCGCATCATAGCGCGCGCCGGCGGCACCAATGTCATGCTGGTGACGCTGCTCATCCCGGTCAGCGCGGTGGCCCTTGGCGTTGCATTTCTGGGCGAGACTGTAACCCCGGCCGATCTCGGCGGCATGGCGCTGATCTCGGCCGGGCTGATGGTCATCGACGGGCGGATTATGCGCCGGCTGCGCCGCGTGCCGGCAACATAAATCAGGCCGGGCTGGCCTCCAGAAGGGCGGTGCGTTCGCGGTCGCGGTCCTTTGCCGCCTTTGTCACGGCCTTTTGCACCTTTTCAAAGGCGCGCACTTCCAACTGCCGGACGCGCTCGCGGCTGACCCCGAATTCGCCCGACAACTGTTCCAGCGTCAGCGGATCGTCGGACAGCCGCCGGGCCTGGAATATCCGCTTTTCGCGCTCGTCGAGAACCTTGAGCGCCTCGCTCAGCATGGCGCGGCGCTGGTCCAGTTCATCCTGTTCGACGAGGATCGATTCCTGGTCTTCGGATTCATCGGCCAGCCAGTCCTGCCATTCGCCGGATTCGCCTTCGGTGGCGCGGATCGGCGCATTGAGCGAGGCATCGCCGGACAGCCGCCGGTTCATCGAATGCACCTCGTCCTCGCTGACATTCAGGCGCTTGGCGATGGTTGCCGCCTGCTCGGCATTGAGGTCGCCTTCGTCGAGGGCGGAAATCTGGCTCTTGATCTTGCGCAGATTGAAGAACAGCCGTTTCTGGTTGGCGGTCGTGCCCATCTTCACCAGGCTCCAGGAGCGCAGAATATATTCCTGGATCGATGCCTTGATCCACCACATGGCATAGGTGGCCAGGCGAAAGCCCTTTTCCGGATCGAAGCGCTTGACCGCCTGCATGAGGCCGACATTGCCTTCCGATATCACTTCGCCGATGGGCAGGCCGTAACCGCGATAACCCATGGCGATCTTGGCGACGAGCCGCAAATGGCTGGTGACGAGCTGGTGCGCCGCGTCGCGGTCGTCACGCTCCAGATAGGCCTTGGCAAGCATGTATTCCTGCTGCGGTTCGAGCATCGGAAACCGCCGGATCTCCTCCAGATAGCGCGACAGGCCGCCCTCGGCGGAGGAAACAACCGGAATATTGCCGTTGGCCATTTCAGCCTCTTCCAATTCGCCCACCGGGCTGAAACGCAGGCAATGCGCGGCAGCCGGAATCAGGCCAGAATTGCTTATATAGGATTCGGAGTTGCGGTTTTAACCGCTGTGGCGCCCAAAATAAGGTTCAAATGACCCGATCACGCTGGCCGACAACCACTATTATACACGTTTTTTGAGCAGCTCAGCCAGCAATTTCCGGCAGTCGCCCCGCCGCGACACGGCCGGCGCGGGCGAGGCTCGCCATGGCGCGGCGTTTTCGCCGGTCGTTTATTTTTCCGGCAGGGTGCGCAGATAGGCGATAATGGCGTCAAGGTCCTCGTCGGTGACGTTGGCGTAATAGGCATACCCCATCGGCGGCAGCATGCGCGAGCCGTCGGGCCGGATGCCGCGGGTGATAATCGTCTTGATTTCAGCATCGGTGCGATCCTTCAGCCCGCTCGGCGTGATGTTTGCAGAAACGCTGACGCCCCAGGGGCCGTGGAACTCAAAACCGCCGGCGCCCAGCTGGTTTTCAAGATCGGGACCGCGCTCGCCCATCGGCGAATGGCACTCAATGCAATGGCCGGCCGGGCCGGCGAGATAGGCGCCATAGGCCACTTTGTCGGTTCTGGGAACATCGGGCACATTGGCGACCGGCGGGCCATAGGATGGCGGCAGGGCAATCCGGTAGTCGGATTTGGGAACCTCGTTGCGGATCGGCTTTACGGTGCGCAGATAGGCGACGATCGCCCGCACGTCATTGTCGGACAGGCCGCGGTAAAGGCCGACGGGCATCGGCGGGCCGATGATCGTGCCGTCCGGACGCCGGCCCTCGCGGATTGCGGTGACGATCTCATCATCGCTCCAGTCGCCGATGCCGGTTTCCTTGTCGGGGGTTATGTTGGGCGCATTGGCGGTGAATTCGGGGATATCCTCAAGCGGTGCCATTCCGGCCAGCTCCATGCCGGGGATGTCGCCCTCAGGGCCCTTGGGCGTGTGGCAATTGCCGCAGGCGACGATGGAGCGCATCAAATAGGTGCCGCGCTCAAGCGGCGTTTCGGCTTTCGCCGAAGCCATTGCCGCCACCGCGACGGCAAAAACAGCGCCAAAGCGCAAAAAGCCCGCGCCGGCAGGCAGGCCGGATCCTGGAAACATGTTTCAAATCCTCCCTAATCGGCCGGCGATCCTACACGAAACTTGCGGATGAGCGAACGATTTTGACCGCTTGGCGCCTGTCTGGAGCTGAAACAGTCCGTGGGTCGCGTCCGGCGCGGCGCTGGCGCGAAAGCCGTCGAGCAGGGCTGCCATATTGGCGGGCTTTCAAAGCTGAGGATTTCGCCGCCCAGCGGGTGCGTGAAACGCAGCATGGCAAGCGGAAGTCCCTGGCGAGGAACCTTTCAGTGCCGTTTGTATCGCGCTTCACGTCGCTCAGAAGCAGTCATTCGCGGCCATCGGGAACTGGAATATCCTGGCAAGGTTGATTAAAGTTGCCAGGGTTGCCGTCGTTCCCGCCTGCGGCACCCAGATCAACGAGGTAATCGAACTGATACCACAGCGCCTCGATGCCAACCGTCATCCTCTGCCACGCAGCCCGCTTGCCAGCCAAGCGATTTCAGTCACGTTCAATCGCGTCGAGGGATCCCACCTGGGCAATCCCGGTCTGACTGCTTTTTCCTGGGGAATGTATGAAATACAAAATTTCTTTGCCGGGCATTGAATCCGGCTGGACCCTGCTTTTCGCCGCCTGGATTGTAGCCGCCAGCGCCACCCTCGGCAGCCTCTTCTTCAGCGAAATCATGAAGGTTCCGATTTGTACGCTGTGCTGGTATCAACGAATTGCAATGTACCCCTTGGCCCTGGTTCTCGCCCTTGGCTTGTTCCCCCATGACCCCAAGATTGTGCGATATGCCGGTGCACTGGCGGGCATAGGATGGTTCATTGCCCTCTATCACGTATTCCTGGTTGCCGGGATCATTCCAGAATCGGCCCAGCCCTGTGTGCAGGGTATCCCCTGTTCGCAAACCCACATCTCTCTGCTCGGGTTTTTGAGCATTCCCGTCATGTCTCTTTTCACCTTCACCCTCATTGGTGTCTTGTTGTTTGGCGCGCATAGGATGGAATCATCATGAACCGGAAAATTCTGTTTATCTCCGTTGCCGGGCTGCTTGTGCTGGCTTTTGCCGTTGCAGCGGTGCTGTTTCAACAGAGTGCATCTGGGCGTTTTGACCAAACCGTGCTGGAGCGGCAAGGAGCGCCCATTAAGGGACCGCAAGACGCCAAGGTCACCATTGTGGAATTTCTTGACCCCGCTTGCGGGACCTGCCGGGACTTCTATCCCTTTGTGAAGAAGCTGATCGACCAGTATCCGGGAAAGGTGAGAGCAATGGTTCGTTACGCTCCGCTCCACCCCGGCTCCGACCAGGTGGTCAAAATGCTGGAAGCGGCCCGCTATCAGGATAAATTCTGGCAGGCGCTGGAACTGCTGTTCTTTGAACAATATCGTTGGGTGGTCAATCACAGATCGCAGCCATCGCAAGCTCAGGCTGTCCTGGCTGCCTTGAACTTGGACCAGAAACGGTTCCTGGCCGATATGAAGCGTCCCGAGGTGGTCCAGGCAATTGAAAAAGACGTGCAGGATGGACAGACCCTTAATGTGCGGGCCACCCCTGAGTTTTTCGTCAATGGACGGCCCATGCCCAGTTTTGGCTATGATCAGTTGAGCCGGCTGGTAGAGGAGGCGGTGGCCGACGCTTATTGATGGTGGCGATCCTTATCCGATTTGGCGAAATCCGTCGATCAGGCCGGCCATATCGGCGGGCGGCGGGCTTTCAAAGCTCAGGACCTCGCCGCTGACCGGGTGCTCAAAACGCAGCACTGCCGCATGCAGGGCCTGGCGGCGGAATTTGCGGACGCGCTTGCCAAGTAGCGCCGGCACCGTTTCGGCCTTGGTCGCAAAGCCGGCGCCGTAGACCGGGTCGCCAATCAGCGGGTGGCCGATATGGGCCATATGCACGCGGATCTGGTGGGTGCGGCCGGTCTCCAGCTGGCACCTCACCAGCGCGGCGATGGCGGGCCGAGTGGTATCGGCGGGAAACCGCTCGACGGTTTCATAGCGGGTCAGCGCAGCGCGGCCGCCGGATTTGACAGCGGCGCGTTTGAGCCGGTTGCGGACATCGCGCTCAAGCGGCGCATCGATGACGCCCTTTGCCGGCATCGGCGCGCCCCAGACCAGCGCCAGATAGGCGCGGCGCATTGGCCCCTTGCGGCCGTGATCGGCAAATTGCGCGGCAAGGCCGCGATGGGCCGGGTCGGACTTGGCGACCACAATCAGGCCGGACGTCTCCTTGTCGAGGCGGTGGACGATTCCCGGCCGGCGCACGCCGCCAATGCCCGATAAACTGTCGCCGCAATGATGCAGGAGGGCGTTGACCAGCGTGCCGGTCCAGTTGCCGGCGGCCGGGTGCACGACCAGCCCGGCCGGCTTGTCGATGACGATCAGTTCGGCGTCCTCAAAGACCACATTCAGCGGGATCGCCTCGGGCAGGGGTGTCGAATCCTGCAGTTCAGGGACGGTGAAGGCGATAATATCGCCCACATTGACCCGGTAATTGGGCTCCGATAACGTCCGCCCGCCAACGGTGACCTGACCGTCCTTGATCAGGGCCTTGAACCGGTTGCGCGAAAATCGTTTGTCACGGCGGGCCAGGAAAGAATCAAGCCGCTCTCCGGCCTCGTCGGGCCCGGCCTCCAGTCTTTCGTCATCGCTACCGGTAACATCCATGACGTCACTTCACTCCGATGGTCACGAAGGCGAGGCGCCGCTCGATCCGGCGGCGGAGCGGGTGCGCCGCAAGCTGGTCCGTTTGCTGGTTATTTCGTTCGGTATCATGGTTCTGGGCCTTGCCGCGGTGATTGCCGCGATAGTCTACAAGATCAGTGAACGCAATGAGGGCGCAGATATCCGGCCCGGCGATGCCGCCATCGGCAACAGCCGTCTGAGCGCCGAGACGGCAGTCGCCGGTGCTATCGATCTGCCGGCCGGCGCGCGCATTGTGACATCGAGCCTCGACGGCGACCACGCCCTGATAACGATCGCCCTGCCGGACGGCGCAATGCAGCTTCTGGTCATCGACCTGCCGAGCGGCAAGGTCATCGTCCGCTATGATCTGAGGATGCGGTAAGACGATTTTCGCCGTTCGGATGCAGTTCGGAGCTTGCTTCGTTTTTGCTCGATAAACGCCCTGATATCAGTCACTTACCAGGAACCAACCGGCGGCGGAACCATGGTTGTCCCCGATACCCACATCTGTCCACCGGGCCGGTTTGCCGTGCGCCGCAATTGTCGGCATAGTCGCATCTGTCGGACGGGAACGGTCTCACCACCGCTTCCGGTTCGGTTCGAAAGCCGGGATGCCGGCGATGACCCGGCGCAAGCAGGGTTTGACCCGGAGAGAAGGCGGACGGCCGGTTTACCGGCAAACCTCGGGTTTGTACCCGTCATCGGTTGATTGCCGAAAGGTGGTTGGTCGGGTGGCATGGAAGGATCCGGGGGTAGCGCCAGGCGGTTCGCCGTCTGGTCGCTCAAGCAAGGGTCAGGAGCTTCGGCTTCTGGCCCTTGTTGGTTTGCGGCCGTTTTTGAACCGGCGTTCCGGGGGCGGGTTTTGGCGCTCAGAGCGCCCTTGGCGCAATCGGGATATTGCAGCCGGCCAGCCGAGCGGCTATATCCGCCATCCGCGCTCCCTTCGTCTAGCGGTCCAGGACGCTGCCCTCTCACGGCAGAAACAGGGGTTCGAGTCCCCTAGGGAGTGCCACATTTCAATGGGTTGGATGGCCATTGAGATTTTGAAGCTCATTTTTCCCGATTTTTCCTGAATATCGTCCGTTTCAAACCGCTCGTATTCGCGGGAAATTGGCTTGTGCCGTCGGCAGTCTATTCGTCGGTGCTCTGCCGGACTTTGGCTGATGCATTTCGGTTCATCGGCAGAAGCGGAAAGTTTCATTTCAGCGTCTTTGCTGCACGACTGGCTATCATTTTTGCCAACTCAATGACATCCCGATTGTCACTCGGTGACATTCCGAAAGGTATCGCCGTCCGGTGCATGCGCTCTTTTATTAAATCCCCCATATTTGTACCGAGGGTGCTGATTTAGCACGTGATGCCAGTTCGCGTGCCGCGATTAACGGACATTCATTAAAACACGCACGTGTTCAGCATGCTCGCCAGACACGTTGTTTGTCTTCAAATAGGTCTGGTCGGCTGGAAACTCGCGTCGGCGCCACAGGCATCGGCCGCAACTCCGTAATAGATCACCAGAACAGATTACAGACCCCCGATGTTCGTTTACTTCCACGGAACGGAATTCATGAATCGTTTATGCGATATCGCAAATGGGCCATGAACTGCCTTGATTCGATTTCTGCTGTGCCAATGATCATTACCGTCAGCTCAAAGGCGAAAATTGACCCACAGCGGAAATCAAGGTTTGACAAACTGACCCCACCATTGACGCTTCGCCATCCATTGGCGGAGAAAAGTTCTTTCAGACTGACCCGCCGGGGTAAGCAGCCGGCCCATCCCATCAGCGGACTCAACAGGTCCGCACGGCGGCGTAGCTCTATCTCAAACTCAGAAGAACCGGATCAGGGGACCGGGTCACTATGGACCGTGACAAGCGTTTTTGCTGCCTTTACGCTTGATGCAGATACGGCGAATGTAAAAATCGGGGGCAGATCGATGGCGAACCCGGCCAGCCATAATATGCTTGCTATCCGCCGCTTGCGCCAATGTCAGGCGATACGGGGCTCGTTCGCCCTCTGTGCAATCCTCTTCCTGTTGCTGAATGCCAACGCTGCCCGTGCCCAGTTCGCCAACTGCGCCGCTGCGGGCTTTCTGGGCGGCGTGGACGCCCGCATGGCCGGGGCGGCACTGGCCTGCGACGAGGCTGTGCGCTTCACCATCGAAACGCCCGGCGGGCCCCGCCAGGTGCGCATCATTTATTCGACCCGCGACCTTTCTCCCGGCTTGCTCGGCCGGATCGCCGACATACGCCGCGGCATCGAACGGTCCGCCGCCGCTTTGCGTGAAATCGGCCAGGGCGCGACGGCCGACATCACGGTCTGGGCGTCCGAATTGATTGGCCCCGCGTTGGACGATACGGATACCGCCGATGCAACAGCCGAGCCAATCGGCAGCACTGACAGTGAATGTGTCATTGCCCTTTACCAGGGCCTGGGCGGTCGCGAGGTCGCCTACGTGATTGCCCACGAATTTTTCCATTGCGTCCAGTTCTACACCTTCCGCGATAGAACCCGACTGGCGGCCAGCACGTGGTGGATGGAGGGAACGGCAGAATGGTTCGCCAGCCGCGCCTATCCGGGCCGCGGCTATAGCGACGGTGATGTGGCCATGTTTGACGCGACGTCTTACGAGACAGCGCTGACATCAATGGACCAGGAAAGCGTCGTCTTCTTTTTCTGGCTCGACCACATATTCGGCGCATCAATGGCCATGGCGCTGATGACCGCCATGCCCGACAGCGGCAGCGAGGCAGCCCAGCAGGACAGGCTTGCCGGCTTCCTGTCGGCTAATGATTTCCAGCGTTTCGCCGAGGAGTATCTGGACCGGCGGATTGTCCAGCCGGGCGGCCGCGCCATCCCGTCCAACCCGTTCCCCGGCGACATCCATGTGTGGGAGGAGAGCGGCGAGCACACTCTGCGCGCCAATCGCTTCGCGCTCGCCCGCTTTCAAATGGACATTGCCTGCGGTGAGTGGTCGATCATCCGCCGCGACGAGGACGGCACCTGGAAGGTGAGCCGCGATGAAGAGCCATGGGAAGACATGCCGCCCCGCCTGACCGTCGCCGGCCCCGATTCGGATCGATACCGGGTGGCAGCTTTCGGCACCCAGGCGGCGGGCTTCCAGGTCACCGTTGAGGCAAGGCGCAATCCCTGCCAGCAATGCGCGGCGACCACCGTCGACGACGAGGCGGTCGCCTGCCTGATCGGCAGTTGGAAGCTGGCTTCCGGTGGCTATGGCAAGCAGATCCAGCAAATGCTCAAATTGACCGGACAATTTGAATCGATCGAATATCCCGACCTTGAATCCGTTCTGGTGATCAATCGCGACGGCACTTTCGAATTTCCTGGCCCGCCGGAGGACTACAAAGCCGAGGTGCGCACCGGCAGCGGCAAACTTTTCTCCGGCCTCGGCACTTTGGCTATGGCCAGCAATGGCCAATGGTCGGTCGACGGTGATCGCCTGCACCTGTGCCAGAGCCCTGCCCGCGTCAATATCGACCTGACGGTCGTCAACCCCGATGGCAATGCGGAACGGGTCCAGACATCGGGCAGACCGGAATCGCCGATCCGGCGCTCGCGGACCTTCTCATGCGCCGGCGGCAGTCTGACCCTGGTCGAAGGTGCCGGGCTCGGCCTGGGCGTGACCTGGGAGTACAGCCGTACTGAGTGAGCGCTGCCCGGTACCTTGTCAGAGCTTCGCAGAGACGAAGATTCAAGCTACCGAACAGCCAGTCGCACATCCGTTGCTGATTCTGTGGACGGCTCCTTCACCGCATCTGAGTATGCCAATCTCTGGAGTTCCCCGGTTTCGTGGACAATTATGGGCTTACAGATTCCAGCCGTCCATTGGCGCTCCTTTCGTAGTTGATGGGCGACATATATCCGAGCGCGGAATGGCGCCGACCCGGATTGTACCGGCCCTCGATGAACTGGAAGATCGCCATGCGGGCCTTGGCCTAAGTCTGGAACCTGCGAGGCTCGAGCAGCTCGCATTCGAGCGTCGCGAAGAAGCTGTCGCACGTCGCATTGTCACAAGCATCGCCGACCGACCCCAACGACGGCCGGCCGCGATCCGGCCTGCAATAACAATTGATATTTCTTTTCAGTGCGCCGGGCGGTTAGATTGCCGGCAAAAGCAATAAACCCAATCGGGGGAACCATCGGGATATGCTCTCCGTTGCATATGATCCCATGCTTGTGCTGGCTTCCGTCCTTGTCGCCATCATGGCGGCATTTACCGGATTGCGGCTGGTCAGCGGCCTTTCTCAGCTCGCGCCAGCCAAGCGCCGGCCGCGGATTGCGCAGGCGGCGATCGCGCTTGGCGGCGGCATCTGGTCGATGCATTTTGTCGCCATGCTGGCCATGCGGCTGCCGGTGGCTGTCTCCTATGACGCTCTGCCGACACTGGCATCCGTCCTGATCGCCATTCTGGTGACCGGGATCGGTCTCATCGTCCTGCATTTCGGGCCGCGTGATCAGCTGCGCATCATCGCCGCCGGCACGCTGACCGGGCTCGGCATCGTCTCAATGCACTATGTCGGCATGGCGGCGATTTCCGGCAACACCATGGCCAGCTACACGCCGGCCGGCATCGCCCTTTCCACCGCGATCGGCATCGGCGCCTCGATCCTGGCGCTGGAACTGACCTATCGCCGGCGGACATTGGCGATGACGGCGCTCGGCGCCATCGCGCTGGGTATCGCCATTTCGGCAATGCATTACGTGGCGATGGCCTTTACCCGCTTTCACCGCGTCGACAGCCTGGAGGCGGTGGCGCAGCCGGTGCTGTCGTCAGGGATGCTGGCGATGATCGTGGCGCTGGCGGCGTTTTTGATCTGCGGGTTTTTCCTGCTCATGGCGATCCCGGTGGAAGATCGCCTTGCCGGGCAGAAGGCGACAGCCGAGGGCCCAGACAGCGCAGCGCAGCAAGAAAATGACGGGATATCCGGCGGATCGCGGCGGCAAAGCGAGGCGGCCCTGTCGACGGCCTATGCCAGGGGCGGGCCGAACGCCCACAAGCAGGATCTGACCCATCTGAACCGGATTCCTTACGAGCGCGAGAACACCGTACGGTTTTTTGCGACCGAACAGATTTCCGCCATCCGCGCCGATGGCCATTACAGCCGCGTTGTGAATGCCGGCGGCGAGTTCTTTTGTCCGTGGTCGATTTCGCGGGTGGAACAGGCGATCACCTCGCCGCCCTTCATCCGCACGCACCGCTCCTATCTGGTCAATCTCGCCCATGTCGACGGTTTCAGGCGCGATGGCGACAAAGCCTATTGTTTTTTAAGCGGCAGCGAGGATATCCGCATTCCGGTCAGCCGGTCGCGGATCGGCGATGTCCAGCGGGCGCTCGGCCTGACCTGAAACTATTCGCAATTCGTGCAGCCAATCCGCATTTCGTGAATCGATAGGGCGGCAGGGCAGATTGCCCTCGCCGCAACAGGGGCGATTGCGCATCCTCCAGATTAGAGCGAGTCCAAAAAGCCCGCCGCGGGAGGAACACATGATACCTGGTGCATTTGACTATCACCGGCCGTCGAGCATCGACGAGGCGGTGAAACTTCTGGCCGATCTGGGCGAGGAGGCCCGGGTTCTGGCCGGCGGCCACAGCCTCATTCCGATGATGAAGCTCAGAATGGCGCTGCCGGAGAACCTCATCGACCTGCAGGATATCGCCGAACTGAAGGGCATTTCAGAAGACGGCGGCACGATCACCATCGGCGCCATGACGCGGCAATCGGAAATCATCGCCTCTGCCCTGCTGGCGGAAAAATGCCCGATCCTGCGCGAAACGGCGTTGCAGATCGCCGATCCGCAGGTGCGCAATCTCGGCACGATGGGCGGCAATGTCGCCAATGGCGATCCGGGCAACGACATGCCGGCCGTCATGCAGGCGCTCGATGCGGTCTATGTGATTGCCGGCCCCGGCGGCAGCCGCGAGGTTGCGGCGCGCGCCTTCTATGAAGCCGCCTATTTCACCGCTTTGGCCGATGGCGAGGTGCTCACGGCGATACGCTTTGCCGGCCCGCCGGCAGGCCACGGCTATGCCTATGAGAAACAGAAGCGCAAGATCGGCGACTATGCCACTGCCGCCGCGGCGGTGATCCTGACCATGTCGGGCGAGCGTTGTGAAAGTGCATCCATCGCGCTGACCAATGTCGGCGACACGCCGCTTCTGGCGCAGGCCGCCGGCGAAGCACTGGTCGGAACGGATCTGGGTGATGATGCGCTAAAAGCCGCCGCGGATGCCGCCAAGGCGATCACGCAGCCGGCATCCGATGGCCGCGGCCCGGCCGAATTCCGGACCAGTGTCGCCGGCGTGATGGTGCGCAATGCCATTGTGCGCGCCGCCGCGCGCGCCGCCTGAAGCTGTTGATTGGGGAAACGCCATGAGCAAGATGCACATCAAAATGACGGTCAACGGCAAGGCGGCGGAAGCGCATGCCGAGCCGCGCACGCTCCTCATCCACCTTTTGCGCGAGGAGTTCAATCTCACCGGCCCGCATATTGGCTGCGATACCGGCCATTGCGGCGCCTGCACAATCGACATGAACGGCATGTCGGTCAAAGCCTGCACGATCTTCGCCGCCCAGGCGAACGGCGCGGAGGTCACGACAATTGAAGGCATCGCCGCGCCGGACGGCACGCTGCATGCCCTGCAGGAGGCCTTTCGCGAGCATCACGGCCTGCAATGCGGCTTTTGCACGCCGGGCATGATCACCCGCGCCCACCGGCTGCTGCAGGAAAACCCAAGCCCGAGCGAGGACGAAATCCGCCACGGCATTTCCGGCAATCTGTGCCGCTGCACCGGCTACCAGAACATTGTCAAGGCGATCAGCGCGGCGGCCAGCGAGCTTGCCGCCGCCAAGGAGGCAGCCCAATGACCGA
>Ga0224512_10004169_pt1 | contig 12345 bp, 6 predicted proteins | sample SF_May12_sed_USG_4_FD_169103 | JGI IMG/M metagenome (GOLD analysis project Ga0224512, IMG submission 169103) | Sediment microbial communities from San Francisco Bay, California, United States - SF_May12_sed_USGS_13 | ecosystem: Environmental > Aquatic > Marine > Sediment | place: USA: California... | reverse complement strand
AGGTGGTCGTAGTGATTGTGGCTCAGGACGACGGCGTCGATCGGCGGCAGGTCCTCGTAGCGCAGGCCGGGCCGGTGCACCCGACGCGGACCGGCCCAAGAGAGCGGGCTCGCCCGTTCGGACCAGACGGGATCGGTGAGGACGTTCACGGGGCCGACCTGCAGGAGGACGGTCGCGTGGTTGATGAAGGTCGCCCGCACCTCTCCGGTCGCGAGACGACGGCGCGGCGCGGAAGCTGGCGCGACCTCGATCCAGCGCTCCCAGCGAGCGTAGTCCGTCGTCGCGCGCATCGCGAGGAAGTCGAGCACCGAGCCGTGGGGCGCGTCGACCAGGTTGTGGAACCGCTCGCCGTCGAAGTGCTCTCCCGGCGGCCCGCTGTGGCCGGCAGGCCGCCGAGCCAAGGCCCCCGCGAAGACGGCCACCAGGGCCATCGCGAGCAGGAAGCCGGGTGTGAGGATCCTCTCCATGGCTACGCTCTTCGTTTCGTCCGAGCGACGATATCGGAGGCGGGCAAGAGGCATCGCAGCGCGCGGCCGCACCCCCCTCCCGCGATCTGCTTGCAATCCCCGGGGAGCGGGCCGTAGGGTCGGCGGATGATGCCGCGCGAGATCCTGAAGCGCACCGGGGAGCTCGTGCCGTTCGACCGCGAGAAGATCCGCGTGGCGGTCTACAAGGCCACGGCGGCCACCGGCCGGCACGACGAGGCGCTGGCGGCCCGGGTGACGGACGAAGTGGTGGCGACGCTGTCCCGGGCCTGGGGCGAGGAGGCCTCCGTGCCCGTCGAGGACGTGCAGGACCTCGTCGAGCGGGTCCTCATCGAGAGCGGCAGCCCCGAGGTCGCCAAGGCCTACATCGTCTACCGCCACGACCGCGCCCGGCTGCGCATGGCCCGACGCACGGCGGAGCGCGGCAACATCCCGTACAAGGCCATGTGGGAGAGCCTCGACTGGGCGGTCACGCACGGCTGCCACACGGTGGCGGCCCTCAACGAGACGATCCGCGCGCACCGCCTGCCCGAGCTGATCGCCGCCGCCGACCGGCGCTACGAGGCCGACATCGAGCGCGCCGCCGGCGCGGTGCTCGAGCGCCGCAACGAGCTGCGCTTCATCATCGTCGCCGGACCGAGCTCCTCGGGCAAGACGACGACCACCCACAAGCTGGCGCAGCACCTCGAGACCGAGGGTCTCCACGTCGTGCCGCTGCCCCTCGACAACTACTTCTTCGATCTCGAGCTGCATCCCGGCGACGAGTTCGGGGACAGCGACTTCGAGACCCCGGAGGCCCTCGATCTCCAGCTCATCAACCGCCACCTCGCGGAGCTCGACCAGGGGCGCGCCATCGACATGCCGGTCTACGATTTCAAGACCGGGAAACGGCGGCCGGAGACGGCCCCCTTCGCGGCGCCGCCCGGCAGCCTCATCCTCCTCGACACCCTGCATGGCCTCTACGACGGCCTGACGGCGAGCGTCGGCGATCCGCGCAAGCTGCGCCTCTACATCGAGACGATCAGCCAGCTCAAGGACGGGGACGGGCGCTACGTCCGCTGGACGGACATCCGGATGCTGCGGCGGATGGCCCGCGACGCCCGGTTCCGGGCCTATCAGCCGGAGCGCACGATCCTGCACTGGCACTACGTCCGGCGCAGCGAGCTCAAGCACATCATCCCCTGGCAGGCGAGCGCCGACGTCCACGTCAACGGAGCCCTGGCCTACGAGCTGCCTTTCTTGAAGCTCCACCTGTTCGCGCACCTGAGCCCCTTCCTCGAGAAGTACCGCGGCGACGAGAAGCGGCTCGACGGCTACCTGCGGGCCGGCCGGGTGCACCGGCTCCTGGCGGCGATCGCCGACGTGGAAGACGATTCCGCCGTGCCCGCCACCTCGCTCCTGCGCGAGTTCATCGGCGGCGGCAGCTACGACGTGCACTAGAGGCCCGCCGCGGCCCGCCGGGCGCCTCGCGCACCGGTGCCGTGTTCCCTGCCGGGACGGCTTCTGCCAAGATCGAGCGACGACGCGGAAACCGGGAGCGAGGGAGAGCCATGTCGGAGCGTTACGACGCCATCATCATCGGAGCCGGGATCATCGGGTGCTGCACCGGCTTCGAGCTCGCCAAGCGCGGCTACCGGACCCTGAACGTCGACAAGCTGCACGGCGCGGGCTACGGCTCGACGGCGGCCTCGTGCGCGATCGTCCGCTTCCACTACTCGACGCCGGACGGCGTCGCCATGGCCCGCGAGAGCTACTTCCACTGGCTCGATTGGGCGCGCTACCTCGGAGTGCCCGACGACGCGGGGACCGCCCGCTACGTCAACACCGGCTGCCTGGTGTTCAAGACCGACCGCAACCGGCAGCTGCGCGAGGTCATGGCGAGCCTCGACGAGCTCCGCGTCGCCTACGAGGAGCTCGACGCGGACGGGGTGCGGGCGCTCGTGCCGGGCCTCGACACCCGCTCCTTCGGGCCTCCCGTCGGCCGCGACGACGCGCGCTTCGGGGCGCCCACCGGCGACGCCGTGAGCGGCGCGGTCTACCTCCCCGAGTCCGGGTTCGTCAGCGACCCGCAGCTGTCCTGCCACAACGCCCAGCGGGCCTGCGAAGCCCGGGGCGGCGAGTTTCGCTTCCACGCCGAGGTCACGGAGGTCCTGGTACGCGACGGCCGGGCCGCCGGCGTGCGGCTCGCCGACGGAGCGGCGCTCGAGGCGCCCGTCGTCGTCAACGTCGCCGGGCCGCACTCGAGCCGGGTCAACCGGCTGGCGGGCGTCGAAGACGGGATGGCGATCAAGACCCGGCCCCAGAAGCACGAGGTCTGTCACGTGCCGGCTCCGGGCGGGTCGCGCTTCGACGTCTTCGGCACGATCATCTCGGACGGCGACACGGGCTGCTACCTGCGGCCGGAGGCGGGCGGCCACGTGCTTCTGGGCTCGGAGGACCCGGCGTGCGACGCCCCGGACTGGGTCGACGACCCGGACGACTGGGACGACGGCTTCAGCGATCGCTGGCTCACCCAGGTGCTGCGCGTGGCGCAGCGCATCCCCGACCTGCCGGTGCCGAGCCGGCCCAAGGGGGTCGTCGCGCTCTACGACGTCACCGACGACTGGATCCCGGTCTACGACCGCTCGGACCTCCCGGGCTTCTACCTCGCCGTCGGCACCTCCGGCAACCAGTTCAAGAACGGCCCGGTGGCCGGCCAGCTGATGGCCGAGCTCATCACCCAGGTCGAAGGCGGCCGCGACCACGACCGCGACCCGGTCAAGCTCCCCCTCAAGTACACCCGCCGGGAGCTCGATCTCGCATCGTTCAGCCGCCGCCGCGAGATCAACCGCCAGTCCTCGTTCTCGGTGATCGGCTGACCGGCGGGGGCGGCGGGCGCGCCCCCGGGTCAAGCCCCGGGGGCGAGGTCGTCGCGCCGGCCGGCCTGCTCGGCGAGCTCGAGGTAGGCCTTCTCGACGTAGTCGCGCACCATGCGGCTGGCGCTGAAGCGGGGGCCGATGGAGGCGATCGAGCGCTTCATCATCGCCAGCCAGGCCGTGGGCAGCCCGGCGGCGTCGCGGGCGTAGAACGTGGGCGCGACCTCTTCCTCGAGGCTGGTGTAGAGCGAGTTCGCGTCCCGGTGGTCCTGCTGCTCCTTCTCGAGCTCGGACCTGGAGTCGCCGATCGCCCAGCCGTTGCCGCCGTCGAACCCCTCCGGCCACCAGCCGTCGAGCACGCTCAGGTTCAGGCAGCCGTTCACCGCCGCTTTCTGGCCGCTCGTGCCGCTCGCCTCGAGCGGCCGGCGGGGGGTGTTCAGCCACACGTCGCAGCCCTGGACCAGCATGCGCCCGATCCGCATGTCGTAGCCCTCGAGGAAGACGACGCGGCCCTGGAGGTCGGGCTCCTGGCTGACCCGGAAGATGTGCTGGATCAGCTCCTGCCCGGGGCGGTCCGCCGGATGCGCCTTGCCCGCGAGCACCACCTGCATCGGGCGCTCGGGGTGGTTGAGCAGGGCGCGCAGCCGGTGCATGTCGCTGAATAGCAGCCCCGCCCGCTTGTAGGTGGCGAAGCGGCGCGCGAAGCCCACCGTCAGGACCGCGGGGTCGAGGAAGCCGGCCACCGCCCGCAGCTCGGCCGGCGAGCGCCCGTGGCGCGCGTACTGCTCGAGCAGGCGGTCCCGGGCGAAGCGGGCGAGCCGGGCCTTCTGCTCCTGGTGCGCTTCCCAGAGATCGGCATCGCCAAGGTCGAGCAGCTCGTCCCAGCCGCCGGGCTCGAGGAGCGCCGTCCGCCAGCCGCGGCCCAGGCGGCGGGAGATGAGCTCCCGCATCTCGACGCCCAGCCAGGTCGACACGTGCACGCCGTTGGTGATGGCGTGGATCGCCGTCTCGCCGGCGTCGAGCCGCGGGAAGAGATGGCGCCACATCTCCTCCCCCACCCGGGCGTTGAGCTCGCTGACGCCGTTGGCGTAGCCGCACGTCCTCAGCGCCAGCGCCGTCAGGTTCAGCGCCTGCCGCGGCTCGCCGTGGTCGGCGCCCCCCAGGGCGAGCAGCTCCTCGGGCTCGACCGCGAGCGGCCGCGACCAGACCTCGAAGTAGCGCCGCGCCAGGTCGTGGTCGAACTGCTCGTTGCCCGCCGGTACGGGCGTGTGGGTGGTGAACGCCGTGGATGCGCGGACCGCGGCCAGGGCCGCGGCGAGCTCGGTCGAGCCGTCCGCGGTCGCGGCCCGCAGCCGCTCGATCTGGAGCAGCGCGCTGTGGCCCTCGTTGACGTGCCAGACCGCCGGCTCGATGGCGAGCTCGGCCAGCGCCTTGGCGCCGCCGATGCCGAGGACCGCCTCCTGGACGAGCCGCGTCTCGCGGCCCCGCACGTAGAGAACGCTCGTGATCGAGCGGTCGGCGGGGTCGTTCTCGGCGATGTCCGTGTCGAGCAGGAGCAGCGGCACGCGCCCGACCTGCGCCAGCCAGGCCCGCGCCGCCACCTCGCGATCCGGCAGCGGCACGCGCACGACCAGCTCCCGGCCCTGGGCGTCGAGAACCGTCTTGAGCGGCAGGCGCTTGAAGTCGGACTGCGGGTAGAAGTGCTGCTGGAAGCCGTCGGCGTCGAGGGTCTGGCGGAAGTACCCGCAACGGTAGAGCAGCCCGACGGCCACCAGCGGCACCCCCAGGTCGCTCGCGCCCTTGCAGTGGTCGCCGCTCAGGACCCCGAGGCCGCCGGAGTAGATCGGCAGCGACTGGTGGATGCCGTACTCCATGGAGAAGTAGGCGAACGGACCTCCCGAATACCCCGGGCAGCGGCCCTCGAACCAGGTCTCGGCCGCCGGCTCGAGGTACTCCTCGAGGTCGCGCACGAGGCTGCCGTAGTTCGCCATGAAGGCGTCGTCGTGGATCAGGATCTCCCACTGGCGGGGATCCACGTTGAGGAGCAGCTCGACCGGGTTGCGGTAGCGTGCCCAGCTCGCGCGGTCGATCGACGAGAACAGCAGCCTGGCCGGCGAGTGCCACGTCCAGGCGAGGTTGTAGGCCAGGTCGTACAGCCCCTTGACCTCGGTCGGCAGCTTGAGGTCGGTGACCTGCAGGCTGGGCACGTGAACGCGGTGAATGCCGGGCAAAGCTTCATCCCTCCTGGGCGCCGCCGAGCCGCCGGCTGGCCGCTGCGTCTTGTACCACAATCCACGCGGACGGCCCAAGCGGGCGGCACCGGCCGCGTGGCCCGCCCGCCGTGTCGTAGACTCCTCGCCTGCCGCCGGCCCCGCCGGCGGCGCGGTGGCGGCAACCCGGCGTGACACGGCGATCCAGCGGAGTCCTTCTCCACCCGACCTCGCTGCCGGGGCCTCGGGGCGTCGGCGACCTCGGGCCCGCGGCGCACCGTTTCGTGGACTGGCTCGCCGCGGCCGGACAGTCGCTCTGGCAGGTCCTGCCGCTGGGGCCGACCGGCGTCGGCGACTCGCCGTACGGGGCGGCCTCGTCCTTCGCCGGCAACCCGCTCCTGATCTCGCCCGAGCTCCTGGCGGCCGAGGACCTCCTCCCCGCCGACCGCGCGTCCGCCCCCCCGGGCGCGGCTCACCCGGCCGCAACCGTCGACTACGCCGCGGCCGCGGCCGCGAAGGAGGCGCTGCTGCGCGAGTCCTGGGCGCACGTGCGCGGCCGCGAGGGCGCGCCGATCCACGCGGAGCTCGCGGTCTTCGCCGCCGCCGCCGACCCGTGGCTCGCCGACTGGGCGCTCTACGCGGCGCTCAAGCACGAGAACGGCGGTCGGCCCTGGGTCGAGTGGCCCCGCGAGCTGCGACTGCGCGACGCCGCGCCGCTCGCGCGGGCCCGGACCCGCCTGCGGGAGGAGATTCGCTTCCAGGCCTACGCGCAGCTGCTCTTCCATCGCCAGTGGGAAGCGCTGCGAGCCCACGCGCGGCGGCGTGGGATCCGGATCCTGGGCGATCTGCCGATCTACGTGGCGCCCGACAGCGCCGACGCCTGGGCCGGCCAGGAGCTCTTCGATCTCGACGACGAGGGGCGTCCCAACGCCGTGGCCGGCGTGCCGCCGGACGCCTTCAGCGAGACGGGCCAGCGTTGGGGCAACCCCCTCTACCGTTGGGAGCGGCTGCGCGAGACGGGCTACCGCTGGTGGATCGATCGCATCCGCGCCGGCCTCGCCCGCGCCGACCTTCTGCGCCTCGACCACTTCCGCGGCTTCGCGGGCTACTGGCGGGTACCGGCGGCGGCGGCGGACGCCCGGGAGGGCGCCTGGATGCCGGGGCCGGGCGCCGACCTGTTCGCCGCCGTGGAGGCCGCGCTCGGCGAGCTTCCCCTCATCGCCGAGGACCTCGGCGTCATCACCCCCGACGTCGTCGCGCTCAAGGAGCGGTTCTCCCTGCCCGGCATGAAGGTGCTGCAGTTCGGCTTCGGAGAGCTCGACAGCGGGCATCTCCCCCACCACCACACCGTCGCGAGCGTCGTCTACACCGGCACCCACGACAACGACACGACGCGCGGCTGGTACGCCGCCCTCGGGCCCCGCGAGCGGCGCCGGGTCCGCGACTACCTGGGCTGCCCCGCCCGCGGCGTGCCCTGGGCGATGATCCGGACGGCCTTCACCTCCGTGGCCCAGCTGGCCGTGATCCCGGCCCAGGATCTCCTCGAGCTCGGCCACGAGGCGCGCATGAACACGCCGGGGCTCGCCCACGGCAACTGGACCTGGCGCCTCGCCGCGGACGGCCTCGACCGCAGGCTGGCCAGGCGCCTGCGGCGGCTGACCCGGCTCGCGGGAAGGTGGCGCGAGCCAGCCGCGGCGCGGGCGCTTCCCGACCCGGCCGCGGAAGGCCCGGGGACCACGAGCCGCGAGCGCGCGGCTGGACCGGACGCCCTGCCGCGGTGACGCACTCGACCCCTCTCGGAGCGACCTGGGACGGCCGCGGCGTCCGCTTCGGGCTCGCCTCGCGGCACGCCACGGCGGCGCAGGTCTGTCTCTACGCCGCGGACGATCCGGCGCGCGAAGAGGCGCGGATCGCCCTCGAGCTCGACGGCGCCGGGCGGTGGACCGCCTTCGCCGCCGGCCTGCAGCCCGGCGCCCTCTACGGCTTCCGGGTGGACGGCCCGCGAGACGCCGCCGCGGGCCATCGCTTCGACCCCTCCAAGCTGCTGATCGATCCCCGCGCGCGGGCCGTCGCGGGCAGCGTCCGCTGGAACGAGGCGCTGCTCTCCTCGAGCGCCGAGGACAGCGCGCCCTGGGTTCCGAGGTGCGTGGTCGACGACGGGCGCTTCGACTGGGGCGACGACGCGCCGCCGGCCACGAGCTGGGCCGACACGGTGATCTACGAGTGCCACGTGCGGGGGATGACCCGCCGCCATCCCGAAGTGCCCCCCGCGCTGCGCGGCACCTACCTCGGCCTCGCCGCGCCCCCCGTCCTCGAGCACCTCGCGAGCCTCGGCGTCACGGCGCTCGAGCTGATGCCGGTGCAGCAGTTCGCCGCCGAGCGGCACCTCGCGGAGCGCGGGCTCCCCAACTACTGGGGCTACAGCCCGCTGGCGTTCTTCGCCCCGCACTCCGCCTACGCCACCGGCGACCGCGGGGAGCAGGTTCGCGAGTTCAAGGCCATGGTGCGGGCCCTCCACGGCGCCGGGATCGAAGTGCTCCTCGACGTCGTCTTCAACCACACGGTCGAGGGGGGAGCCGGCGGTCCGACGCTCGGTTTGCGCGGCATCGACAACGCGACCTACTACCGGACGGACCCGGACGATCCGTCCCGCTACGTCGACCTCACGGGCTGCGGCAACACGCTGGACTGCTCCGCGCCGGCCGTCCGCCGCCTGATCCTCGACTGCCTGCACTACTGGGTCGAGGAGATGCACGTCGACGGTTTCCGGTTCGATCTCGCGACGACCCTGGGGCGCGGGGAGGCCGGGTTCTCGCCGGCCGCGCCCCTCTTCGAGGCCATCGCCGCGAGCCCCGTCCTGTCGCGGGTCAAGCTCGTCGCCGAGCCTTGGGACCTGGGCCCGGGGGGCCATCAGGCCGGCGGCTTCCCGGAAGGCTGGCGGGAGTGGAACGACCGCTACCGCGACGCCGTGCGGAGGTTCTGGCGCGGCGACGGCGGTCTCGCCGCCGAGCTCGCCACCCGGCTGACCGGCTCGAGCGACCGCTACGCGGCCCGCCGCAGCGGCGCGTCGACCGGGGTCAACTACGTCGCCTGCCACGACGGGCTCACCCTCGAGGACCTGGTGACCTACGAGAGCAAGCGCAACGCCGCCAACCTCGAGGGCAACCGCGACGGGGCCGACGACGATCTGGGCGCCAACTGGGGCGTCGAGGGTCCTACCCGCGACCCCGCCGTGCTCTTCGCCCGCCAGCGGGCCAAGAAGAACCTGCTCGCCACCCTCGCCCTGTCCGCCGGCGTGCCGATGCTGTCCCACGGCGACGAGATGGCGCGCACGCAGCGCGGCAACAACAACGCCTACTGCCAGGACTCGAGCCTGTCCTGGGTGGACTGGCGCCTCGACGCCAGAGCCGCCGAGCTTCTCGCCTTCACGCGCCGGGTCTTTCGGCTGCGGCGCGGGCTCGCGCAGACCCGGCGCGGCCGCTTTCCCACCGCCGACGAGGTCCGCTGGCTCGGCGCCGGCGGCGAGGATCTCGACGCCGCCGCCTGGCGCGAGAACGGCCGCAGGCAGTTCCAGATGCTCGCCGCGGGCGCCGCCGGCGAAGCGTGCGGCGGCATCCTCGCGCTCTTCAACGCCGCCCCGGGGGCGGCGCCCTTCACCCTCCCGGAGACGGACTGCGGCCACCCCTGGGTCGAGCGGCTCGCGACCGCGCCGTCGCGGCCCGGCGCGACCGCTCGAGGAGCCCTCGAGCTCGCCGCCTACTCGCTGGCGGTCTTGTCCTGCGCGGCCGACGCTGCCGCCTCCGCGGCGGAACGACCGCCGGCGTGACCCTCCGCGACCACCGACTCGCCGCCGGCGGGCTCCGCAGCACCCCCCTCCTCGACGACCCTCGCGCCTGCCGCGGGCTCCTCGCTCGCGAGATCCACCGCCTCGTCTTCCGGCTCTTCGGCAGCCGTCTCCTCCACCCCGGCTGCCGCGGTCGCTGACTTCCCGGTCGCGGACTTCGCGGTCGCTGACTTCCCGGTTGTTGGCTTCCCGGTCGCTGGCTTCCCGGTCGCGGGCTTCCCGGTCGTGGGTTTTCCGGTCATGGGGTCCTCGGGCTCGCGATCGAGGTCGGCCAGGGCGCCGGCGAGGTCCGCCACTCCGCGGCCCTCGAGACGTCGCTCCAGGCGCACGTATCTGCCTTCGGCGTCGTCCGCCACGACGCGGAAATCCTCGAAGACCCCGTAGCCGAAGCCGGGGAGCTCGAGCCGCAGCCCGGCCCGCACGGCCTCCCGCGCCGGCCGCAGGAAGGCGGCGCCGGAGATGCGGTCCACGAAGGTCCAGAGCTCGCCGTCCTCGCCGCCACGGCCCAGCGCCGCGGCCAGGGACACGCCCGAGCGATCCGAGCGCGCAGCGGAGCGCCCGATCGCCCCGCGCACGGTCGCGGGCGAGTTGTTGAACACCACGAGGCTGCGCTCGTCGCCCGCGCCGTTCGAGAACGCGAGGACGTCGGGCTCGACCTTCCCCTCCTCGCCGAGGAAGTCGTAGAGCTCGAAGTGCTCGACCCCCGCGAAGTGGCTCCGGCGGCGCAGCAGAGGAAAGATCTCGCGCTCGTGCCGCGCCAGCAGCTCCTCGTCGACCGGCTCGTCCACGTAGGAGCGGCGGTACTCCATGCCGTACTTCTCGCCGTAGCCCTCGACCTGGCCGTGGCCGAACATCGGCAGCCCCGGCAGCGTCGCCAGCAGGACGCAGGCTCCGAAGTAGCGGTCGCCGCGTCCGAACTGGTCGACGGCGGTGCGCTCGTCGGGGTTCGTCAGGAAGTTGGCGTAGCAGCCGAGGATCCGCGGATCGAACGCCAGCGTGTCCTCGAGCAGCCGCCGGTACCGCGCGTTGTCCCGGTCGCGCAGCATGTGCATGAAGGCGCTGTTGTAGACCCGGTGCATGCCGAGGGTGCGGACGAAGTAGCCCTCCATGAGCCAGAAGGCCTCGGCGAGCAGGAGCGTGTCGGGAGCCTCGGCCGCGACCCGGTCGACCACTTCGCGCCAGAACTCCGCGGGCATGAGCTCGGCGAAGCGCTCGGGGGCGAGGCCCCGCTCGGCGCGTGACGGAATGGCGCCGCCGCTGCCGGGGGCGGGGTACCAGAGACGCTGGACGTGCCTCCGCGCCAGGGTCATCGCGGCGTCGAAGCGGATGACGGGGAACTGGCGGGCGACCTCGAGGATCGTCTCGATCACCGCCTCGCGGGTCTCCGGCTCGAGGTAGTCGAGCTGTGCCGTGTCGTTCCACGGCATGTGGGTGCCGTCGTTGCCGTGGTAGAGGTAGCGCTCCTCGCCGCTGCGCCGGTCCAGCCGCTTGAAGACGACCGCGGCGTCGCTGTGGTCGAAGTAGTGGTCCTCCACGTAGATGCCGATCTCGGGGCGCGGCGAGAGATCGGGACCGGAGAACGTGTAGGCGGGGAACGGGGGCGAGGCCGTCGAGAGAAACCGCTGCGGCTCGTCGAGCACCCAGTCCGAGTCGATCCCCATGTGGTTCGGCACCATGTCCGCCGCCAGGCGGATGCCGCGCTCGCCGCAGCGCCGGCGCAGCTCGTCGAGCGCGCCCTGCCCGCCGAGGTCCGCCGCCACCCGGTAGCCGCGCAGCGAATAGGCCGAGGCCTCGGCCTCCGGGTTGCCGGCGAGCTGCTTGAGGCGCCGCGATGCCGCGCTGCGCTCCCACACTCCGATCAGCCACAGGCCCGTGAACCCGCGGCCGGCGATCTCGTCGAGGACCTCGTCCGGGATCTCGTCGAGGCGGTCGATCGGGCGCCCGCAGGGCACGGACAGCTGGTGCAGCCAGACGTACACGTTCTTGGCCAGCAGGACAAGGCTCTCCATCCAGGAGTGCACGGTGCTGAACTGCTCGACCTCGTCCTCGAGCTCCGCGAACGATGGCGCCTCCACCGGACCGGGTCCCGGGCCGAGAGACAGCCCCTTGGCCTCCTCCGCCAGGAGATCGAGACCGCGCAGCAGCGGCTCGGGCTCGAGGTCGAGAGGCTCGGCCCAGGTCTCGAGAACGTAGCGCAGCTGCCCGTCCAGCGACCTCGGCTCGATCCGCGCCGGGGTCCGCAACAGGTCGAGCAGGTCTCGAGGGTACGAGGACGCCGCCACCTGGGGCGCTGCGGAGGCGATTCCCTCCTCGAAGGCGTCGAGCATGGGGGGCAGGGCCGCGTCGGAGCGGAACGGCCCGGCCAGAAAAAAGCCCGTCGCGCTCGCGGCAGCCGGGTTCTCGGCGATGGCGATCCACACCGGCAGCTCCCGCAATACCGCTCGCTCGCCGGCATTCAGCCCGAAGTCGGCGTCGAAGAGCCGCAGCAGACGCTCGCCTTCTCCGCCGCCGAGCCGGGCCGCGACCCGGGACCAGGCGCTCGACAGGAGCTCGGAGCCCCGCTCCCGAAGGTGGGCCTCGGCCAGCCGCTGGAGAGCCTCCTCCAGGCGGCCGAGGGCGTAGATCTCCCCGGCCGTGGGGAGCCGGCCGCCGCTCTCGCCCGTCGCTTCCCGGATCCCGGCGGCCACCCGCCCGGCTCCGGCCAGGTCTGCCACCGATAGCTTGGGCTGCCCGGAGACAACCGGGCCGAGGGCGAGACGGGCGGCACGCGAGACGTAGAGAGCCATTCCCGCGAGACTACCGGAAAGGGCCGCGCGGTCAGGCGATCGGCGGTTGCTCGCCCCAGCGTTTCAGGTAGCCGTCGAGGCGGAGCTTGCGGCGGGTGTTGCGCGAGCTCATGTAGCGCACCTTGCCGAAGACCTCGCGCTCCGGTCCCCAGGCGCGGTCGAAGC
>Ga0224512_10004167_pt1 | contig 12350 bp, 8 predicted proteins | sample SF_May12_sed_USG_4_FD_169103 | JGI IMG/M metagenome (GOLD analysis project Ga0224512, IMG submission 169103) | Sediment microbial communities from San Francisco Bay, California, United States - SF_May12_sed_USGS_13 | ecosystem: Environmental > Aquatic > Marine > Sediment | place: USA: California... | reverse complement strand
AAAGACCGGAACTGCCGCGTTGAGCTCAAAGACTACGTGACGACTGATGGCGAAATGTTCTCCGCGTACTCCTGCACGCCGAACAATCCTGCGCCGCAGCGCATTTATGCCGACTACGATAATGAAACGCTTGCCGGCATGGCCTACTCCGATGCAGACGCCGCCGCGACCCTCGGCCAGCGGCTCATAAGCAAAGATACGCACAGGTCGTATCAATTGCTCATTCGCGCGGTCGCGCTCGACGGCAAGGTGGAGCATCTCGCATGGCTGGCCGATCAGGCATTCGGGGCGGTCGCAATCAACGGCGAACCGCAAGTTGCCAATTTGCAGCGTCAGTACGAGCTGGCGGCGCTGGCAGCACGTCTGGGCGATGCTCCTGCCAGGTCCCGGTACTTCAAGAACGAACTCGTCAGGAACGGCATCGACGACGATCAGCTGAGCGCACTGGATGTGCGTGTCGACGAGCTGCTCCAGTCGATGCGTGACATTCAACTAACCGTTTTCGGTGAAGCCACTATTGAGGAGCAAGACGATGCATAAATTACTCCCAATACTGCTGTTGGCATTGCCGCTGGCCGCTGACATCTGTGTGGCACAGGAAAGCCCCCTGAACATTGTCTGTGCAGATTGCCGTAATCCCAATTATTATCCCGACGATTTCGTTAATTTCGCATTCAACCAAGCCTATGGTCCCGATGCATGGCTGACTTTCGAACAAGCCGACGACTTCTACATCACGAACCTTGACAACCAGACGGCTTATGTCGATATCGATTTCGTCTTCCTCGGTTTTGGCTTTCAGGGGCTCCAGCTACCTTATTGGCCGACGAATCTCTTGCAGTTTACGCTGGCACTACCTAACGGCAACATCTATACAGTACTCCGCAGCATATTCCTCACGCGACTTCCGGTGCCCTCGTCGGATGACGGCGACGAGAGTGATTCCGGTGGCGGCGCCGAAGGCGATGACGAGGACGAGGACGACGGCTGGGCCGGAGATGACGACTTCGAAGATCCCGACTGGTGCGAAGAGTGCTAGGTCAGTAGCTTCGAGCGTGCGTCTATAACAAGAACATGCGCCTGGCAATGCGACATCGACGTTGGGATTGGGCACAATGGCGCCATGCCCAATTTCATCACAGAAATGAAGCGCCGCAATGTCTTTCGCGTCGGTGTCGCTTACACGGTTGTCGCCTGGGTCATCGCCCAGGCGCTTGACCTCGTTGCCGACAACTTTGCTGCCCCCGACTGGGTTATGAAGGTGTCGCTGGCCGTGCTTGTTGCGGGTTTACCCGTTGCACTGATCTTCGCCTGGGCCTTCGAGCTAACGCCCGATGGTGTAAAGAAGACCGAGGATGTGCCTGTTACGGAGTCGATCACGCCGCGCACGGGTCGCCGGATCAACTACGTGATTACGACCGCGCTGGTTCTGGCACTGGCATTCATCGCCTGGGACAAGCTTGGGCAGAACGAGACCGCCGCAGACGTTGCCGTTGTTGATAAGTCAGTGGCTGTACTGCCATTTGCTGACCTGTCGGAACTTCAGGATCAGGAATGGTTTACAGATGGCCTGACAGAGGAAATTCTTAATTCTCTCGCACGGCTGCCAGAACTGCAGGTTACTGCGCGAACCTCCAGCTTCGAGTTCAAAAACACCAATACGGACATCGGCGACATCGCCGATAAACTCGGCGTGGCACACGTCGTCGAAGGCTCCGTGCGGCGCATCGGTGACAAACTGCGCGTGACAGTACAGTTGATTCGCGCGCACGACGGATTTCACCTGTGGTCCGAGACTTACGACCGCAGTACCGCAGATCTTTTCGACGTGCAGCGCGATGTCGCCGAAAATATCGCCGCTTCCTTAGACATTATTCTTGACGAGAACGTGCGCAATCGAATGTTTTCCACAGGCACTCGCAATGTCGCGGCCTTTGAGGCGTACCTGAAGGGCCGGAAGCTATTTATGCAAGCCCACGCACGAGGCACGTCTGCGCTCGTGACTCTTGCTGATGCCAATGTCTTCCTCGAGCAGGCAATGCAGCTCGACCCTGGCTTTGCGCAACCAGCGATTCTGCACGCAGACAGATACGCACACAGACTGCTTGAGAACGGTTCACTGATTGTCGGCGATATCGGTACCCTGGATGCCGACAGCGCATACGAGTTGCTAATGCGAGATCTGGAATTCGCCACGGACAACGCGCCTGACGCGGCGTCACGCATTGTTGCCGAGATTAACCGGGAATTTTTTGCGCCACACTGGCATCGCTTGCCCAAGCTTGTTAATCAATTCCGCGAGATCGTTGATTCCGGGGCAGCTCTGCCTGAGTCACTCGTCTGGATACAAGAAATATTGCAGGTGACCCAGGAATTCGAGTTGGGCGAGAAACTCGCCAAACGCAGGCAGCAGTCGGATCCTCTCAACTACAGCGGGTGGCAGGATGAAGCGGACGTCAATATAAACCAGGCTGATTATGAAAGAGCTGATGCGATATTGAAGTATGCGCGCAGTACTTTCGGCGACATCCCGGCACTAGATGAAAGAAGTATTCTAATTGCGCTATTGAGCGGCAATAAGGAAACCGCAATTGCACTGCTGCAAGACGATTTCGATTTTTCGGGTGATTTCAACTACTACGAGCCATTTCTGGCGGCGCTTCAGGGTGACCGTACAACCGCAGTCCAGATGGCCGACAGATTCGAGGATGAATCATCAGGCTATGCAGCCGGTTTGATATTGACCTATCACGCCTTGGGTGATGCAGAGCGCATGCGTTCTTTGGTTGCCCGTCTTGACGCATCGACGGTTGGACCTACTTTATTGGCAATCGATTTGGCCATCACTGGCGGGGTCTTGAGATTTGATCTTGATGATGCGCCGAATCTGAAAAAGCGCCTCGCAGAAGCACAGATAGATCCCGCATCATTCAAGACAATAGCAGCACCGTAACCGCCTGCTGTGTATTTGCCGCCGAAGCTAAAACTCTATTGATGCTACTTGTGCTTCAGGGCGGTGACGATGCGCCGGGCGCGCGAACGGCGCATATCGGTGAGGTTTTGCATCGTCATGGTGTCGGACTCCGTGATTTTCTCGTCCATCTCGGCGCTTATCGCCGGCACATTTTCGATCTTGATCCGATATCGGCCGAGCGAAATGATGTCGTTGTTTCTCAGGACGGTCTTCTGCACGACGGTTGAGTTAACCGTTGTTCCATTGGTGCTATTCAGATCGAGCAGTACGACCGCATTTGCATAGATCTGCAGCATGGCGTGAACCTTGCTGACGTAGGCATCTTCAATGACGATGTCAGCCAGACTGGTGCGCCCGATAATATATTGCTTCTCTGTGAGCTCGCGCTCCACAACGACTTCTCCGTCGCGCGTAACGATGACGCGTGGTACTGATCTCGCCGACCGCAGCTCGATCATGCGGTCCAGGACTTGCATCGCTCGCTCGTTCAAAGCGCCTGGCCAGCCACGCGACAACTCACGCAGTTTTTCACAAACATCTATCGGGAAGACTTTTTCGCTGCGCTCGCCGCCCGCCGCGATCAGGCGGGTACGCAAGTAAATCATCGTTTCTTGCGGCGTCAGCGGATTAAGTGAATACGCCGCTGGGTGACGCCGAGCGAGGTTGCGCATGCTTTTCTGCCGTACCAGTGCCGACAATTGCTCCTTGCCCGTCAACACGATACGCAGTGCATAGTTGCCGCGAACATCCAGCGCCGCAAGCCAGTTAAGCAGGCGCAAGGTACTCGATGTAGCACGATCAGCATTGTCGACCATCAGTACAGGCGCCTTTGCTTTACGCGTCTGCTCGGTCAGGAATCTATTGAGCGTCTGCAGCAACTGCTCGTCATCCTGAGAAGCGGTTCGGACATCGAATTGTGACAGCATGCCGTTGAGCAATTGGCGTGGCGTCAGGCGTGTTCCATCGATAAGGGCGACTGCGGCGTCACGCGACGACCAGCCACGCTGCTCCGTGACAATTGTCGTCTTGCCCGACCCCGTTGGCCCTTGCAGCAGCGCGACACCGTTCACCTGGCTAAGCGCGGACGACAAGAACCGCAGCGCATCCTGATGCGACTGGTATGCAACGATAAGTCCGGAGTCGGCGTGACTGCCGAATGCCTTACTGCCTAATGAGGGATCGTGTGCGTGCATGGGCTCTTATTGGCTTTTTTTTTAATTATCCACATTATTGCGCTTATGCGCGGTTTCGCGTGTCCTAGATTCCATAATGTAGCTTTTTTATGGGCCGGTTTAACAGGCGCATTCCTGCGGCGTATTCAGCGCAATTTGGCCTTGATCACTTTGCTGTGCAGGCTTTTCATCGGGAAATTCAGTCCAAGACGTATGGCCTTCGCGCCAATATTGCTCTGCTCGTAGACACCGCGCGGGTTTGAGAAACGCCTGAATCCCTCGATACCGTGATAGCGACCCGTGCCCGAATTGCCGACGCCGCCGAATGGCAGTTTGTGCTGCATGAAATGCACAATGACGTCGTTGCGGACAGTGCCGCCCGACGACGTCTTGTTCAGGACTGTCTGCCACTCTTTTTCGTCTTCACCGAAGTAATACAGCGCCAGCGGTTTTGGCCGGGAATTGACGTATTCGATCGCTTCAGCGAAGTCGCTGTAGGTGCGGATAATAAACACGGGCCCGAAGATCTCCTCCTGGCTGATAACCATGTCATCGGTGACATTCAGCACGAACGTAATCGGCATCTTGCGAGCCGCCGGTGGAAAGTCCTCGTTCGCAGGATTGACCTCGATGACCTGTGCGCCTTTCTCACGGGCATCGTCCAGGTATCCTTTGACGCGCTGATAGTGACGTTCGTTGACGAAATTGATGTATTGGTCATTGCCCACCATCGTCGGGAACATCTCGCCAACGATATTTGTGGCCGCCTCGATGAACGCCGCTTCGCTGCCGGCCGGAATAAAACCAAAATCCGGTGCAAGACACACCTGGCCGCCGTTCAGGCATTTGCCCCACATGATGCGTCGTGCCGCTTCGGCCACGTCGGCCGTGCGGCTCACCAGCACAGGCGACTTGCCGCCAAGTTCGAGCGTTACCGGCGTCAGGTTCTTCGCCGCTTCAGCACTGACTATTTTCGCCAATGCCGGTGACCCCGTGAACATCAGGTGATCAAAAGGCAGCTTTGGAAACTCAACGGCAAGGTCGAAACCACCGGCGAACGCCGCAAGTTCCGTCTCGTCGAAATACTCATCAATCGCCTCGGCAATTGCCGTTGACGTTAGCGGCGTCTGGTCGGACGGCTTGACGATTACCCGGTTGCCGGCACCAAAAGCTGCGCCGAGCATCGATAGCGACAATTGAATCGGGAAATTCCACGGCGAAATATTGCCGATTACACCGAGTGGTTCGTAGTGAATTCGCGATCGGCCGCCCAGCAGCCCAAGCGGAAACGCCGATGGACGGCGCTCGCCTCGCATAAAGCCAGCGGTTGCCGCGCGATCGGCCTTGAGCCCATCTATCAGGCTGACAACATCGAGCGCCTTGCCAAGTTCCGGGTTACGCGAGCCATAGTCGGCGTGCGTGGCCTCGGTAAAGCGATCCGCATGCTTGATAGTCATCGCAATAACGCGACTGATACGGTCTTTGCGCATCGTCACATCAGGTTCACCATCCTCGACAAATGATTTTTGTTGTGCCGCAAAGACGCGATGTAAGCGGTCGATAAGGACGGCATCGCTCGATTGGGTGAATTCGCTGTTAGCAACCATGGAACTAGTCTCTCGCTGGAATTTTTGACATGGCTCGTTCGGTCATCGCCGTGATCGTCAATGACGGGTTTACACCAGGGTTAGCGGGCACGACCGAACCGTCACAGATAAGCAGCTTATGATAACCGAATACGCGTTGCCCGTGATCGACAACGCCGTGCTCGGCATCACTGCCGATTGCGGCGCCGCCAAGTATGTGTGCGGTCATCGGGATATTCGCAACTGCTTCAAGCACGCTGCTTTGGGCGATGCCGCCCGTATTTTCCGCGATCCAGTTGGCTGCCTTGTTGCCCGCATCGATGTACGTGGGGTTCGGCCTCGCCGCGTCTTGCTCGGTGGCAAGGCGGACGCCCTTGCCAAACCACTTTTTCCTGGCCCGAAACGAAATCGCATTGTCCAGGCTCTGCATCACCAGCAGTCCAATCGACTTTTTCGACCAGCCGAACGGCCACAAGGTTTGAAGAAACCGGAACGGATGGCGTATGACATTGCCGAGTAGCAGGAAGACGCGAGTCCAGCGGGTACCGTCACCCGTAATTAGTGTAAGCAGAAAACTAAGGAGGTCACCTTTTTCACCGTAGGTCACAACCTCGATATGCGTGTCAGCATCGGTATGGATGCTCGAACTTATCGCTACACTTTGCGAAACACCAAGCGAATCGTCGGGTAAGGTAACGGCGAGAATTGACTCACTGTTGGTGCGAACAAGCCGGCCGAGTCGGTCGCTGATTTCAGGCAACGAGCCCGTGTGCTTGCAGTTCGCCAGTAAGTGGTTAGTACCCAGCGCGCCGGCCGCAACAATGACACCCTGCGCCCGCAGTGTTTTTCTATTACCGCCGAACAAGCCAGGTGATTGCGTCTGAACCTCATAGCCATCGCGGCCGTCGCTGCTACCCATTGGCCGAATATCGACGACCTTCCGATCTGGCAATATCTCGGCTCCGCGTTTCTCCGCGAACCAGAGATAGTTCTTGAGCAAAGTGTTCTTGGCGCCGACGCGACAACCGACCATGCACGCTCCGCAGCGTATGCAGCCGGTGCGCGACGGGCCTTCACCGTTGAAAAACGGATCTTCGACAGTCTTGCCAGGTTCACCGAAAAATACAGCTACGGGCGTTCGGCAGAACGAGTCTTCGGTGCCGATGCTGGCCGCGTAATCCCGCAGAATATTATCTCCGGGGCTCGCAAACGGCACCGTGTTGACGCCGAGCATTCGTTCGGCAGTTGCATACGGTTCGTCGAGTTCCTGTTTCCAGTCGGCAAGCTCAGCCCATTGGGAATTCTCAAAAAACTCTTTCTTGGCACGATACAGCGTGTTGGCGTAAACGATGCTGCCGCCGCCAACGCCCGCGCCGCTGGCGATGAATACGTCCTTAAACGGGGTGAAGCGCATGATGCCGCGCAAGCCAAGGAATGGCGCCCAAAGGTAGCGATTCAAGTGCCAGGTGGACTTGGCGAAATCCTCGTCCTCAAAGCGGCGACCGGCCTCAATGACACCGACTTTGTAACCTTTCTCGGACAAGCGCAGCGCCGAAACGCTGCCGCCGAATCCAGAACCAATAATGAGCCAGTCGTAGTCCAACGCTTGGTCCCCTACATTGAGAGCGAGCCTTCACGAAAGTCGGTCTTATCCAACCAGGCGTTGATCAGTACCGGTACGCCATCACGGGCCGACTGGCGGGCATCCTGCAGGCACGCTGCCGTCTGCTTTGCGTGCTTAAGCAACAGGCCGCGCCCGCCCAGAGCCGCGGCAACCTCGTGGTAATCACTGCGCGCCAGTACGGTACCGACATCGTCATGCAGCATCTTAACCTGCTCGCGTGCGATCTGCGTCCAACCGGCGTCATTACCCACCACGGCAATGACCGGAATGCTATGGCGCACGAATGTGTCAAATTCGGCGAGTGCATAACCAACCGAACCATCGCCGAAAAGAACCCAGGTCTCGTGATCAGGGTTACACAGGCTTGCACCAAGGGCGAAACCAGCGCCACAACCCAGCGTGCCGAAGACACCAGGATCCAGCCAACTCAGAGGCTTCCTGGGTTTCACGATATACGATGCCGTGCCGACAAAATCGCCACCATCGGCAACGATCACGCTGTTGTCGGGTAACTGGGAATCGACACTTCTGCACAAGTTGACCGGGTTAATAAACTCGCCGGACTTTGATGCGTTCGAGTCAATCTCGGCTTCGCGCTCGCTATCCCGCTCTAGCAGCAATTCCTGCCACTCCTCCCAGTGCTTGCTGGTGTCCGGTTTGAGAGTCTCTGCCAGCGCGCGCAAGAACAGTCCGGCGTCGGCGAGTGCGCCGATGTTTGGGCGGCGATTGCGCTTCAAATCGACAGCGCTGCGATTCGCCGATATCAAACACGCACTGCGCCGCACGTTCTGTCCATAGTTGAGCCGGAAGTCGGACGGCACACCCGCGAGCATGACCAGGTCAGCCTCGCGAAGTGCTTTTGTTCGTTGGTGCCGATGGTGCAATGGATGTGACTTACCCATGAGTCCGCGGGCCATGCCCGACAGGTAAACCGGAACGCCGATACGTTCGATCGCCGCCGCAACGGCCGCTGCGTGACTCGAATCAACGAGCGCCTGACTGCCGACGACGAGCACCGGTTGCCTGGCTTCGGCGATTCTCTTGGCCGCACGAGTGATGACATCGGACGTTGGCGGCATCGCTCGTACTTCGCTGACCGATTCAATGTCGTGGGTATCGGCGCCGGCGAACAGCCTGCCGGCCCGATAATTGAGATAAGTGCGCACCGCGCGGTCAGGTAACGACTTTCCTTGCGGCGTGCTTGCCGCGTACCACTCACGAATGACCGACTCGTCGTACAACAGATCGACCGGGCATTCCACGAACACCGGACCGGGCACACCACTGCGTGCGATATGCAACGCTTTCGCCAGTGTCGGCGCGAGTTCGCGAACACGCGTGACGGCCTGCGCCCACTTCACGTGCGGCTTGAACAACGCCATCTGGTCGATGTCCTGGAGCGCGCCGCGGCCTTTCAGTACGGTAGCAGGAGCGCCACCGAGCAATACAAGCGGCGACTGCGCAAGCTGCGCATTCTTCACGGCCGTGATCGTATTCGTGGCACCAGGCCCTGCTGTGACTGCCGCAACACCAGGTATACCGGTAATTCGTGCAACCGCGTCGGCCGCAAACACGGCCGTGGCCTCGTGACGCACATCGATAACACGGATACCCAGATCTTTGGCACCTTTGAGGATGGGAGAGATGTGCCCGCCACACAGTGTGAAGAGGAACTTCACACCGTGGGATTGCAATACACGTGCAATGCTCTCACCGCCGTTCATACGCTGCTCTCCGCCCAGTCGAGATGAAATCCTTTGCCGCTGACGATCGATGCCTGCACCGTTCGTACTGCGGCATCGCCGGGTACGACAATACGGGCGCGGCTGTTGGCGAGCAAGTCACGTTCAATATCGATGCCCGGCATAACGGCGCGCAGTGTCAACCCGGCATCCGTAAGCTCGAGCAGCGCAAGATCCGTGACATAAAAGACTTTCTTGCCGCGCGCGAGAGCGACGCCACCGTTGAAAGTGACCTCGTCAACTTGCTCGACCAGTTTGGGCTTACCTGGCTCGTCGAGGCGTAAGCGCTCTCCGTCGATGCTGACTTTGGAGCCCTGCATCCACTTGCCGATGAACAATACAGTGCTGGCCGATTCGATAATGCTGGAGGCACCACCCGGCCCCACGTAGTCCAGCATGCGTGGGCCGCGTTTTGACAGGTTGAGGTTGCCTGCGGAGTCTATCTGCAGGAACCCAAGCATGGTCGCGTCGAGATGCTCGTGATAATGGTGAAACATCCAGGCCGAGGACTCCAGGCGCCGCGGATTGATGGCGGCACCAAAAAAGATACCCGGTGCCGGTATTCCACCAACGGGGCCCGATTCAGTCGTAAATGTAATCTTTTCATGCGCGCCGTGCTCGCAAAGCACGCGGCAGACCTCTTCTCCCAGTCCCACACCAATATTTACAGTGGCATCTGCCGCTACGTTATCAGTAAAGACCCGGGCTCCAAGCCGCGCCAGTGCATAGTCAACCGGACTTCTGCGCGGCGTTATCCCCAGCGTTTTGTTGATAAACCTGAGCCGCGAAATCGCCTCGTGCTCATTTACAGTCGCGCCAGCTGTAAACATGGGCCAGTGCCTGTGCTGTGCTACCGATCCGGTCTGCTCATTACGTGGATTGATTACGACAACGTCAACCTCGTCTGCCCGCAGCCCAATTGCAGCTTCGTCGTGTTCGATCAAAGCGGAGACTGACACGAATACGAGCCCACCATTGCGCCGCGCAGCGTGAGCTGCTTCGACATTCTCCGTAATCGTCGCTGCGTTGCGAAAATAGATGTTGCCGTCGCGGTCGGCATACGGCGCACTCATGAGCGCTACGTCGATCGGTGGTAAGGAATAGGCGATTTCTTCGCCATCTGCCCGCGCAAATTGCGCCGCCGCATTTTCGCTTACAGGCGAGCCACGGCCAACACGCGGATCCAGGAACGTGCCTATACCGGTTCGACTGCACACCACGTACTCGCCTCGTCCCTGTGCCTCAACGACATGTGCCATTTCGCCTTGCGGCAGAGTGTGTAGCTCCAGCCGTCCGGCGTCGGCCAGGCGCAGCAACGACTTTGCTGTTTCGGTATGCCCGGCGATGTAACGTGTTACGAGACCATCCACACCGACCTCTTCGACCGTGCCGGGCGCGCGGCCACGCCCACCCTGCCCGCCGACAGAGATCCATGTAAGCCCACGCGGATAGCCGCTTTGCTCATAGCGCTCTCGCACGGCCCAGAAAAATATCGAACAACGAGCGTTACCTGAAATTCCGCAAGAAATGACGCAGGCACCATCGGCAATCATGTCCGCGGCTGCTCGTGCGGACTTGAACTTGTCCGGCAACGGTTCCGGCGCCACATAAGAGGTATCGCGGCGATCCCAGGTCAGCCGCCAACGAAGAATGTGTGCAAGCAGTTTTGCCCTGTCGAGTAGGTTCACAGCGCCCCGATCTGATTCCACCTCGAAATAGCGTAACAACAGGCCGGTGCCGTGGGTAATGGCGAATATACCTACCAGGCGCCCGGGGCTTATGTCAGCAATTGCAAACAGTTGTTTGTTCAACTAACATTTGTTTGATATGCAGAGTCGCGAGCAACAAGTCCTGTCGCTAATACGAGATAACCCGATGCTGCCGCAGCAGGCGATCGCGGCGCAGCTCGGCATCAGCCGTTCTGCCGTGGCTGGGCACATTATGAACCTCTCAAGGAAAGGGGCTATTAAAGGTCGCGGTTACGTCTTCAGCGACGCGCCGTTCGTCACCGTCATCGGTGGCGCCAACATAGACATCCACGGCAAGTCGGACAAAGCACTGCGTCGTGATGATTCGAACCCCGGCACGGTAAAAATATCGGCAGGCGGTGTAGCTCGCAATATCGCCGAAAACCTGGCGCGCCTCGGGGTTGATAGCCGACTGATATCGGCCGTCGGCAGTGACTATCACGGCCAGATGTTGATGAGGCTTTGTCGAGATGCCGGCGTTGATATGCAATACGTGCAGGAAATTGACGCGGTACCAACCTCGACCTATTTGTCGGTGTTGAATAATAGCGGTGACATGCACGTGGCTGTTTCCGACATGGGCATCATCGATCACCTGGGCGTGGAACGGCTGCAGCTGCTTAAGGCGGCGCTTGGTCAGTCATCACTTATGATTCTGGATACCAACCTCGTCGACGACGCCCTCGCATGGCTCACCCACACGTTTGTCGACAAGCCGATATTCGTAGACACCGTTTCCAGCAGCAAAGCGATTAAGATCAAACCATACCTGCAATTTATCCACACGCTGAAGCTGAGCGCGATCGAGGCTGAAGCGCTGACCGGCAACAAAGTGCGCACACAGACGCAGTTGCGGAACATAGCCAATGAACTTCATTCGCAGGGCGTCGAACGAGTATTCATTACGCGTGGGAATCAGGGTGTGTTCTATAGCGATGGCAACGACCAGGTCATACAAAAACTGCAGCATGGCATACGCGACGTGCATAACACTGGCGGTGCCGGCGACGCGTTTCTCGCCGGACTCGCCTACGCCTGGCTCGAAGACTGGCCATTAGACGAATCGGTAACATTCGCCTTGGCAGCCGCGGACATCACGCTATCGCACCCCGCGACCGTCAGCCCTGCCCTGTCGCTTGCAGCCATTAACCGTAACGTGGAGGAGGCCGAACGTGTCGAATAAGCCTGCGAATGATGCTCTCGATATCGCAGCAGAGGTCGCAGAGGCGCTACGCTCGGGACAACCCGTCGTTGCGCTGGAATCGACGATCATCAGTCACGGCATGCCGTACCCAAAAAACGTTGCTTCCGCATCGGCAGTAGAACAAGCCATTCGTGAAATCGGCGCAGTACCGGCCACAATCGCCATTTCGGGCGGCCGACTGAAAGTCGGCCTGTCAGCCGATGAGATTGAGCGCCTCGGTGAGCTCGGGCCAAAGGTGATTAAGTGCAGTCGCCGGGATATGCCGTTCGTCCTCGCACGCAAACAGGACGGTGCAACGAC
>Ga0224512_10004166_pt1 | contig 12353 bp, 8 predicted proteins | sample SF_May12_sed_USG_4_FD_169103 | JGI IMG/M metagenome (GOLD analysis project Ga0224512, IMG submission 169103) | Sediment microbial communities from San Francisco Bay, California, United States - SF_May12_sed_USGS_13 | ecosystem: Environmental > Aquatic > Marine > Sediment | place: USA: California... | reverse complement strand
GTTTATGAATCGAATGCGCATCGGTGCGTTACTGACCGTTGTATTTAGTTTGTATGCGTGCCTCGTCTGCTACGAGTTCGTCCATCTGATCCGGGATATGTAACGGCCGTTCCGTTCCCAATATCAGGAGCTTAGGCTAAACTAGCCCACCTTTTTCGATAGCCAGAGTTACGCACCAGTAGCGGGGCCCGCGGGCCCCGAAATTGTCCACACCCGATGACTGATTCGCTCAAGGAACAGTACGCCTCGACGCCGCTCTATGGCAGCAATGCCACAGCCGTTGAGGCGCTGTACGAGAAGTATCTGCAGGATCGCGACTCGGTGCCGGCAGCCTGGGGCGATTACTTCGACACACTGGGTGCGCCCGATACCGAAGTCGCGCATTCAGCGATTCGCGAGGACTTATTGCGCAGCGCGCGCAACGGCGGCCGCCGTCGGGTGCCCGTCACGGCGGCGGGCTCGCGCCAGGCTCCCACGTCCGGCGAAAAACAGGCCGCCGTCTCGCGTCTGATCCAGGTGTACAGTCTTCGCGGTCATCAGATTGCCGACATCGATCCGCTGGGCCTGATGTCCCGACGTGTTCCCGGCGTCCTGAAGCTCGACTACCTGGGGCTGACCGAGGCCGATATGGAATCCGAGTTTTTCACCGGAGGGCTCGCGGGAACCGGCAATGAACGTATGCGGCTGCGCGATATCCTCGCGCTTCTGAAATCCATTTATTGCGGCAAGATCGGCGCGGAATTCGCGCATATATCGCGCGCGCGTGAGCGTCTCTGGCTACGCAAACGATTCGAACAGGGTGCCGCGTCGGAAACGCTGACCACCGAAGAGCGGCTCTGGATACTCGAGCAGCTGACGAGTGCCGAGGGCATCGAGCGCTATTTGCACACGCGTTATGTCGGCCAGAAGCGATTCTCACTCGAGGGCGGCGACAGTCTGATCCCGCTGCTTGACGACCTCATTCAGCAGGGCGGCGCTTCGGGAATTCGCGAAATCGTCATTGGTATGGCGCATCGCGGCCGGATCAATGTACTCGTCAATACACTGGGCAAGTCGCCCGAAGAGCTGTTCGAGGAATTTGAAGGCAACTACGATCTCGACGAGCTCAAGGGCTCCGGTGATGTGAAGTACCACAAAGGATTCTCGGCCGACATGAAGACGTCGGGCGGCAACGTACACATAGCGCTCGCCTTCAATCCGTCGCACCTCGAGATCGTCAATCCAGTGGTTGAGGGGTCAGTCCGCGCCCGCCAGCAACGCCGCGGCGACACAGAGCGGCAGGAAGTGCTGCCCGTACTCATCCACGGCGACGCCGCGTTTGCGGGTCAGGGTGTCGTGACCGAGACGTTCCAGATGTCGCAGACCAACGGTTTCCGCACCGGCGGCACCGTACACGTTGTCGTTAACAACCAGATCGGATTTACGACGAGCAGACCTTCCGATGCGCGCTCGACGGACTACTGCAGCGATGTTGCGAAGATGATCGAGGCACCGATCTTTCATGTGAACGGTGATGATCCGGAGGCTGTCCTGTTTGTCACTCGGCTGGCTCTGAAGTATCGCCAGAAGTTCAGGAAAGACGTGGTTATCGATCTTGTCTGTTATCGTCGGCACGGTCACAACGAAGCGGACGAGCCTGCGGCAACGCAGCCGATCATGTACGGCAGGATCCGTGGCCACGATACGACGCGCAAGATATACGCGGACAAGCTTATTGACAAAGGGATCATCACGGCAGCGGGCGTTGAGAAACTGCAGGATGAATACCGCGATCGACTTGATCGCGGCGAACCGGTGCCGAAGTCGTCGCTCGGCATGATCGGTAATGAATTCACGGTGGACTGGAGCGCGTTTATCAATGCGCACTGGCAAGATGCGGTCGACACGACGATAAGCCCGGCGACGGCTGCGGACCTTACCGAGGCCATTACGACGGTACCGCCCGATATGAAGCTTCACGGACGCGTACAACGAATTATCGATGAGCGCAGGCGCATGGCCGCCGGCGAGATCGATATGGATTGGGGTTTCGCTGAAACGATGGCGTACGCCGCGTTGATTCGTGACGGGTTCGACTGCCGGCTCGTGGGTCAGGACTGCGGACGCGGTACGTTTTTTCATCGTCATGCCGTGTTGCATAATCAGGTGAACAACCGCGAATACATTCCGCTTCGACATGTGGTCGAGCGTCCTGACGCGTTTCGCGTGATTGATTCTTTGTTATCCGAAGAAGCGGTGCTTGGTTTCGAGTACGGCTATGCGACGACCGAGCCGAACACGCTCGTGATCTGGGAAGCTCAGTTTGGTGACTTCGTCAACGGTGCGCAGGTCGTTATCGATCAGTTCATCAGTTCTGGCCACGCGAAGTGGGGGCGCCTTTGCGGCCTGACGCTGTTCCTGCCGCACGGATACGAAGGTCAGGGTCCGGAACATTCTTCTGCGCGCCTCGAACGCTTCCTGCAACTCTGTGCCGAGCATAATCTGCAGGTATGTGTGCCATCGACACCGGCACAGATGTTCCACATGCTGCGACGGCAAATGGTCCGTCCGTATCGCGCGCCGTTAATTGTCATGACACCGAAGAGCCTCTTGCGCCACAAAATGGCGGTTTCACCGCTAACGTCGCTTTCGGCCGGGGAGTTCGAGCTGATTATTCCCGAGGTCGAAAATATCGCGGCGGCAAACACGCGGCGCGTCGTTTTTTGCAGCGGTAAGGTCTATTACGACTTGCTCGAAGCCCGGCAGGTTGATGGGATTGACGACATCGCGCTCGTCCGCATCGAACAATTGTATCCGTTCCCGGTTCTTGAATACGCGGCACTGCTAAAGCAGTACAGTCACGTTGAAGAGATTGTCTGGTGTCAGGAGGAGCCGCAGAATCAGGGCGCGTGGTATCAGATTCAGCACAGGCTGCAAGAGCCACTTCAGGATCATCAGCAGCTTTATTACGCTGGCCGGCCGGGGGCCGCGGCGCCCGCGTCCGGAATTTTCAAGATTCATTTGCAGCAGCAGCAGGCATTGGTTGAAGCTGCGCTGGACATAGAGAAGAAAGCCAGCAAGTCGGCGAAGCCGAGGAAGACAAAACGGAAGCCCAAATGAGTATTGAGATTAAAGTCCCACCTTTGCCCGAATCGGTTAGCGATGCGACGCTCGTCACCTGGCACAAGAAAGTCGGTGAATCGGTAGCCCGAGACGAGAACCTGGTGGATCTCGAGACCGATAAAGTCGTGCTGGAGGTACCGGCTCCGTCGGCAGGAGTCTTGCTGGAAATCAAGGTCAACGACGGGGTAACCGTAACGGCCGGAGACGTGCTCGCCATTCTCGAGGAAGGTGCGGCAGCGTCGGTCGCCGCCGAGCCCGCGGCCGCCAAAGCTCAAGTCAAGGCGCCACAGCCACGAACCAGGGACGAGAGCAAACCGGTCAAGACCAGTCCGGCCGTACGGCGTCTGCTCGACGAACACGATCTCGATGAGACGATGGTAATCGGCAGCGGCAAAGACGGGCGCATTACCAAGGCCGACGTACTCGCGTTCCTGAAATCGGACGAGAGCAGTAACGTGACGCCCGGCGACACGGCGCCGGCGGTCGGTAGCGTGGGCGAGATCATCGGCCTCGAGCGTACCGAGCGGCGGGTGCCAATGACGCGCCTGCGTGCACGAATCGCCGAGCGCCTGATCGAAGCCCAGCAGACGGCGGCGATGTTAACGACCTTTAATGAGGTCGACCTCACCAAGGTCATGTCACTGCGCAGCCGCTATCGCGATTCGTTTGAAAAAGAACACGGCGTGCGACTCGGGTTCATGTCGTTTTTCGCCAAAGCCGCGACCGAGGCATTGAAGAGGTTCCCGGTGGTCAATGCGTCCATCGAGGGTACCGACGTTATCTATCACAATTACTATGACATCGGCATCGCTGTTTCTACCGAGCGCGGCCTCATGGTCCCGGTGCTTCGCGATGTGGATCAGATGAGTTTCGCCGAGTTTGAACGCGAACTCGGTGAGATCGCGATGCGGGCGCAGGCCGGAACAATCGGCATGGAAGAACTGACCGGAGGCACGTTCACGATAACCAATGGCGGCATTTTCGGCTCGATGATGTCGACGCCAATCCTGAATCAGCCGCAAAGTGCGATACTCGGTATGCACAATATTCTGAAACGACCGATGGTCGTCGACGACGAAATAGTCGTGCGTCCAATGATGTATCTGGCGTTGACTTACGATCACCGCATCATCGACGGTAAGGATTCAGTGCAGTTTCTTGTCACTATCAAGGAGCTGCTCGAAGATCCCGGCCGCCTGTTACTTCAAATCTAAACCGAGCGCGTCGCACGACGGACATAAAAGATATGAGTAAGAGTTATGACGTAGTCGTCATCGGTGCAGGCCCTGCCGGTTACATTGCAGCTATTCGGGTAGCACAGCACGGCATGAGCGTTGCATGCATCGATGAATGGAAGAACATGGACGGCAAAAATGCATTCGGCGGAACCTGCCTCAACGCGGGATGCATTCCGTCAAAGGCGCTGCTCGAATCCTCCGAGCTTTATCACCGCGCGCAGCATGAGTTCAAGAAACACGGCATCACGACCGGTGATGTCGGCATGGATATTGCGGTGATGCAAAAACGGCGCGCGGCTATTGTGCGGCAATTGACGGGCGGCATTGCGGGACTTTTCAAGGCAAACAAAGTTGATGGCCTAATTGGCCACGGCAAGCTGCTGGCGGACAAAAAGGTGGAGTTCACACCGGTTGACGGCAACGCAGAGAAGATTGACGCGACCCATGTCATTCTCGCATCGGGATCGGCGCCGATTGAACTCGGAGTGGCACCGTTCGATGGTGAGAACATCGTCGATTCCTGGGATGCGCTCGAGTTTGACGCCGTACCCGCGACCCTCGGCGTAATCGGCGCAGGAGTCATCGGTCTGGAGCTTGGCAGCGTTTGGGCGCGGCTCGGATCGAAAGTGACCATTATCGAAGCGATGGATGACTTCCTGTTCATGGCAGATCGCGATGTCGCTAAGGTCGCAGCACAGGATTTCAAAAAACAGGGACTCGATATCCGACTCGGCGCGAAAATGACGGCGGCCAAAGCGGGCAAGAACGGCGTCACGGTAGAATTCGAGGACCAGTCGGGTTCTCAGACGCTTGATGTCGAGAAACTCATTGTTGCTGTTGGCCGCCGGCCCTTTACCGACGGCCTGCTGGCCGAGGACTCGGGGATTCAACTGGATGACGGAGGGTTCATCGTCGTCGATGAGGAGTGCAGGACGCGGGTCAAAGGCGTCTACGCCATCGGCGATTCGGTGCGCGGGCCAATGCTTGCCCACAAAGCATCGGAGGAGGGCGTCATGGTTGCCGATCTGATTGCAGGCGAAATCGCCGAAGTGAATTACGACGTTATCCCATCGGTCATTTACACGGCGCCCGAAATCGCCTGGGTCGGCAAAACCGAAGAAGAAGTGAAAGCGAGTGGCCGTCCCTATAAAACCGGATCATTCCCGTTCGCAGCAAACGGCCGGGCCAAAGCGCTGGAACAGACCAGCGGCATGGTCAAGGTCATTGCTGCATCGGACGATGACGAAATCCTCGGCGTGCACATTGTCGGGCCGATGGCCGGCGAACTCATTGCCGAGGCCGTGCTCGCGCTGGAGTTTTCGGCGAGTACCGAAGACCTGCAGCGTACGATTCACGCGCATCCAAGCCTGGCCGAAGCAATCCACGAAGCCGCGCTCGCCACCGATAATCGTGCTCTGAATTTCATGAACCGGTAACAGGCCGCCTGCAGGCAGTAGTGTGGCGGCAGTATCAAGCCTAATGCGAATCAACAATCGCCTTTATGGACCTGAGAATGCAGCTGCAATCGCCAAAGGTATTCACCAGATCGGTGGTGAGGTTAACGGCCACATTGGTCACATCTGCCGTACCCCGGAACTGCATCAAGACCATCAATGCAAACAGCCGCTATCAGGCCAACTGCGGCCGCTTGCGTGGTAGGGTCCTGACCGGCCGCTGCTGACTGCGATATCAAGCGGTCGATGCAGCACATTGAGCAAAACGTTCTGCCGGTGCTCGATATTCTAACGTCTTTCTTGGCCGCTCGTTGAGTCGTCGAGCAACCGCATTCAGTCTATTGTAATGAACGTTTGACAGGTCCATTGCTTTCCGGAAGTACGGTCGCAATAAACTGTTGGTGTTTTCATTCGATCCACGTTGCCAGGGACTCTGTGGATCGCAGAAGGACACCTTGATGTCGGTGTCCAGGCTGAAGCGTTCGTGATCTGCCATCTTTTTACCGCGATCCCAGGTCAGCTTCCCGGTGACCCGGTACGGCGCGATCCGCAACCTCGGCCGGACGTTCCCGAATCGATACTGTGTTACTGGTCCGGCCGTGGTCCTTCGTCTTCTGCGTGTGATGACGGGATCGGCGCATCGCCCGTGGCTTCCTAAGGTACTGTATAAGCTCTTTTTCAGGACACCTCGGGCCCGGATAAACCGCGTTTTATAGATCGTCTCGTGTGACACCTGATTGTGCTCGTCGTCCGGGTATGTGCTTTTCAACCAAGCTGCGATCTGATTCGGCGACCACTCAAGCTGCAGCTTCTCTGCCACGATCAAGGCTAACGCAGGGTTTTCGGCCAGATTATCGGTCTTGGCGCCGTGGGCTCGATCCCAAGCCGCTTGCTCGGCCTTGTTCGCGCGATACCGTTGCGGGCCACCGTTGCGCCTGATCTCACGACTGATGGTCCAAGGTGCTCGAGCCAACGATGTGTCGATGCAACGCAGTGATCGGCCGGCGGCAACGCTATGTGATATCTCTTCGCGTTCAGCCAAACTCAGTGCTTGCCGTGAGCGGCAACGTGGCGGTGGTCGTATCCCACCGGTCGGTGCAAAAACACCTTGTATCGAAGAATGACTGGTTCCGAACTGACGTGCTATCGCATTTAACGACTCACCTTTCTGCCAGCGATCCCACATCTCGGCCTTGTCAGTCTCGCTGCAATAGATCCTCGTCGGATACTTCATTTTCAACATCCTCCCCTCTATAGTGAGAGTCTAGATGCTGCATTGACCGATTGATGTCATAACCCAAAGCAGACGTTTCTATACCGCTAAGACACTGAATGTGAGGCTGGAAAGATGAACACCGATAATCTATCAGCTATTGCCAAAACACGAATACGCAGACCACCGGCGAGTGTATTTGCCGCGTTTGCGAGTGCTAGTGCGATGAGTAAATTTTGGTTTACTCGACGCGATGATGGCTTGAAAAAGGGCGAATCTGTCTCGTGGTTTATTGGTAGTGGCGAAGATGCAATTTCATTTGATGTGCGTGTAAAGGAGCTCAGCGAGCCCGACAAAATAGTTATTGAGTGGGTAGGACACGATGGCAAACCTACGCAAGTCACTTGGTTATTTGAGGAAACCGAAGAAGGCGATACGATCTTGACTATCGAGGAGTCCGGCTTTACCGGCAGTAGCGACGCGATAGTCGCGCGGGCTTTGGACTCTACGGGAGGCTTCAATCAGGTCATAATCGCTGCCAAGGCTCTCATCGAGTATGGCGTTGAATTGAATGTGGTGGCTGACCACGTGTAGTCAATGTACGTTCGCGTGTGGCCGTTAGCTGCGTGTCGTCTTGCCGATTTCCGCGATGTTTGAACGACCGCTTTTGGCGGAATTGGTCATAGCGTGTTGATCGAAACAGACACTTTGACATGTGGATACTGGACTCAAGTTTCGGCTGCCAGTTCCTGCGTAAACAGGGTGGCGCCGCTGACATCCTTAAGCCGGACCGTCATCACCTCGCTCGCGCCGTCGATATCAACCTGACCGAAGAACTGCAGGCCATCTGAGGGCGGCAGGTTGGTCTGACCCTCCGGCGGCGCTTTCACAAACCTGACCTCGGGACCGAAGGTGTTGTCGAGCCTGCTTGGCCCATACGAGCCGGCGTTTATCGGCCCGCTGACGAACTCCCAAAACGGCGCGAATTCCTGGAATTGCGCCCGATTTGGATCGTAGTAGTGTGCCGCACAGTAGTGAACGTCGGCAGTGAGCCAGACGACGTTCTTGATGCCGTTGTCGCGGATGAAGCGAAGGATTTCGGCAAGATCGAATTCGCGACCCCTGACCGGACCGTCGCCATTGGCGCCATTCTCAAAGTGCTCGCCGTCGCGAACCACGAGACCGATCGGCATATCGGAGGCGATCACCTTCCAGGTGGCATTGGACCCAAGCAGCGACTGCTTCAGCCAACGCTTTTGCTGTTCGCCGAGGAAGGCGGTCTCGGGTCCAGGCTCAGCCTGATCGTTGGCCGAATTGACGCCGCGATAGGTGCGCTTATCGATGCGGAACATGTCGAGCGAAGGGCCGTAGCTGAAAGCACTGTAGACACGCTCCGGCTCTGCCGGGTGACGTCGGATCGGCAGGTAGTCGAAAAATGCCTGACTTGCACGCGCGGCCAGAAGATCGACGCTGGTTACCTTATAAGTGGCTTTCTCAGGATCGGCGGCCAGATTTTCGGTAGGGAACCAGTTGTTGGTCACCTCGTGATCGTCCCATTGAGCTAACATCGGCACCTCAGCGTTAAAGCGTCTGAGGTTCTCGTCCATAAGATTGTAGGCATACTGCCCATGGAACTCGCGGAGCGTCTCGGCGACTTTGGACTTTTCTTCGGTCACAACGTTTTTCCACATCCCGCCGTTCGGCATTTCCTTTTCAGCCTCGATCACGCCATCGGCATAGACGGTGTCGCCGGAATGGATGAAGAAGGCGGGCTCGACCTGGCGCATCGTCTCGTAGCATTTCATGCCGCCCCAATCGAGATTGATGCCCCAGCCCTGGCCAGCGGTATCGCCGGACCAGACGAAGCGGATATCCTGTTTGGTGCCGGGTGGCGTCCAGAAGCTGCCGGCGGTCGGTTCGCTGACCAGTTTGTGGTCGTTCAGATCGACCATAGTGACGCGGTAATGCATCTTCTGACCGAGCGGCAAGTCGGCAAGATCCATCTTGGCCGCATAATCTGTAGCTTCAAGGGCGGCGGGGCCACGCAGCGCCCATCTTCTTGCAAAGCTCTCGGTAGTCGAGAGCTCGACCATCATGCGGGCAGGGCGATTAGCGCGCGCCCAAAGTATGGCTCGATTGCCGGCGAGATCCCCTGTCTGTACACCGTAAGGTAGCGTCGGCCGCTGGCCGTCGCCTGTGATGATGCCAGTTGCAGCATTGGCAGCAAAAGCTCGGACCGGCAAAATGCTGCTGGTCAGGAAGCCACAACCGACCAGGGCCGAGCGCTGCAGCAGGGAACGTCGGGTAAGTAATTTTCGGTCTGCCATAACAAGCTCCGTCGATATCGTCAAAAGGCAGGCTAAGAAGCAATTGCGAGCATTCGTTGTGAGCTTGGACGCTTGCTCACCGGCATTTCCACGGAATAACGCCGCTTACGAGCCTGCCGATCGGTTACAGCCTCACTCCAATCTGCTTCATTGAATAATGCGCTTTAGGGAGTTGCCGGACATTACTTGGCCGACGGCTCCCCGTAGGCCGACATCATGATGTCGAAGATCAGGTTCTGTTCAATTACTCCTCGAACGCCATCCGCGCCGGCACCAACGGCATAAAGCGCGACGTCCTCACCTGCGTGAGTCTCATCGTTGGTCACCGACCCATCAATATTTTCGGCGCGCATGGGAATGAGCGCTTGTGCCAGTGAATCGACACCGAGTTCGGGGTCGGGCCGCGGCAAACTGGTGGCTGCGCCCGGACCGTTTGCATACTGAACGGTTCGATAGGTCCTGCCGTCAGACGCCCGTGCCGGTTCGGCATTGGGTTGGCCAGTCTTGTCGTTGGTCACGACCAAACCCAGGATCGGATTGCCGCGGGTCGCGTACCCGCCCATTGTGAATACATGAGAGTGGTCGGCCGTAACTAGGATCAGCGTTTCTTCGAGATCTACCTTCTGTAACGCCGTTTCCACGGCGCGGGCGAAGGCCTGCGTCTCGAGCATTGCATAGGCCGGCTTGCCGATATGGTGGCCGTGATCGATGCGGCCGCCCTCGACGAGCAGAAAATAACCAGCCGGGCTCGCGGCCAGACGGTCGATGGCTGCCCCCGTCATTTGAGACAGCGTCGGCTCGATCGTATCCTCGCTACGTTCGGCAACGTAAGTCATATGCGACCGGGAGAAAAGGCCGAGAACCTGCTGGTCGGACCGGATTTCGTCCAGCGCGTCCGCCGTGTCGATGAAGAGCCGCGCCGTGTCGCCTGCCAACCAGGCGCTGACGAGATCGTCGTCGCCAGTGCGCCGCGAGCCGCCAAGCTCGCGGCCGTAGAATGCCGCACGGCCACCGCCCATCGCAATATCCAGGCCACCTTCGGGCGCCAGGTTCAGCAGTTGCCAGGCAATGTCACGACAGCCTGCGGCCCAATCATCCGCTGGCAGCAATTGGTCGCTCTCCCAGTCGCGCTCCGGGGTGTGGGCATACAAACCCGCCGGCGTAGCGTGCGTGATGCGGGCCGTTGTAACGATGCCGACGTTCTTGCCGCGCCGCTTCGCGATTTCGCCGATGTTTTGCAACGGGTACTGGAAGGCGTCCTTGCAATTGCGCCGGCTGGCCTGCGGCCCAATACCAATGACCCCGGCCTTGGTTTTTACGCCGCTGAGCATCGCGGTTGCCGTGCCGGCGGAATCGGCGACCTGCTGATTAGTGTTGTAGGTCTTGACCAGGGCCACGTTGTCGAAGCGCTCGAACGGCAAGACATGCTCTTCACCGCTTTTGCCCTGCGACTGTCCATCGAAGATGCGCGCGGCAGTCACGGTGGAAACTCCCATACCGTCTCCGATAAACAAGATGATGTTCTTTGCACGATCACTCTGGACCTGATTGGACGAAAATGACGCGCATCCGACAAGGGCAGCCGCGAACAAAGAAAAAAGGACATTATGGCGTGGCGTTCGTCTTATGAATCGCTGCATGGCAATACCTGATGACATGTGAACACTCAACCGCGACAGAAGACCGTGTCGGCGCATTTACAATCCGCTCAGGCGCGAAGTGTCTCTACCGCAACATCGAAGTGATACGCGAACTGAGCAGCAAGCCCGCCTAAAGCGGAACGAGCACTGATTCTGGACTTTTCGATATCGGCCGTCCAATGTCGCAAAAAGTTCGGCGGGCGACGAACGACTTATCCAAACCTGAGTTGACTCAATGCGGTCCGCCTCTGGCCGCAAGCTGCCCCTGAAATTGGGCCAAATCGGAAGACCTGAGTCACCGCATTAGGTCCAAGCGGACATGCAGAATCTGGCAGCCGAAAATTCCTGGCGGAACGTCGACTATGCGCCTGAAAGCGGCCTTTGGGCTAGAATGAATGGAGAGGTCCGCTTGTGCCCCGTGGCGGGCATACGATCCGACACGATCTATCCTCGACAGAGACTGCGGAAATCGAGAAGAAATGTTCAGGCAAGGCGTATTTGAGAAAAACAATATCGCTTTGATCGGTGTTCCTTCGAGCGCTGGTGCCCGACAGGTAGGACAGGAGCAAGCTCCTCAGTGTCTTCGCGCTGCAGGCTTGGTACAGCGTCTGATCTCACGAGGGTATAGCGTGATGGATCTTGGTGACCTGAACCAGGTGTCCTATCGCCGCGATACGGATAATCCAAAAAAACAAAATCTGCCACTCGTGCTCGACGTTCTCGGGCAGGTAAGGGAATCGGTAAAATTAGCGATCGCGAACCGGGCGTGGCCGCTGATTCTCGGCGGCGATTGTTCGATAACGATAGGCGTGATCGCGGCAATGATTAAGCATTTTCCGGACCTTGGGTTATCGTATATCGATGGTGATGTGGACTTGAACACGCCAGAAACAACTAACACTGGAATCTTCGATGGCATGGTGCTGGCTCACATTCTCGGCCAAGGTGCGGATGAGCTGAGGCAGTTTGGAACCCGGTGTCCCTTGCTCGAGGAGCAACAAATCGCGCTGTTCGGATATAGCGTGCAGGCAGGTGGAATTGATCCGGCAGAGATCGATATTCTGCGAAACACCCAAATGGCGAAGTTTCCACTGGAGGACATCGATGCTGACGTGCAGACCGCAGCTATTCAGGCCCTCCAGGAGCTGGAAAGCAAATCTGATCATATCCTCGTGCACTTCGATGTTGATGTAGTCGATTACGACGACTTTCCGGCGGTGGACGTTCCACATAAACCGGGGCTCGCCTTGGCGCAAGCGCAGGAGGCATTGGGGGTTTTCGTTGGAAGCCGAAAATCAGTGGGACTGGTAGTGACAGAATTTAATGCTGCGCATGATGCCGGCGGCAACTTGGCCGAGACCCTGCTCGGCACTATTGAA
>Ga0224512_10004165_pt1 | contig 12356 bp, 6 predicted proteins | sample SF_May12_sed_USG_4_FD_169103 | JGI IMG/M metagenome (GOLD analysis project Ga0224512, IMG submission 169103) | Sediment microbial communities from San Francisco Bay, California, United States - SF_May12_sed_USGS_13 | ecosystem: Environmental > Aquatic > Marine > Sediment | place: USA: California... | reverse complement strand
AGACCATCACCGAGGGAGACGATGCCGTCTTCACGATCACCGTCATCAACACGGGTGAAACCGACCTGACCTCTGTAACAGTTGTTGATGCTCTGAGCCCGGCCTGCGACACAACGATTGCGACTCTGGCGGTAGGTGAATTCCAGACGTATTCGTGCACCCTCGCGTCGGTGGGCTCCTCGTTCACGAACTCCATCGATGTCATTGCAACCGACCCGATCGGTGGCACCTGGACCGCAAGCGACACGGCTGATGTGATCGTCCTGCCTACCGGTGTCATGGACGGCTTCGTGTTCGAGGACGTCGACGGCGACGGTGCGTATACCGCGGCCGTCGACCAGCCCATTGCGAGCGTCGACGTTCTCCTCAGCCTTGCCGATGGGTCGTTGCTCGTCGTCGCCACCCAGGCGGACGGCACATGGACGGCGGTAGTCCCCGTGGGTGACACGTCGGCAAACGTTGACGAGACCGACCCCGACTTCCCGGGCGGACTGGTCGAGTCGACGGGCACCGACGGGCAGACCGTCACGGTGGTCGACACCAGCACCACCTCGACCGCACCAGTCGGATACGCTCCCACGGCTCAACTGTCGGGGACTGTGTTCGAAGACACCGACGGCGATGGTCTCCAGACGGGCGAGCCTGGAGTGGGGGGAGTCGTTGTCCGCCTGTGGGAGGACGTCGACGGCAATGGCACACCTGACGTTCTCGTCTCGACAACCGCGACCGGAGGGGGCGGTGACTACCTCTTCGCCGACCTCGCCCAGGGGGACTATCTGGTCGAAGTGCTGCCGCCCGGTGGTATGGATCTGACGTTCCAGGACCAGGGCGCCGATGACGGTTTGGATTCGGACGTCTCGCCGGCAACTGGCCTGTCCGATATCAGGTCGCTCGACTTTGGCGGGGCCGGCGATATCGATGCAGGTGTCTACACGCCAGTAGTTCTCGGCGACATGGTCTTCTTCGACGTCGACGGCGATGGTCTCCAGGGCGCCGGCGAGCCGGGGGTCGGGGGAGTGATGGTCACGGCAACTTCGGCCGGCCCGGACGGTTCCTTCGGGACGGCCGACGATCGGTCCGTCTCGACCTCGACCGATTCGTCGGGTCTCTATTCTCTCCAGGTCCCACCTGGCCTCGTCGGCGTCGAGGTGGCCGAACCGGCCGGCACGGTGGTCACCACCGGAAACGACGGGTCGGTCCTCGCCGTTGTTTCCGGCGACATCGTGGACACGGTCGATTTCGGGGTCGATGCGGACGCCACGTTGTCGGGTTCGGTGGTGCTCGACGCCAATTCCGACGGGACGCTCGACCCGGCCGACGCGGGCCTGTCGGGTGTTGCCCTGACGGCCACCTGGGCGGGACCGGATGGTGTGTTCGGAACTGCCGACGACTTCGAGTTCGCCACGACGACGGCGTCAGATGGCACCTACCTGTTTGTCGGCTTGCCGCCGGGCGACTACTCCGTGACCATCGACCGCGCCGGGTTGCCGGCCGGCACCGTTGACTCCTTCGATCGTGACGGCACCGCTGACGGGACCACGTCGGTCACGCTTGCCGCCAACGAACTCGTCCCGGATGCCGACTTCGGCGTGATCGGGACCGGCGACCTGTCCGTGGTGATGTTCCATGACATCGACGGCGACGGGGTTCTCGATGCCGGTGAGCCTGCGCTGGTCGCGGTGTCCGTGACGGGCTCATGGGCAGGTCCCGACGGTGTCGTCGGAACCAGCGATGACGTCGAATACTCCACTGTCACAGATGGATCCGGTCTTGCCAGCCTGAGCAACCTTCCCGCCGGATCATTCGTTGTGGCCGTCGATGAGACCACCCTCCCGGCCGGCATGGTTCAAACAGCCGATCCGGACTCGATCCTGGACTCGATGACGAGCGCCACACTCGGTGCCGGGGAGTCGGTTGACGCCGGCCGCTTCGGATATCGCGGTTCGGGAGCGATTGGCGACACGGTGTTCTTCGACCTCGATCACGACGGCATCCAGGACTTCGGCGAACCCGGCGTCGCAGGTGTCGACGTCATCGTCATCTGGGCGGGGGCCGATGGGGTATTCGGGACCGCCGATGACGTGACCTACCGCGCGACGACGGACTCCGCCGGACAGTACCTCGTGTCCGGATTACCCACAGGCAGTTATCGAGCCTCGGTGGATCCGGCGACGACCCCCGATGGCTCGGGTGCGCCCGGCCAATCGTTCCTGCTGGGGGCAGGCCAGACGTATCTCGATGCGGACTTCGGCATAGGAGGCAACAACCCCCCGGAAGCGGTGGATGACTCTGCGGAGACTCTCGAAGACACTGCCGTGACGGTGATCGTGCTCGCCAATGACACCGATCCCGAGGGCCACGCCCTTGTGGTGACCATCGTGACCGACCCTGGCAACGGCTCGGTCGTGGTCAATCCGGACGGCTCGATCACGTATACGCCGGATCCTGACTTCTGGGGCGCCGACACGTTCACCTACACGGTGTGCGAAGCACCGGGAACGATCGGACCGATCCCGCCGGAGGGCCTGTGCGACGTTGCCGGGGTGGTCGTGACAGTGACGCCGGTCAATGACGCGCCGGTGCTTGTCTCGCCAACAGTCATCACGGGAGTCGTCGGCTCGACGCTGCCACCTCTCGCGTTCCAGGATGCTGAGAACGACCCGTTCAGCGTCGTTCTCGCCTCTGGAGCGCTCCCTGCCGGGGTGTCGTTGCTGCCGGACGGGACGTTCAGCGGGGTGCCGACGCAGGCAGGCACCTACGTGTTCTCGATCACGGTTTGTGACAACGCCGTCCCGGCGGCGTGCAGCACGGTCTTTCTCACCATGGTGATCGCGACGGGTGCCGTGTCCGGCGGCTCGCAAATCCCGTATACGGGGATCAACACCCAGTCGCAGTTGCTGCTGGCGGTGCTGCTTGTCCTCGCCGGAGCCGCATTTGTCGTCCTTGCCCGCCGCAGGCGTAGCCGGCCTTCCGAGACCGGCACGCACGACAGGGTACCGGCCCCCTCCGGATCCAAGCGTGTGGGCGCAGTGCCGCCCTCGCCTGGCCCGACCGGACCACGCCGCGTCGGCCACGGCCCTGCGGTCGTGCCGTTCGAGTCGGACGAGGGCTGAGCTCGGAGACCTCGGGCTAGGATCGCCGCACATGGCAGCAACTCGATTCGCCCGTCTCGATCCCGGTCGTCAGGGACGCCCGATTTCGGAGCGTCGCCTGGACTGGCTGTTCGTGGCGGCTTTCGGGTTCTTCGCCACGACGTCCGTCATCACTGATTCGGTGAACGGCTTGAACGGGTCCCTGGACGCCAACAGCGGCTATTGGATCGAGCGATTCATCTACGAGTCGTATGCAAAGGTGGCTGACCCACTCCTCATCCTCAACCCACCCCAGGTGCGAGTATCAGCGTGGATCTCGGCGTTCGTTTGGCTTCCGCTGTATGTCCTCTTCATTCCGGCCTTTATCAAAGGGTGGAACTGGATCCGCCCCTTCGGTCTCGTCTACGGGGGCGCCCTCACCCACGGCATGATCACGTACATGGCCGAAGGCATTTTCGGCAGGATGGCGACCGAAGGCTGGGCCAACCCGGCGTTGTGCGCCGGCTGTCTCGAGCCCAATACGCTGTACTACCTTGCGGCGAATTCCGCGTACCTCATCATCCCGGCATTGATGATCGTGCGGATGTGGCGGACCGCACCCTTCGGCGAGGTCGAACCTCGTGACGTCGAACCCGGCGATCACCCTGTGTCCATCGACCTACGGGGCGAAGAGCCGGTCCTGTCGATCGGCTCGGCTGACGACGCCGAAGTACTCGAAGAGGCGCCCCCGTCTCACTAGAGAGTCGGGTCAAGGGCGGTTGCGGCGGTGCCGATACAGGGTAGGACTGGCCCTGGAGGAGACCATGGCGACGTCGTTGTTTTCGACCGTCGGCGAGACCCACCATCTTCATAGGCTCATCACCAGGCTTGCCCTGATCGGCGCAGCCGCGTCCGCTCTGGTGCTGGTCGGTGCGTCCGCAGTGACCGGCACGTCGAGTTTCGGGCTCGAGGCCATCGGCCCTGCCCTCACCGCTCTCCTTTTGCTCCCCATGGTCATCCTCCGGCGGGAGAACGCCGCGGCCACGCTGGCGCTCGCCACCGCCTCCGTGGTGATCACGTTCAAGCTCGTCGGTTCTCCGGACACGACCGTGGCGGCCACGACCGCGGTCGTCGTCATGGCTTCGCTGTCGGTGCTCTTCTTGTCCCGCCACATCGCCCTCTCGGTGTTGGCAGGCATGGTGGCGCTCTCGATGGTTCCTCTGTTCTGGGGAACCCGGCTGGAAGGTGGCCTGGCTACCGGACTCGTCATGTCCCTGAGCTTTCTGGTCGGTGCCACCACATTCACCCTGATCCGTAGGGCGGCGGCCGAGGTCAACAGCCGGTACCGCCTGGCTTTTGAGGACGCACCGGTCGCGCTGCTCGAGTTGGACTGGACCGAGGCCCGGTCCCACCTGGCCAGGCGGGGTATTGCGGAGGTTCAAGAGGCGCTTACCGACGACCCCGGCCTTATCGTCGAACTCGTTGCGCGGACCCGGGCGGTTCGGGCCAACGCCGAGGCTGCCAGGTTGTTCGGAGTCGCCAAGCCGGCTGATCTTCTTGGCCTCATCGGCGTGCGTTTCGCGCAAGGACCGCTCGGAATGTGGTTCCAGGAGCAGTTTGTTGCCATCGGTGAAGGACGGCTCGAGACCACCATCGAAGTCTCGCTGTCCGACTGGGGCATCGACCGGTGGGTCTCGGTCAGGACCATCAGCAGCATGCCCTCCTCGGGTGTCGGGACCTCGATCCTGGCGATGACGGACCTCACTGTCGAACGCCTCCACGAGCGGAGCCTGAACGAACTCATCGAATCCAAGAACGAGTTCATCGCGACGGTGAGTCACGAGTTACGAACGCCCCTGACCGCAGTCGTTGGGCTCACCTCCGAACTGGCGACGAGCAGCCACCTCGACGAACGGGAGCGCCGCGAGCTGCTCGAGGTCGTTGCCGGGCAGTCGAGAGAGATCTCGTACATCGTGGAGGATCTCCTGGTCGGTGCCCGGGCCGAGATCGGGGCCGTGTCCGTCGTGCTCGAGCCCTTCGACCTGCTGGCCGCGGCGCGTGGCGTGGATGAGGAACTGGCGGCCGCCCTCGACTTCTCGAGCGACCCTCAACCGGTCCTTGCCTTCGGGGACACAATTCGTGTCCGCCAGATCATCCGGAATCTCGTGATCAACGCTTCGCGATACGGCGGGATCGACCGACGAGTCGTCGTGTCCGTCGATGGCTCCCGGGCGCGGCTGGACGTCCGTGACAGCGGCCCGGCCATACCGGTCGAGGATCGGGAGCGGATCTTCGAACCATATGAGCGAGCCCATGACCGAATAGGCAGGACGATGGCGATGGGGCTCGGCCTGTCCGTGTCGCGCCGTCTGGCCCGCATGATGGATGGTGATCTCGTCTACTTCCACGATGGCGAGTCGGTGTTCTGTCTCACCTTGCCGCTGGCGTTCGAGGGTGCAGAGGATGCCGTCGAGACCGCCGTCGTGTCTTCCGGCTGATCGATGCCCGGCCGGTAGGCTCAGGGACGGATGAAGCCATCAGCCCGCTCCGACATTCCGCCGTTCTACGTCATGGAAGTCATGAAGGCAGCAGCGGATCGTGAGCGGACGCACGGCGATGTGCTCCATCTCGAGGTCGGCCAGCCATCGACGCCGGCGCCACAGACGGTTCTGGCCCGCGCCGCCGCAGTCCTGGCAGACGACCGGCTCGGATATACCCATGCACTCGGCGTCGATGAGTTGAGGGGGCGGATTGCCCGGCTCTACCTGGAGCGTCATGGCCTCGAGATACCGCGCCGCAGGGTGGCTATCACGGCCGGTGCTTCGGGAGGGTTCGTGCTTGCACTCCTCGCCGCTTTCGATGCGGGAGCCCGCATCGGCATCACGGAACCCGGCTACGCGGCCTACCGGAATATCATCTCGGCACTCGGGCTGGAGTTGGTCGGTATCCGGGTCGGCAAGGAGAACCGGTACGTTCCGACGCCAGACGATCTTGCCCGGGTGGGGCCTCTCGACGGTCTTGTCACTGCCAGCCCGTCGAACCCGACCGGCACGATGTTCACCGACGAAGAGCAGGCTGCGATCGTCGACGCCTGCCGGTCACGGGGAGTCCGGCTGATCGCCGACGAGATCTACCACGGAATCACCTACGGTCGTGCGGCGCCGACCGTGCTGGAGCACACGGACGACGCGGTTGTCGTCCAGTCCTTCTCGAAATACCAGTCGATGACCGGATGGCGGCTTGGCTGGCTGATCCTCCCGGACGAGCTGGTCAGGCCATTCGAGCGTCTCGCCCAGAATCTGTTCATTTGTCCGTCGGCCATCGCCCAGCACGCCGCAATCGCCGCCTTCGACGGAACCGCCGACCTGGATGCCAACGTGGCCCGGTATGCCGCCTCCCGGGTTGCGCTCATCGAGGGTCTCGGGAGGATGGGCCTCGGCGACATGGCCCCGGTCGAAGGCGCCTTCTATGTCTGGGTGGATGTTTCGTCGCTCGAGATCGACAGCCAGGAGCTCTGTGCTCGCTGGCTGGCCGAGATCGGCGTGGCCGCCACACCCGGAGTCGACTTCGACCCGGTGGCCGGGGACAGGTTTGTTCGCTTCTCCTATTCGGAAGCGACTGTCCACATCGTCGAAGCCGTCGAGCGGTTGGAAGGATGGATGGCGGCGAGGGCGGACAGATTGGCCGGCAGAGACGGCTGATAGACTCGCCCGGCACGCCCTCGTAGCTCAGGGGATAGAGCACCGGCCTCCGGAGCCGGGTGCGCAGGTTCGAATCCTGCCGAGGGCGCTTTCGTGTGCCGCTACACAGCGACCTGCACCTTTTCGACGCTGCCATTCTGGACGATGAATCCGCGTCCTGCCGGTGCGGTCCCGGTCGGGCGGGGGAGGCGTACACCGAGCAGGTCGCCCGCCCCTTCGAGTGGGTCGAGCAGGATACCGATTCTGGACTGCCGTACTCTCCGCGTCCAGTGCCCGTAGAGGGATGCAGCGTCCTCCATCCGCACCGCTGCCACGACGCGTACAGGTGCTCTCCGGGACCGGATGAGGTCGTCGAACCCGTCGATCATCTCGGCATCGTCGACGAACACGACGACATCTGCAGTGGCCTTCGCGAGGCCACGCACGAGATCCCCGACCTCGTCAGGGTCGTGGACGACGTGCGAAAAGAGGCCACCGTGTTGCTCGAGAGGCGACCGCCGCGGAACAATCGCAACCCGGTACCCATCCGGGTCGGCGGCGCTGATGGCTCTGGCCATCGTGAGGAGGGTGGTGCTCTTGCCTGTTCGGGCCGGTCCGCTGACGAAGACGTGGTCGTGGGGTCCCACCTCGACGCCCGCCACCGCTAGGTCCTCCTCGCCCAGGCCCAGCGGAATCCACCAGTGATCGTCGGTGATGTCGGCGATCAGCCCGTCGAAGTCGAGCCGGCCGGGTAGAACCGGGATGGTCGGCCGGTCGCTCGCTCCTGTGCGAGGCGTGACCGACCGATGGTTGTCCGCCACCTGGAGCACCAGTCCGGAGCCGACGTGAACACCCCGTCCGAAGGTGGCCGGTGGGGCGAGTCGTGGTGATATCCCGAGCGCCGCCAGGGACGTGTCGTCGGCGAACGCGAACGCCACCCGATGCGTAAAGGAACCGACCAACTTCGATCGGATGGCGGTTGCCGTGCTCGCCGTGGCGACGACGTGGATCCCGTACAGGTGGCCTTTGGTGAGAACCTCGGCGAATGTGTCGGCGTCGTCTGCGAGATGGTATGGCTCGAGCACCCTCTGGACATCTGCGATGTCGTCGACGACCAGGAACACCTTGTGACTCGTCGATGTCTGCCGGCGCCGCTCGAGTTCGCGTGCGAGATGGCGGAAGAGGCGGTGTCTCCGCTCGCTGTCATCGGCAACCACCGGGTCGGCAATGTGGTCGGCGGGCGGTACGGATGTCGTGCCGTGGCTGAGGGGAAAGACACTCGCCTCGTCGGGCCGGTAGCGAGAACATGCGGCGCGAAGGACGGTCTCAACGGCGGCCTCCGGTCCCGTCCCGGGAAGTCCGAAGAACACGGAGTGACCGTCTTCGGGTATCCAGGCCATGGGCACCTGGCGCTGGTGAACAGGGTCGTCTGCGAGCGCGTAGGGGATGCCGGGCTCGTGGGTGAGGATGTCGCGGAGATCCACCGACGAGGGGAGTGGTTCGGGCCACGGTGTGCGGGGTGGCGGGAACCCTGCAGAGTCGGCCGCCTCGACGACCGCCCGGACGATGCCTGCCAGATCCGTTGCGCCGTCTTCCGCCGGTCGTCGTGGCGCTGGTCCGGCGTCGAAGGGTCGGGCGGTGATCGCCGCAGCAGACGACCCGGACCCGCTCACGTAGGCAGATTGAAACTCGACGAGTTCGGACGGACCGAACCGTGCCATGCCGCGGCCGGGAGTCGATCGGGGGAGGTGGGCCGGGGCAGGATCGTCGACCACGTCGCGGGCGTCGGCGACGTCCTGGACGCGCAACGAGATCCGCAGGTTCGTGTTGGCACGAATCGTGTCCTTGACGACGCCGGCCGGGCGCTGCGTGGCCAGCAGCAGGTGCACTCCCAGCGAGCGGCCTCGTGCCGCCATGTCGACCAGCGAGGCCATGAAGTCGGGAAGCTCGTTGGCCAGCGCAGCAAACTCGTCGATGACGATGAGCAGTCGGGCGAGCAGGGTTGGATCGTCCAGTTCGCCGATGTCGGATGCGCCTGCGTCTCTCAGCACGTGCTCGCGATAGCGAAGCTCTGCCTCCAAACAGGTCAAGGCTCGTGACGCCAGGTGGTCGTCGAGGTCGGTGACGATGCCGGCGACGTGCGGGAGATCGGCACACACATCGAAGGCGGATCCACCCTTGTAATCGATAAGCACGAAATTGAGACGCGCCGGGTCGACGTGCAGGGCGAGCGATGCAACCAGCGTCCGCAAGAACTCGCTCTTCCCCGCCCCGGTTGTGCCGGCGAGCAGCCCGTGTGGTCCGTCCGCGACCAGATCGATGTCGAGCCGGCCTTCGGGGCCGACACCGATCGGCGCGCTCACAGGGCCCCCGGCCGTCCAGCGACGGCGAATGCCGTCCGGGGTCGTATCACCGATCAACTCGACGAGCCGCAGAGAGCGGGGCAGGCTCCGTGCGGCGGTGACCAACTCCGGGTCGGACAGCCGGGCGAGGGCCCGGGCGCTCTGGTCGGCGATGTCGAGTGATACGAACACCCCGGTGCCTCCCCCCAGCGAACCCCCGGAGCCATGACGCATCTCGTATCCGACATCGGAGGTCTCCACGATGTAGGTGGTCATCGCAGGCAACTTCCCGGCGTCCTCGGCAAGGACGACCAGGTCGATGCCCCGGGTTATGGCGGACTGGAGGACTGGCGTGTGCAGCGGCGAGAACGGTTGATCGACCACGAACACGCCCCGCCGGCCCTGTTCGCTCGCCCTGGCGAATACCCGCTCGGACTCGGATGGAGTGTGACACAGCAGAGGGCTGTCGTCGTCTGTTGCATGCGGTAGCCACGCCATCCATCTCCAAACGGATGGCTCGTCGGAGTGGGTGAGGGCGCCGAGCGCCAGGTCCGCAGGACCGTGATGGACTGCCAGTTGCAGGATGAGCGATCGGGCCATCGCCCTCCTCTGTGGTCGCGGTCCTACGATTCCGATCACGGTTCCGCCCCGAAGACCGAGCACCGCCGGGAACGCAGCCGTTGACGCGGTCCGGGTGAGGATCACCCGGTTGCAGTCGGCATCCGGAGCCATCGCCGGTATCGGTGGCGGGCCGTAGCCGACGTAGACGTCGAGGAAGTCGGCGTGGTGAGGTCGTCTCTGCCAGAGCGTTCCGTCTGCGGTCCTGGCTCGCTTGGCCACCTCGACCATCGATGGATGCGAAGTGGTGGCTGACTGATGTTCGGTGCGGAGCCAGTCACCGACCGCACCGGCGTACGCCCCAAGATCAGACGTCCGGCGACGCGAGTTGGCTTTGCTGCCCGACCGTGCACGCCACTTGCCGTCCACGTGGTTGAGGAACGCCATGAAGGGCGAGAGCAGCATGAAGAGAGCAAAGTGCCAGCGGCGAAAGAGCACGACGAGAACTGCACCCATCACGAGTGGCCCAACGATCATGGTCCAGCGCAACGCCGGCGATCGAACGGGGTCCTCAGGGATGGGAGGTGGTGTCGGAAACGGCGCCGAAGGCTCGGGCAGCCGACGGGGCGGACGGTGGACGACCACCGCCAACGACGGCTCGAGCGCCGCCGGCGCCGAGACCAGCCAGACCGTGTCGGCGAAAGCGATCACGGACCCGACCGGCCGGGTCGCGTGCGGGTGCCCGGCAGCCACGGAAAGGATTGTTCCTGCCCGTGCTCCGGATAGTCCTTGGAGCTCACGCACAGGATCTGGCGATGCCGGCCCGGGCCTGGTGGTCACTTCCAGCCCGTCGTAGATCGGGAGGTCGGCCATCGCCGTCGTAGCCGGGAAGTGATGGGAGCCGATCCACATGCCGCCGGCCAGCGCCGAGAGGTCCGGAGAAGCCGCTGCCACCTCGGAAAGAGTCGCCGCTCCGGGAGCCGAGATCGCCAGAGGGGTGCTGCGCTCCGAGTCGGTGATCACGAGCCGGGCGTGGACGGAAGCGGACGCCTGATCGGTGGCCGGGACCGTCACGGGATCACCTCGGCACGGGCGGCGAGCTCGGCTGCAATATCGGCGATCCAGTAGCTGATCGCCGATTCAGCCCGTTTGATCGCTGCGACCCAACCGCCCGCTTCGGATTGAAGGGCGTCCGTCACGGGGGCGTCGATCGCCTCCGGGAGACCCTGGCGATACGCGATCAGGTCGGATTCGATCGCCTGGAGCTCGCCGCGCAGCACAACCAGTTGCCCCCTTGCCCAACGCAGAGTGTCGTCGTAGGCCACACGAATCTCCTTCGTCGTTGGCCGGGGGGACCGCGCCCGGCGCAGTCCCCCCGATCTTCATCATCCCGCAGCTGCGAAGTTGAATGTGGTCGCCACGTCGGCCATCGCCTGGTCGTAGCTGTCCACGTTGCCTGCGGTCGTGTCCAGGTTGGCGAGGAACTGGTTCATGACCCCTCTGAATTCGGCGATCAACTCACCGAACGTGGTGGCCGGCCCGGTAGCGCCGGCGTCTTCCCACAATCCCGCGTGGCCCTGGTATTTGCTCTCCAGCGCATCGATCGCCTGGGCCATTTCGCCCCTCGACGTCTGTACCTGTCGCTTCAGATCGGCCATATAGGCCGGGTCGAAAATCGTCTTTCCCGCCATCGTCGTTCCTCCTTGATCGTGGGTGGTGCCTTCTTCACTACCCTTGTTGGCGCACTATAACGATAGTTAACGTTGTGTCAAGCGCGTGGGTGTTAGTCGGTCGACGGCGATGTGGCTACGCTTGCGGTCCTGGAGGATGTCAATGGCTTGGGACAACGTGCTCCCGGCGACCTGGACGTGGGACGCCGACAGAGCGGTCATCGGTGGGGTGGCGCTCGACGAGATCGCCGACGCCGTCGGAACGCCCTGCTACGTGGTCGATGAAGCTCATCTGGCCGGCCGCCTGAGCCGTTTTCGCGCGGCCTTCGGGCCGGACGTAGGTCTCGTGTACGCCGCCAAAGCGTTCTGGTGTCTGGCGATGGCCGAGACGCTGGCCCCCGCCGGGTGGATGGCGGACGTCGTGTCCGAAGGAGAACTGGCGATCGCCCTCGCCGGCGGCTTGAGCCCGTCCCGGATCCTCGTGCACGGCAATGTGAAGACCGACCGTGAGATCGAGTTGGCGATCGCAGCCGGTGTCGCCAGGATCGTGGTTGACGCTCCCGACGAGATGCGACGGGTGGTCGCCATCGCCGACGGACGCCGCGTCGAGCTCATGCTCCGGCTCAACATCGATGTCGGCGCAGACACCCATCCCAAGATCCGCACGACCGGCGCGGCCGCGCAGTTCGGTATGACGACTCGCCAGGCCGACGAAGCTCTTGGGGTCGTCGGCCCGGGGGTGTCGGTGCGCGGTGTCCACGTGCACATCGGGAGCCAGCTTCGTGATCCGCGGCTCCACGCCGAGGCGCTTACCGAAGTCGGCCGGTTCGTCGAGGAGCGCCGAGAACGATTCGGCGATACGGGCTCTTTCGACCTCGACATCGGCGGAGGTTTCCCGGTCGCCTACCTCCATACCGACGTGATCGAACCACTCGAAGCTTTCGCCGATGCGATCCTGTCCGCCGCATCCGGTTTCCCCGAGGCTCGGATCCTGGTGGAACCGGGCCGGTCGGTGGTCGCCACGGCGGGTGTCTC
>Ga0224512_10004164_pt1 | contig 12356 bp, 14 predicted proteins | sample SF_May12_sed_USG_4_FD_169103 | JGI IMG/M metagenome (GOLD analysis project Ga0224512, IMG submission 169103) | Sediment microbial communities from San Francisco Bay, California, United States - SF_May12_sed_USGS_13 | ecosystem: Environmental > Aquatic > Marine > Sediment | place: USA... | reverse complement strand
GGGGATGCGCATCGTCGTTTCCGTCTGCTCGGTTGGCGTCGAAAGACCGCCCGTTCCTCGGGAGCCTTCGGCGGACTCGGCAAGCGGGGGCGCGACCAGCGTCGTCAGCCGTCGAGCCAGCACGGTGGAGGGAGGCGGAGTCGCCGATGGGAAGAGTGCAGTGGCGACGACGAATCCAACACTTCCCACGACCGCTGTGATGAGGACGCGTCGCGCCCATTTGTTGAGCCACATGTCGTCGAATTTGTTCAAGAAGACCGCCGCCCCAGCTGATGTTGGCTCACTTTACGCGGGCCGGGCCCCTATCCAACATCCAGCCGACCGACAACGGCGCCGCACGGGCAGGCGTAGGAATGGGAGTCGAGCACGTCGCTCTGGCGGATGAAGACGGGTGCGGCAAGCGAAGGGCAATGGGTGGTGAGCGAAACCTCCTCCAACTCGCGCGCCTCGGGGTGAAGGCCGCGACGCAACCGGTGTACCTTCATCCGCTGCAGGTCGAGTTGGCGTCGTGCCTCCATGCGAGCTGCGTAGCTTTCCCGGCGACGCGTGAGATCGTCATAGTGACGCCAGGTGGTGAGCAACGAGCCGATGGCATCCTCGAGCACGGGGTGCAACATGAGATGCGACGATAGCGGTCGCCGGGCCCTGTTAGAATCATCACTGTGACGATATCGGCAATCGAGCCCAGACGCTGCGCGTGGTGTGCGGAGCTGCTGCCGCCTTCGGAAGGGCCGGGTCGGCCGCGGCGATACTGCCGGCGTGCCCACCGCCAGCGCCATTACGAGGCCCGTCGCCTGGCGGCAGCCCAGGGACTGGCGTCTGACGAAGTTCTGTTCGGCCGCGAGCAGTTCGACGCCTGGCGCGACCGCATTTATCAGCTCGAAGCCGCTATCGAAGACGCCGAACAGGATCTGGGCGAGGCCCCGGCGCTTCGGGAGTACACGGAGGCGTTTCAGGGCTTGCTGGCGGCGGCGCGACGGACGGCCGCGTTTCGGCTCGAACCGAGGGCAATCGGTTCCGAATAGGGTTCAGGCCCGCATTGCCCGGCGGGCCCGTTCCCGCAGCGATTGCACCCACCGGCGAGGACGCTCGAATTCGCTTCCCAGCACAGCCAATCCGGCGATGATCACCACCGTCCCAGGGCCGGGGATGAATAGCAGGACGATGCCGATGACCACGATCACGACCCCGAGGACGGCGACGATCATCCGGCGAAGCAAGCTCAGCGACTTCATTGCGCCCCCTGTGGCATCACAAGGGTCTACTTTACCGAGTCCTGGATTCAGACTCCAAGACCGGGCGGCGTGGGGGAGTGGTGGTCTACAGTCCGTGCATGAACCTCTCCCGCCTGCTCGAGGCGCTCGATCTCGTCAAGGAGCGCCGGACCAGCCTCCGGATTGATACGGAGCGGGCGGTGGAGCCGGCCCTCATTGCCGACCTCTGTGGAGCGGCGGTGTGGGCCCCCAACCATCGGTTGACCGAGCCCTGGCGATTCGCAGCACTCACCGGAGCGGCGCGAACTGCCCTCGGTGAGGTGGCCGCCACCGCATTGCTGGCCCGGGGGTCGACCGACGAGGCCCGCCTCGCCAAGACGCGGTCGAAGTACTTGCGAGCACCGGTGGTGTTGGCTGTGGGGTGCGCACCCGAGGGTGACCCCATCCGACATGCCGAGGATCGCGACGCAGTGGCCGCCGGCGTCCAGAACCTCCTCCTGGCGGCCACGGCAGCCGGCCTGGCGTCCTGTTGGGCGACCGGCATCGCCGCCCGTGAGCCGGCGACGACCGAGTTGTGTGGGTTCGAAGCCGGGACCGAGATCGTGGCCTTGATCTATCTCGGCTGGCCGATCGGCGAGTCGGCGCCACCGGGAAGGGCCGCCCCGATCATTAACTGGGTCTCCGGCCCGGACTCAATACGTCACAGTGACGTTAAGAACCTAGATACCGGGAGGGGCGATGTGCCGGTCGAAGACCGTTAATAAGCCCGAATGGCGTCTACTCCATCCAGTTCGAAGGCCAGGTCGTCGATCCAGCAGTACCACCAGGCCTCGCCGGGTTCGAAGCTGCGGATGAGCGGATGATCGGGGTGGGTCTCGTGGTGCTGGCGAGCGTGGTGGTGCTCGGATTGATCGCAGCACCCGACGTGACCGCACGTGGCGCACATGCGGAGGTGTACCCAGGCCGAGCCGATTTGCAGACAATCCTCGCATCCGTCGGTCCGCGCCGTTACCGCGCCGATTTCCGTCGGGATGTGCGTGCAATCATCGGGCATTGGGACAGCGTATCCCGTTGAGCCCGGATAGAAGCGCCCATAATCCCCGTTATGTAAAGCTGTGCCCTTGGCGGCTCGTTCACTGCTGCTCCCCCAACACTCTGCCGCAGTTGACGGCCGTTTCTGGGAATCTGCCGGCGTCAGCGCCGCCGGGTGCATCGGCATCGCGCACCGGGGAGACCGTCGACGAATTCCCGGCGGGTCGTCGGGCATGCCATCCCGCGGGGAGCGCTCCCCCGCCGACTAGCGGCGGCTCACTCCCCAGCGGACGGCAGCAAAGGCCAGCAAGCCCCACCAGATGCCTGCCAGCGCGCCGACGATAACGTCCCCGGCAGTGTGCACATCGAGCAACACCCGTGAATAGACCACGGCCACGGCCCACAGCGGCAGCACGACGACGGTGAGGACCCGTCGCCAGCCGTCGAGCCACACCAGTCCGGTCGCCACCATCATGGCCGCCAGGGTCATGGCCGCGGTGGAGTGGCCCGATGGAAAGGAGTATCCGGTTTCGTGTGCCCAGTGGGCCCGGACCCGGTCCGAGAGCAACGGGCTTTCGAGGCTCGCCAGAATCTGGCCGAGGGGCCGGCGGCGGGCGGCCTTGTTGCCGATGGTGTAGAAAGCGTCGGCGTCCGGGAAATCGGTCCCGAGCGCGCCGCTGTCGGCCAGTTCCTCGATATTGGGTCGGGGTACTGCGAAGTACGGCTTGACCACGTATTCGTTGAGAGCGGCGTTTCCGGCCAGGAAGAGCAGAAGCACCAGGGCAAAGGCGCCGGCTTCGAACACCCGTCGCCGGCGACCGATTCCCGGCCGGGTAATGACCACCCCGGCGACTCCCGCTCCCAGGATCGCCAGTTGTGGCCATGAAGCCGTATCGGTGACCCGCACCACCGCGTCGGCGAAGACGGTGTTGAGAGCCATGTCGGGGAGCGCCAGGCTGAGGAAGGCGGCGGCCAGGATGGCTGACAGCACTATTACGACCTGTTTCCGCTCGGCCGACGGCATCAGTCGAAGAGCGTCGGAATGAGCGTCACCGGCTGGGCCGCCGGGGACTGCTCGGGCTCGGACGGCCCCACCAGACGTTCGAGCAAGCCCGCCCAGTCGAACGTCTCGGTGATTTCCGAGGCCGGGATGGTGGCGAGGCGGTCGGGGCCGATGTAGAGCGGGACGATGGCATCGAGGATGCCCTCGATTTCGTCGCGGAAGCGCCGGTTGGTGCTGCGGACTCCGTCGCTCCGCAATGGAGTGTCGGGGAGCAGCCGCACGAATAGGTTGTAGGTCGAGCACCACTTTCGCACCAGGGGCTTGACGTCGAAGGGGTCCACTCCCCCGGTGGCGCGCAGGAAGTAGGCGAAGTTGTCGATCACGGCGCGATCGGTCACCAACACATCGGCCCTGTTGCGCAATTCGAGCTCCTGTTGAATCTGGGCCATGAGCACCCACAGCTGGGCCTCCGGAGTTGCGCCTTCGTTGAGCCCGAGCGGGTTGAACCGGATGACCTCGCGGCCGACCTCCACGCTGCGGCCGCTGCGGCCCACCGCGCCGGCAAAGGAGTGCACCGCGTTCGTTTTCCTCACCGAATGGGATCCAATGAAGGCGATCTTGGAGGACTTGTTCATCTCACCGGCTCGACGCTTGGGTCTGAACGCTACCGCCTCGCGCCTGCCGGGGATATCCATCGGGTTATCGTGGTCCCGTGAGATCCATCACTAAGCCTGCTCGGTTGTTGGCGGTCGGCCTGCTCATGTCGGCCGCGCTCAGTGCGTGCGGTGGCAGTTCGACCGTGGCCGTCGAACTCGTCGAGCCGGCGCGGGCCGCCGACGTGCTCGAGGACCGCGCGGACGAGGTCGTCTTGCTGGACGTGCGCACCCCCGAGGAGTTCAACGAGGTGCGGGTACCGGGATCGATCAACGTCGACTACTACGCGCCCGACTTCTCCGCCCAACTCGATCAACTCGCCAAGGACGTGCCCTACGTCGTGTATTGCCGGTCGGGCAACCGCAGCTCCAGAACGATGGACATCATGACCGACCTCGGCTTCTCTGAGGTCTTCGATGTGGCCGGCGGCATCATCGCCTGGAACGAAGCCGGGCTCCCGCTCGAGAACTGATCAGGTCGAACATCGCCGGCGTCGATGGGTCGCCTCTCGAGAAGAACGTCTTCGGGCTTTCGGCGGCCCCGGACCGGCGTGACTGCAGCCCATCCAGCACCCAGCGTCGCGAGCGCGACCGTGCATCGGCAGGTTGTAGTCATGGCCCGTGGTTCCGGGGCCACCGAGCCGCCAGGCGGCGTCGACTTCGACCATCGCCGGGACGCAGGGCGGAGCTGCGACCGGCTGGTCGCGGCCGCTTGTCGCGACCGTTGCCGGGGTAGCTTTCTGGGATGTCGCGCAGCGCTCCGGAACAAACTGCAGGGAAGCCGGCACTCGATCGCCTGTCCACACTCGACCGGTTCTTGCCGGTATGGATACTGGCTGCCATGGTTCTCGGTCTCGGCCTCGGGAGGCTCTTCCCAGATCTCAACGACTGGCTGGATACGGTCAAGATCGGCACGGTCTCGCTTCCGATCGCCCTCGGCCTCCTCGTCATGATGTATCCGGTACTCGCCAAGGTGCGCTACACGCAGATCGGCCGAATCGCCGCCGACCGTCGGCTGATGGTCTCCTCGCTGATTCTCAACTGGCTGATCGGACCGGCGCTCATGTTCACGCTCGCATGGCTGCTGCTGCCGGACCAGCCCGAGTACCGCACCGGACTAATCATCATCGGGTTGGCCCGCTGCATCGCCATGGTGCTCATCTGGAACGACCTCGCCTGCGGTGATCGCGAGGCGGCCGCCGTGCTGGTGGCCGTCAACTCCGTCTTCCAGATCGTCGCCTACTCGGTGCTCGGCTACTTCTACCTCGAACTCCTGCCCGACTGGCTCGGGCTGGAGACGGCCGCACTCGAGGTTTCCATGTGGGAGATCGCCAAGATCGTATTGGTCTTCCTCGGCCTACCCCTGGCGGCCGGCTTCTTGACTCGGTGGTGGGGCGAAGGCTCACGCGGTATCGAATGGTATGAGACCCGCTTCCTCCCCAGACTGGCCCCGTGGGCGCTCTACGGCCTGCTGTTCACCGTCGTGATCCTCTTCGCATTGCAGGGCGAGACCATTACGGCCCAACCGTTCGACGTGGCTCGAATTGCTGTGCCACTGCTGGCCTACTTCGGGCTCATGTGGTTCGTGTCCTTTGCCGTCGGCCTCCGGCTGCGGCTGAGCTACGAGAAGAACACCTCCGTGGCCTTCACCGCCGCCAGCAATAACTTCGAACTGGCAATTGCCGTCGCCATCGGTGTTTTCGGCGTGACGTCTGGAGAGGCCCTGGCCGGCGTCGTCGGACCTCTCATCGAGGTTCCGGTGCTCGTCGGCCTCGTCTACGTCGCATTGTGGGCCCGCCGACGGTTCTACCCGGTCGTCTGAGTCGTCTCTGATTCCTCCGGGTGGGCGTAGAGTGACCCCACCATGCGAGTCACCGAACACCTGGAGCGGGCGACCAATCCCTTCATAACGTTCGAGATCATCCCTCCGAAGCGGGGAGGGGACTTGCCGAGCCTGCTCGGGCTCATCGAGGACCTCATGGCCCATCGGCCGCCGTTCATCGACATCACCAGCCACGCCGCTGAGGTCGTCTACGAGGAAGTTCCCACCGGTTACGAAAAGCGCATCAAACGCAAGCGGCCGGGCACCCTCGGCGTGTGCGCCCTCATCCAGAACAAATTCAACATCGACGCCGTTCCTCACATCTTGTGCGAAGGTTTCACCCGGGAAGAGACCGAGGACTTCCTCATCGAGCTCCGCTACCTCGACATCGACAACGTGCTGGCCATCCGCGGCGACTCGTCGGGGTATGAGAAACGACTCGAGCACGGGCGCAGCCGCAACTTCTACGCCTCGGACCTCATCACCCAGATTGCCGAGATGAACAAGGGTGTCTACCTGGAAGAGCTGCTGGATGCGGCGCCCACCGACTTCTGCATCGGCGCGGCCGGGTACCCCGAGAAGCACTTCGAAGCCCCCAATCTGAGTGCCGATGTGGCCCGGGTGAAGCAGAAAGTCGATGCCGGTGCCGAGTATGTCGTGACTCAGATGTTCTTCGACAATCGCCACTACTTCAACTTCGTCGGAGAGTGCCGAAGCCAGGGCATCACCGTTCCCATCATTCCCGGCATCAAGGTGCTGGCTACGCAGCGGCAGGTGGTGACCATCCCCCGCACGTTCCACTGCGAAGTCCCCGCCGCCCTGGCCGATGAGGTCATGGGTGCCGATGAGCAGTACGCATCCGACATCGGAGTGGCCTGGGCAGTGGAGCAGACCCGCGAGCTCCTCGAGCGCGGCGTTCCGTCGGTCCACTTCTACGTGATGCAGAGCGCCCGGCTCGTCAACGGGGTGCTCGCCAAACTGGACGTCTAGTCCCGTGCGGAGGTGGGATAATCCCCGACCGGGTGGCGACAAGGAGTCGGCACCGACGGAAGGATTACACGGATGATCGATATCGGCGAGAAGGTGCACATCATCGAACGGCGCCTGTTCGACGGCGATGTTCGACGTCACTTCTTCGGTGAAGTGGAACGCGTCGAAAACGCCGCGATGCGAGTGACCGGCTACGCGTTCCTGTATGACGCAGGATCGACCAAGTATGTCCGCAGCGCCAACCGGCGGACCCGGATCATCCCGCTTGCGTCCAGCGGGTTCATCCTGAATGTGGCCCCGGCCGGCACTCAGGTCGAGAAGGTGCGATACGAGGAAAACTCGGAGGGCCGGCTGACCGTCACCGACGGTGGGAGCTTCAGCCTCGATATCAACGAGTTCAGCCGACTCCGCTGACCCTTCCCCCGGCAAGGCGGCAGTAGACGGAAACGATGACCGGGTCCCACTGGTATGGGAGCGTGCCGGTCCGAAATGGCTCGCTCGTCCGAGAGGCGACAAGCCTCGCGAACACGGGCACCAGGCCGGCCATCCCGGAACCGATCGATGACTTGACACGTCCTCTATGGTGGGAGCGGGTTGTTCCGAGGAGGTCAGATTGGTGTTCGTGTGGTCCGATGAACTGGCGTTGCTGCTGCGGGATGAGGGGGAAGCCACCACTCGCCAGGTCGGTCACTGGATTGCCTCGCCGGTCGGTTACCGGCTTCCGGACGGCGCCGACCCCGTCGTTTTTGCCCGCCAGCTGTTGGCGAGCGAGGCACCCGACCACCGCCGAGCCTCCTAGGAAGGCCTCAGGCCAGCGCCGCCTCCACCGCCGCCCGAGCGTGGAGTGCGGTTGTCGGGAAGTAGGAACAAGCAACAGCCTCGGGTGGGAGCAGCAGTTCTATTTCGGTGCATCCGGCGATGACGCCTTCGGCACCTGCAGCCACCATGCGCTCGATCACGGCCAGGAATTGTCGGCGTGACGCCTCCCGGACCTCACCTCTGACCAGCTCATCGAAGATCACCCGGTGCACCATCTGGCGGTCTGCCCGCTCGGGAATCCTAATGTCGAGGCCGCGGGCCGTGAGACGTCCGCGGTAGAAGTCCTGTTCCATGGTGTAGCTGGTCCCGAGGAGGGCCAATCGGGTGAGGCCGGCCCGTTCAACGGCCGCGGCGGTGGCATCGGCAATGTGGAGGAACGGCACCGTGATTGCCGCCTCGATCACCGGTGCCACCCGGTGCATGGTGTTCGTGCACAGCACGATGAGCTGGGCTCCCGCCGCCTCGAGCCGGGCTGCATCGGCTGCCAGTAGCCCACCGGCCTCCTCCCAGGCATCGAGCCGTTGTAGTTTCTCGATCTCCGCAAAGTCGTAGGACCGGATGACGAGATCGGCGGAATGCGTCCCTCCGAGCCGCCGTCGTACCTCGGTGTTGATGAGCCGCTCATACTCGACCGAGGATTCCCAGCTCATGCCGCCGAGCAATCCGATGGTCTTCACGCCTCTGCAGCCTCCTCTCGATACCGGACGATACCGTGACCCGAGGTGCAGCAGGACCCTCGGTAGCCTCACTGCATGGCCTTGCGTGACATCGCTCTGGAGCAGATGGACGGAGGCTCCTTCGACGTCCTCATCGTCGGAGGAGGCATCAACGGGGCGGTGTCGGCGGCCGTCCTGGCCGGCCGGGGAGCGAATGTGGCCCTCATCGATCGAGGCGATTTCGGCGGGTTCACCAGTCAGGCCTCCTCCAACCTCGTCTGGGGTGGATTCAAATACCTGGAGAGCTACGAGTTCTTCCTCGTACGCAAGCTGTGCGTTTCACGCAATCGGCTCATCAGGGCCTACCCGGACAACGTCAAGCCGATCGGGTTCCTGGCCACCCTCGACCAGACCTCACCCTTTCCTCCCTGGCTGGCGGCCCTCGGCTCCTTCGTCTACTGGGCGATCGGTAGCTTCCGGACTCACCGGCCCCGGATTCTCAGGCCCAAGAAGATCGAGTCGGTCGAGCCGATCATCAACACGACAAACGCCAGGGGAGGAGTCGAGTACTACGACGCTTATCTGACCGACAACGATTCACGATTCGTGTTCGGTTTCATTCGATCCGCGATGGATGTTGGCGCCAAAGCCGCCAACTACGTCGAGCTCCTCGGTGCCGAGCGAACCGGGACGGGCTGGCGCGCCAACCTGCGCGATCTCGAAACCGGCTCGGATTTCTTCTGTCATGCCCGCGTGATCGTCAACGCCGCCGGGCCCTTCGTCGACGTTCTCAACGAGGAGCTGGGACCGGAGACGCAGCATCGAATCGTCTACTCGAAAGGAATCCACCTCGTAGTGCCGCAGTTGACGACCAGCAAACGCGTCCTGGCGTTCTTCGATGACACCCAGCGTTTGTTCTATGTCATCCCGATGGGGCGCCGATCGGTGATCGGGACGACCGATACCAGGGTCGATACCCCCTACACCGCGGTCACCGAGGAGGACCGGGATTTCCTGCTCGGACAGATCAACGCCCGTCTCGATCTGGATGTGCCGCTCTCCCCTGCCGACGTCATTGCCGAGCGATCCGGGGTGCGCCCGCTCGTGGTCAAGCGCACCGGAGGCGACCAGGAACACGCCGATTGGACCAAGCTGTCCCGCAAGCACGAGATCGAGCTCGATCGTCCCCGCCAGGTCATCACGGTGTTCGGCGGCAAGCTGACCGATTGCCTCAACGTCGGGGAGGAGGTGGCTGAGGCGGTTGAGGCCCTCGGGGTGCCACTCGAAGAAGACACCGGGAGCTGGTATGGGGAGCCGGCCGCCGCCACCCGTGCCGAGTTCTACCGCCAGGCACGGCTCATGCGCCTCGACGACCTGCGCAAGAAACCCGACGTCGAGCCGCTCAGCGACCGGCTGTGGCGGCGGTACGGGCGCCGTGCCTTCCAGATGCTCGACGCCATCCGCCAGGACCCTTCCATGGGCAAGGACATCATGAAGCACGCCGACTACCTGCGCGTTGAGCTTCACCTGGCCGCGCGAACCGAGATGGTGACCAAGCTGGAAGACTTCCTCCGGCGCCGCTCGAAGATCACCCAGGTGATCCCGGAGGAGGCGGTCCGGGAATCTGATGGCCTGCGCGAGGTGGCCGAGATCCTCTTCGGCGAGCGCGCCGACGACAAGCTCATCGAGTATTTCGGCGAGCTGCCGGTCTAGCCTGCCCTCGTGACTGAGACCATCGTGACCCTCGACGACGTCCACGCTGCCGCCGAGCGGCTCAAAGGTGTTGCCAATCGCACACCGGTGCTAACCAGCCGAACGCTGAACCACCTCGTCGGCGGAGAGCTCCACCTCAAAGCAGAGTGCTTCCAGCGCACCGGATCGTTCAAGTTCCGGGGCGCCTTCAACGCCATTGCCCGCTTGCCGGACCGATCGCGAGCGCACGGCGTCGCCACCTACTCGTCGGGCAACCATGCCCAGGCGGTGGCATTGGCGGCCGCTCTCCACGACGTTCCGGCCGTCATCCTGATGCCGGAGGATGCACCCCGGCTCAAGATGGCGGCCACCCGGGACTACGGAGCCGAGATCGTCACCTACGACCGCTACGCCGAGGAACGGACGTCTCTCGGCGAGGCCATGGCCCAAGAGCGGGGAATGATTCTCATACCCCCTTTCAATCACTGGGATGTGATCGCCGGGCAGGGAACAGCCGCCCTCGAGCTCTTCGCCGAGGTCGAGGCGCTCGACCTGCTGCTGGTCTGCGTCGGCGGGGGTGGCCTCATCTCGGGGTGCGCAACCGTGGCCAAGGCCCAGTCGATGCCGGCCCGGGTCGTCGGGGTGGAGCCGGAGGCCGGTGACGACGCGCGCCGCTCGCTACAGCAAGGCAGCATCGTGACCATCCCTACGCCGCGGACCATCGCCGACGGACAGCAAACCACATCGGTTGGGGAACACACCTTTGCAGTCATGCAAGAGCGAGTCGACGACATCGTTACCGTCACCGATGCCGAGATCGTGGAAGCGATGCGGTTCGCCTTCGAGCGCATGAACCTCGTGCTTGAGCCCAGCGGAGCGTCGGCGCTGGCCGCCGCGCTGGCGAGGAAGGTCGACATGAGTGGACAACGAGTCGGAGTGACCCTGTCGGGCGGCAACATCGGCGTCGACCGCTACGTCGCCCTCATGCATGAGTTCCCGGCCTGGAGGTCGGGATCGAGCGGGTCGGGCTGATCGACTGGGGATCGACGGACGGCGGAACCGGCGCGCCTGGCGTTATCCGGCGGTCAGACGAAGGTGCGGTGACTCTCGAGGTGGACGTCTGGTCAGGAGTGCGAGGCACGAGCGCCGGGTGGCCCACCCGAGAGCACTCACAGCGACATTCTTGCCAAGTCGGGGGGCGGCAAGCTACCTGCGGCGGGCCGACGATGTCAATGCCTCTGATCAGATCAACGCTACGATGGCGCAACAACGAAGCGTTTATCACGAGCGGTGGAGGGACAGGCCCTATGAAACCGCGGCAACCGGCCGGCCGGTACGGTGCCAATGCCTGATCGATGAGCTGCCACCGAGCGGTCTGCTCCGCTCGAGGCGCTCCGTGAGCGTTTCGAGAGAAGGGGAGATATGACCGATCGCGAGACCCGCTCATGAGTTCCTACCTCGACGCCGTCAATTCCGGGTCCGTGGTCATCCTCGACGGTGCGACCGGCACGTCGCTGCAACGCTACGAGCTCAGCGCGGACGACTTCGGTGGACCGTCGTTCGAGGGATGCAACGAGATCCTGAACGTCCACCGGCCCGATGTCATCGAAGCGGTCCACCGGTCCTTCTTCGCCGTCGGGGTGGATGTCACCGAGACCAACACGTTCGGCGCCTTCCCGGTGCCGCTCGGCGAGTACGGTCTCGCCGACCGAACCTACGAGCTGGCCTCGGCAGCCACCGAGATCGCCCGGCGGGTGACCGACGAGCTCGTCGCCGCCGACGGCCGACCCCGCTGGGTGGCCGGCTCGGTCGGACCCGGCACCAAATTCGCCTCGCTGGGACAGATTCGATACGCCGACTTGCGCGATGGGTACGAGATCGAATCGGCGGCGCTCATCGACGCCGGCTGTGACTTCATACTCATCGAGACGCAGTTCGATCTGCTTGGCGTCAAAGCGGCCATCAACGGGGCGCGCCGGGCGATGGCCCATTCCGGACGTGAAGTTCCCCTCCAGGTGCAGGTGACGATCGAGTTGACGGGCCGGATGCTCCCCGGGACGGAGATCGGTGCCGCCCTCACCGCCATCGACGCCCTCCGACCCGACGTCGTAGGCATCAATTGCGCCACCGGGCCGGCCGAGATGTACGAGCCGCTCCGCTACTTGTCGGAGAACTCCCGGATGCCGATCTCGGTCATCCCCAACGCCGGGCTTCCCCAGGTAATAGATGGTGAGATGGCCTACGACCTGGCCGCCGAAGCGCTCGCCGACCATCTGGAAACCTTTGTCACCGAGTTCGGCGTGCAGGTGATCGGCGGGTGCTGTGGCACGACTCCGGATCACTTGCAGGCGGTGGTCGATCGATGTCGTCCCCCCCCCCCCCCCCCCCCCCCCCCCCCCCCCCCCCCCCCCCCCCCCCCCCCCCACCCCCCCCCCCCCCCCCCCCCCGCCCCCACCCCCCTCCCCCACCCCGCAC
>Ga0224512_10004163_pt1 | contig 12356 bp, 14 predicted proteins | sample SF_May12_sed_USG_4_FD_169103 | JGI IMG/M metagenome (GOLD analysis project Ga0224512, IMG submission 169103) | Sediment microbial communities from San Francisco Bay, California, United States - SF_May12_sed_USGS_13 | ecosystem: Environmental > Aquatic > Marine > Sediment | place: USA... | reverse complement strand
GAAGCGTCGCAGGTGTCCTTGCGATAAACCATGCCGGGCATGATCGATCGGATGGGCGGCGGATACGCGAGCATGGTCCGGATTTGCACGGGCGATGTATGGGTCCGCAACAGCACGCGCCCGCCCGGCTCGTCGGACGGCGGGTCGCCGACGTCCAGGTACAGGGTATCGTGCATGTCCATGGCCGGGTGGTCGGGCGGGAAGTTGAGGGCACCGAAATTGTACCACTCGGTCTCCGCCTCCGGGCCGATGGCTCGGGTGAATCCGAGGGCGCGGAAAATTTCGGTGATCTCATCCATGACGCGCGTCACCGGATGTCTGACGCCGACCCAACTCCGGCGACCCGGCATCGTCCCATCGGCAAGCTCGGCCGTGCGCCGCTCCGCGGCAGCAAGTTCCTCACGGCGAACCCGGATGGCTTGTTCGACTGCCGCCTTGATGCGGTTGACTGCGGCACCAAACCGTTTCCGCTCCTCGAGCGGCAGCGAGCCGAGCGACCGGAGCGCGGTCGTCAACACACCCTGCTTGCGACCCAAGAGTGCAACCTGCTCCTCGTCGAGCGCGGCGGCGTCCAGGGTGGGGATGCGCTCGAGGCGTGGCAGCGTCGCGTCGAGGACCGCATATCCCGTTGCATTGGTCATGGCATCATGATGGGCCAAGGTGGATACGCGCGTGGGGCCGTCCGTCATCGCGAGCGACCCCACGCAACCTGCTGTCGTGCTGGGCGGAGCGGGCCGCCGGATGGGACGGGCTCCGCGTTGTTACGGCCCGCCTCTCGCGGCGGCGTCGGCGCTCTTCGCCACCGCGGCAAGCTCGGCGAAAGCCGCCGCGTCCCGGACGGCGAGGTCGGCGAGGATCTTTCGGTTGATTTCGACACCCGAGCGCTTGAGCCCGTTCATGAGCCGGTTGTAGCTCAGCCCGTGGAGCCGCGCCGCCGCGTTGATCCGAGTGATCCACAGCCGCCGGAAATCCGATTTCTTCTTGCGGCGGTCGCGGTAGGCATAGGCCAGGCCCCGGTCCACCGTCTCCTTGGCAGACTTGTAGAGCTTGCTCCGGCCACCGCGGGCGCCTTTGGCGCCCTGCATGATCTTGCGTTTCCGGGCGTGGTGGGCGACGCCGTTCTTGACTCGAGGCATACGACCTCCTTACGCCTGGAGAAGCCGGCTGACACGCGGGAAATCGGCGGAGCTGACGAGGTCTCCCTTTTTCAGCCGATTCTTCCGCTTGCGCGACTTCTTCGTCAGGATGTGCGAGTGGTTGGCGTGAAAGCGACGGAGCTTTCCCGTGCCGGTGGCACGAAATCGCTTCGCGGCCGCACGCTTCGTCTTCATTTTCGGCATATATCCTCCCACCTGTCCCCGCCCAACGACCGAGATCGCGACGGGTGGTGCTGCTCCCTGTATAGGACTACTTCGGGCCGATGACCATCGTCATGTTGCGTCCCTCGAGCTTCGGGTACGCCTCGATCTTTCCAACATCCGCCAGCACCTCCGCCACCCGGTCGAGCACCGCCCGCCCAATCTCGACATGCGCCAATTGCCGACCCCGGAACATCATGGTCACCTTCACCTTATTGCCTTCCGTCAGGAACTCCCTGGCGTGGCGCGTCTTGAACTCGAAGTCGTGGTCATCGATCCCAGGTCGGAATTTCACTTCCTTGAGATGGATGATGTGCTGCTTCTTCTTGGCTGCCTTCGCCGCCTTCGCCTCCTCGAACTTGTACTTCCCGTAGTCCATGATCTTGACGACGGGAGGACGCGCGGTGGGGGCTACCTCCACCAGATCGAGCCCCCGTTCGTCAGCGGCAGCCAGTGCCTCTTCAATTGAGAGTACCCCCAGTTGCTCGCCCGACGCGGTGATGACCCGGACGGGACTGATGCGGATTTGGCGATTGACGCGGGTTCTCTTGTCTTTGTCAGCAGCCAGGGTGATGAACCTCCATGTCGAAGTCGACAAAAAAAGACATCCGTCGCCTCCCGGATGTCCATGCCGCCCCCCGTGCCGGCCACCTGCCATGCACCGTGGGAGCAAAACCGGACCCGGTCGCACCGGCTCCACGGCCGGGCTGAGGGTGGGGGGCTAACCCCGCTTCGGGCCGTATAGTAGGCCCTGAGAGACCAAGTGTCAACTTGCCCGAGGGGCCCCGGCCCCCGCCGTCCCGTCCGACACGGATGCGACCTCGTCGAGGACCACCCGCGCTCCGTCGGCCCGGGCTCGGCCCCAGAACACCGCGGGATCGTGCTCGAAGACGAGGCGCCACCCCTGCTCGGCTGCCTCCGCCAAGATAGCCCGCTTGGTCTCGAGGGTTCGGAGCGGCTCGACATCGTATCCCATGATCCAGGGGAGCGGCAGGTGGGCCGTGGTGGGGATCAGGTCGGCGAGAAAGAGGCAGGTATCGCCGGCATCCGCGACCAGGACCGATTGGTGATACGGCACATGACCGGGCGTGAGCCGCACGGTGATTCCAGGGAGCACGTCGACCGCCTGGTCCACCAGCTGCCAGCGACCCGCCTGCCCGACCGGCTCGAAGTTGTGGGAGAAATAGCTGCCCCGGGTCCGCTCGTTGGTGTGTCGGGCAAAGTCGAGCTCGCCGCGCTGCACGATGTGTGTGGACCACGGAAAGGCAAGGAGCGCTCGATCGGAGTCGGGCTCCCGGTACGTGTTCCCGCCGGCGTGATCGAAGTGGAGATGGGTGTTGATGACCCAGGCCACGTCGTCGGGGCTGAATCCGACTTCCGCCAATGCGTCCTCGAGCTGGGTCGGCCCGGCCGTGCCGCCGTTTTCAATGCCGTACATGTCCCGGAATTTGTCGTCTTCCTTGTTGCCGACCCCGGTATCGATCAATACCAAGCCCTCGGGATGTTCCACCAGCAGACACCGCAGGGCCAGCGGAATTCGATTCCGCTCGTCGGCAGGAATGCGGCGGCTCCAGAGCGGCTTGGGAACCACACCGAACATGGCACCGCCGTCCAGGAGCTGGCGCCCCGCCTCGAGCGTGTGACAGCGGAGCGCGCCGACGTCAAAGGTCCGCGTGAGCGACATGGTGCTTCCTCAGGAGCGCCCGCGCTGTCGGCGACGCGACGTGGCGGCCCGTTTGGCACAGAGACGCTCCAGATCGGCGAGGGTGGCAAACCCCTCCGACTTGGCAAGCCGGAGGAGGTGACGGAGCAACTCCGCCGTGGCCATTGCATCGCCCGCCGCGCGATGGCGGGCGTGGTTGACCAACCCGAAGCGGTCGGTCAGGCTGTCCAATGCACACGACGCTTGCCCCCTGAGCAGTCGCCGGGCCAGCCGGACGGTGCAAAGACGCGGCCCGCTCAGCACCATGTCGCGGCTTCGCTTGAGCTCGCGATCGAGAAACCCCCAGTCGAACCGGGCGTTGTGTGCCACGAAGACCCGACCCGCCAACGAGGCCACGATCTGATCGGCCAGCTCCTCGAAGGTTGGCGCGCCGCGGACCATGGCATTGGTGATCCCGGTGAGCGACGTCGCAATCCGCGGGATAGGTCGTTCCGGATTCACCAGGGAATCGAGCACGAGTTCAAGCCGGCGCCCCTGCACCACGACCACGGCGATCTCGGTCAGTCGATCCCGGGTCCCGGATTGCCCACCGGTAGTCTCGACGTCCACCACCGCATACGCACAATCATCGACCATCGGGGACCCGGCCGCCGCTGCGACCAGTGCCCAGCGCCCATCGGGCAACTGCCCGACCCGTGGGTCCGCGCCCAGCAGCGCCGCCGTGAGACGCGACGCGACACTCTCCGGCGCCCGCCGAAGGCCCATGACTTCGTTTGCCACCGTCAGCGCGGACAGCGGGCCCTCGGCCATGAGCCCCAGTGCGCGCTCCAGCAGGGTCGAACTCGGGTGGGCGGCTAATCCAGTCACATCGCCGCTCGACGGATGGGGAGCGTCATGCACCGGGGGCCCCCACCACCACGCACCAACTCACTTCCTGAAATGGTGATCACGGTACGCGGTTCCAGCGTGGCTGCCTTCGACTGCCCCAGGAACTCCTCGGCCGTGCGCACGTGGAACCCTGCCGCCTCCAGTTGGCGGAGCGTGCCTCGGTTCCTGCCGTAGCCGACCACCACGCCGGGACGGAGCGCCAAGAAATTGCAGGCGGAACTCCACTGCTCCCGCTCTTGAGTCGACCGGTGGTCACCACCTGCGCGTATTGGCTGCAAGTCGAGGCCCAAGTCTCGGAGCCCGGCAAAGAAATCGGGCACCTCGCGCACCGAGTCCGTTCCCTTGCGGCGATGCAGCACCGTACGTCGCTCCGGGCCGATGAAGAAGGGTGGAAACACCACGCACAGGTCGGTGTCGACTTGGCTGAACACCATATCGAGATGGATGGCCGTCGGAGCACCAGGCATCACTACGACCAGGACGTCCGTTGCAAGATCATGCGCAAAGACCAGGTCACACAACATGTCGATCGCCGCCGGCGACGTCCGGTCGCTCAGCCCGACCAGAATCACGTCGGCGCTGAGACGGTGGACATCCCCTCCCTCGAGCGTGAAATGATCGCGCTTCTCGCGGGAGCCATCATAGATCAGGCCGCGATTGTCCAGGTCCGGGTGGTAGAGCAGCAGCGCTTTGATCAAGAGCTCTTCCGTCCATCGGACATCGTACCGCATCGCTCCCACCAAGGCGTACTCGCCAATGATGACGCCGGCATCACGGGGGAAGAACAGATTCGGCAGCGGTGGGAATGCAAAGCCAAACCCGTTGAGCGCCTTGGCGACCGGCCCGCGTTCGAGTCGGGCCCCCTCGATGAGGGTACGAACCATCTGCTCGGCAGAAAGCCGATCCAAGCCCACGGCCAGGCTCTCGGCCGGGACCAGGTTGGTTGTGGTGTCTTGGAGAAACGACCGCGCGTCGGGAATCGCCAACACATCGGTGAGGAGCTGCTCGACGCGGTACACCGTGGCAAAGCGCTCCAGCACCTCGATAAACTGACGGTGCTCGGCCTGTGCCAGCGTGAGATCGACGATGTCCGAGTAGAGATACGCCTCTCGGTTGGCCGGCGTGACGCCCCGCAACTCCTCGCCCGGAGTGTGGACGATCACGGCCTCGAGCGCCCCGATCTCGGAGTTGATGCAAGCACGAGCCATGGGCGGGAAAGCTAACCGGGTCCGGGGCCGAGCGCCCGGCCGCGCGTCACCGACTGGTGAGGGAGTAGGAGAGCGCTTCGAGTTCGAGAACGAGGTTGACCGTCTTGACCGCCACCTCGTGGGGGACGTTGAGCTGCACAGGGGCGAAGTTCAGGATGGCTTTGACGCCCAAGCGCACTAAGCGGTCCGCTATGTCCTGGGTGGCCTCGGCCGGCGTCACGAGAATGGCGATGTCGACCGGTTGGCCGTCGAGAACAGCCTCGAGCGTTGCCACATCGGCCACCGGAACTCCGTTCCAGACCTCCCCGATCTTCACGGGATCGCGATCGAAGATGGCCACAACATCGAATCCGCGATCGCGGAACCCGTGATGCTGATACAGGGCGCTACCGATCTTGCCGGCCCCGATGAGCGCTACCCGGTAGCGGCCGCCCAGCCCGAGGATCTGGCGCAGCCGACCGGCCAGCTCCGGCACCCGGTACCCGAGGCCTCGCTTCCCGAAGGAACCGAAGAACGAGAGGTCCTTCCGGACCTGGGCCGAGGTCGTCCCGCCCCGCGAGGCCAAGGCCTCGGAGCTGACGGTTGCAGTACCGTGCTCCTCGAATTCCTCGAGGAACCGCAGGTAGAGGGAGAGGCGGCGGATGGTGGAGTCGGCAACTTTTGGCATGTGAAATGTTTCACAAAGCTAGCGCGGCCACCATCCTCCGTCAACGAGAACCCTGAACAGCCTGACGCAGTCAGGCGGCGCAAGCCCCTCGGCTCGGATGTTGCCGGCCACGCCGGCCTGGTCGAGCGCCGCGGCCGCGGTTTCCGCCGGCAGCCCGGTCAGACCACGCACCGCGCGGAGCAGTTGCTTGCGGCGGAACCCAAACAGTCCAACCACCAGGCGCCGGAATTCCGCGCTCTCGCGATCGGTGACCAACGGCTCGAGCCGCGGCGTCAGCCGGACCACCGCCGACTGGACCTGGGGCGGCGGGTGGAACGCCCCGGCGGGCACCCGAAACAGGCGTTCAACCTGAGCCAGCGCCTGCACGCCAATCGTGAGCGCTCCATAGGCCTTCGTCCCCGGTGCTGCAGCCAGTCGTTCCGCCACCTCGCGCTGGATCAAGAAGACGATCCGGTGGGGCCGCGGCGGGAGCATCGCCTTGTCAATGAGCGGAGTGGTGATTTGGTAGGGAATGTTGCCGACAACCAGGAACGGCTGGCCTCCTGCGAGGGCGTGCCAGTCGAGATCGAGTGCGTCACCGTGGACAATGGTGGCCGAGGGGAATTCCTGCCTGAGCGCCGGCACCAAATCTCCGTCACGCTCGATGGCGATGACGTGATCGACCCGCTCCAGCAGCACCGATGTGAGAGATCCCAGCCCCGGGCCAATTTCTAGGACAACATCGTCTCGCTCTGGGTCTAGTGCCGCGACAATGCGCCGAAGGATGCTCGGATCGGACAGGAAGTGCTGGCCGAGTTCACGCTTGGCTCGGGGCATGGCGATGGAGGGGGGAGCGTCCGGCTCAGATCCGGAGAACCAAGAGCGACCGATCGTCGCGGGGAGTCGGCGCGAACGCATCGGCCTTGGAGAAGACCGCGTCCACGATCTCCGCCACCGGTAGGGTCCGCCGAGCGCTCAACTCAGCCAGGAGCCGGTCTTCGCCGAAGGGCTCGCCCGCCGCGTTCTTCGCATCGACCAGGCCGTCGGTCCAGAGACATAAGAGGTCGGTGCTCTGCCATGCGGTCCGGCTCCGCTTGATCGATTTGCCGGCGGCCAGGCCCAAGGGCGGCGCGGTGGTTTTTAGCCGTTGGGGCGGGCCGACGGCTGGGATCCTGAAGGCATACTGGTGTCCGGCGTTGGCGTAGATCAGCCGGCGCGAGCGGGAATTGAATACGCCGTAGAAGACCGTCAGGTACATCTCGGTGGAAGTCAGGTCTTCCGATAGGCTCTCGAGCATCGCGGTCAGCGTTTCATCGGGAGCACTTCCCGCAGAGGAGTGGATGCCGGCGGCCGAAATAACCAGCGCCATGACCAGCGCGGCGGAGAATCCGTGCGACGACACGTCCCCTAGCATGACGCCGACCCGCCCGCGGCCGAGCCGTGTGAAGGTATAGAAGTCGCCGCCAACCGACTCGGCCGGCCGGCAGCGGGCCGCGACCTCGGCCTCGGGCAGCAGCACAGACGGATCGGGTAGCAGCCGGAGTTGAAGATCGTGGGCTAACTCGAGTTCGTGGTGTAGGCGCTGTTGGCGCAGATCCCGAATAACCAGCCGGGAGTTCTCGATCGCGGCGCCGATCTGATTGGCGACCGCAGCGAGCAGCTTCCGGTCACCAGCCGTGAAACTGTCTCCGCCAATTCGATCGGTCAGGTTGATAACGCCCACGCAGCGAGTCCCCATGCCGGGTGCGGCATAGCAGATGGGGATACTGAGATACGAGGTGCCCTGATAGCCTCGGTCCTGGCGTGGGTCGCCGGGGGAGGAGGACTGCGCCTCCTCGTCGCTCGACACCACGCCCCGCTCGCGGAATGCGCGTGCCGCAACGGATGTCGGGTGGGTGACGGGCACCGGCGCGGCCGAGCCTGGCACGGCTCCGCGTGAGGCCACCACGCGGAGCGTATCTCCAGGTTCGTCATACACCATGATCGACGCGCGCCGCGCCCCGACCACGGTGCTCACCTCTCGCAAAATGGTCTCGGTCGCGACCTCCAGGCGCACCGTCTGGCCGAGGATTTCGCTGATGGCGTAGAGCAGGTCGATTTCTTCATATCGGCCCACCAACTCCTCCGTCATCTGTCCCAGTTCCCGCTCGGCAGTCAGGAGCGCGCCGACGACCTGCCCGGCTCGTTCGCCCACAGCCTGGGCCCGAGACCCGTCCGGCGGGGATGCCAGCTCGAGCCAGAAGTCCTCGAGGCCTGGGACCTCCGCAAACCAATGATCCCCTCCGGGCGTCTCGAGCAGCCCGGTGGTGCTCGGAACGGCAGGCACCCAGCCGGGATCCGCTCCGGCGAGGAGCCACAGCTGATCGCCCTCCACATGCCACAGGCGCAGCAAACACCCGCCCAGTTCGCCGGCGGCTCGCAGGGCAGCGTCGACGCGTCCTAGGGGTGGCGGCCCAACGTGATACAGATGGAATTTCCTTCCTTGTTGTAGGCGACCCGGTCCGCGAGGTGCCGAATGAGATAGAGCCCGCGGCCACATTGGCTCTCGACTTCTGTCGCCGCATCCGACGTAGCCACACGGTCCGGGTCGAACCCGAAGCCCTCATCGGTTACCACCAGCTCGATGTGATCAGGGGCGCTGTGCGCCCGAATGGAGACCTGCTTGTCCGGATCCTGCCTGTTGCCGCAGATGATGGCGTTCGCCAACGCCTCGGAGAGTGTCACCTGGAGGCGAAACCGGAGGCGGCTGGATGCCCGGTACCCGGCGAAACAATGGCGCGCCATGAGCTCGACGGATTCCTCGATATACCGCACATCGCTCGGCAGGACCACCGACACCTCGACGGCGGGGCCTGCGGACGTGACCACGTCCGTTCGACGTACGCAGAGCTTGAGTGGAGCCGTCATAGGCGTCACCCGCCCGTCAAAACTTGGCGAGCGCCTGGTCGGTGGAGGCGTCGATCGCGAAGAGCGTATCGAGCTTGGTCAATTCAAAGAGCGAGCGAAGATCCTCGTTCAACCCGGCGAGCCGCAGCGTCCCGTTTTGGTCGCGGATCTTCCTCGAGAGGGAGACCAGGGCGCCAAGCCCTGAGGAGTCGATATAGCCGGTGTGCGCGAAATCAATGAGGAACCGGCGCTTCCCTTCGTCGAGCGCATCCTGGACGAGGGCCTTCAGCTCCTGACGATTGCCGACGATGAGCTGTCCCTCCACGCGAACAACGACTACCCCGGACTCTAGATTCGTCGCGCTGAACTCCATCAGATCCTCCCTCAAGTGCTGGTAAGACCGGACTGCAGCGAGACCAGCGCCGCAACCTCCACAATATCATCCACCGTTGCGCCTCGCGACAGATCGGCCATTGGCCGGGCAACCCCTTGCAGCAGAGGACCGAGTGCCGTGGCATGGCCAAGTCGTTGCACCAATTTGTAGGCGATGTTGCCGGCATCCAGGTTCGGAAAGACGAGCACGTTGGCGCGCCCAGCCACAGCCGACTGCGGCGCTTTCCGCGCCGCAACATCGGGCACGAGCGCCGCATCGCCCTGCAATTCCCCGTCGCACGCGACGCCGGGTGCAAGATCTCGGAACAGGCTCGCCGCCTCCCGAACACGCTCCACCTCCGGGGTGTCGGCGCTGCCTTTGGTGCTGAACGAGAGGAATGCCACCCGTGGCGAATCACCGACCAGCCGTGGCCTGTCCCGCGCGGCGGCAAGGGCGATGTGAGCCAGGTCCTCGGCGCTGGGATTTGGCACCACGGCGCAGTCGGTGAAGGTGAGCACGGTGTCGTCCGGGAAGACCATATAGAACGCGGAACTCACCAGGCCATGATCAGGCGCGACGCCGATCGCCCACAGGGCGGCACGCACCACGTCGCCCGTAGTATGTACCGCACCGGCGACGCAGCCATCGGCCTCCCCCAACGCGACGAGACTCGCCGCGAAGAGCAGTGGTTGCGCCGCAAGGTCCAGGGCATGGACCGCGTCACGGACCGCGTCCGGTCGGCTCGCCCTGAGGTGCTCCGCCACACTGCTCGCCCGTGAATCGGCGACCGGGTCGAGGCCGGCGGGTCCGCCTATGACGATAGGATCAGCGATCCCAAGGTCAGCTACGGTTGTGGCCGCCGCCTGAACCCGGGGATCGCCCCCCTCGGCGAAGGCCAGTCGCACCCCCGCGCGCTTCGCCCGCGATCGCAGTGTGGCCCGGAAACTCATCGGGCAAAGCGCCGCTTGAGCGCTTCCGCGACCACAGGATGCACGAAGGACCCCACGTCGCCACCGAGCCGCGCGACTTCGCGGACGAGGCTGGAGCTGAGGTAGGTCAAGTCGAGCGCCGCGACCAAGAAGACCGTTTCCAGGCCGGGGTGAAGCTGCCGGTTCATGAGGGCCATTTGAAACTCATACTCGAAGTCACTCACGGCACGCAATCCGCGAATGATGACGGACGCGTCGACCTCACGGGCCAGATCCGCAAGGAGCCCGTCGAAGGAGCGGAATGACACATTCGGCTGCTCACCCACGGCCCCACGCAGCATGGCCAGGCGCTCGTCCGGGGTGAACAGCGGGTCCTTCGATCCGTTCACCGCCACGGCCACGACGAGGCGGTCGCACAACGTGAGGCTCCGACGAATCAGATCCTCATGACCTTTGGTGGGTGGGTCAAACGACCCTGGATACAGTCCAATGCGTGTCATGGCACGTAGCAGAATGTGAGGGCAGTCGATCCATAGCGTCGCGTGGCATCACCGTCGACGCTTGCATCCGCAGCATGTTCGACCGAAAGAATGCGCGCAAATGGGGCTCGGCGGAAGAGGCGCACGAGCTCCGCAGCACGATCATCGCCGTATGGCGGGTCGGCCAGGACCACATCGTACGACCCGGGCCCGAGCCGTCGGGCAAAGCTCATGGAGTCTCCGCGGTGGACGGTGGCACGCTGCTCCACACCGAGGCTGGCGATGTTGGTGCGGAGCGCGCGCACGGCCGCGCCCTCACGCTCCACGAAGGTGACGGAGGCAGCGCCACGCGACATCGCCTCGAGCCCCAGCGCTCCACTCCCCGCGAAGAGGTCCAGCACCGTCGCTCCCGCGAGGTGCTCCCCGAGAATGTTCATCCACGCCTCCCGAACGCGGCCGCTGGTCGGTCGAATTCGCAGGCCGCGCGGTGCGGCGAGGCGACGTCCCCGAAACGTCCCGGCAATGATGCGCACTGTCTAGCCATGTCCTTGAGGGGAAGTCGCCACTGGGGAACTCACGCCGGACGTCGGGCCCATGGCGACGAGGCGGGCTTGAAGCGTGCTTTGCCCACGATACTCGTTCCGATCGAGTTTGAACGCAACATCCACGGCCTTGGAACCCTCAGGCACACCCTCGGCCCATCGGAATCCGATCGCGTCGAGCCACCCGCCTGGAGTTCGGAGGATCGCCTTCAGATGACCGTTGCCCACGAGACGCGCCTCCTCGAGTCGCACGTTGCGGGCGGCAAACACCGGCCCCGGATTGCCCATGCCGCACGGCTCGAGGTGGCGGCACAATTGCTCCAGCGCGTCGGTCGCGTCGGACAGGTCGATGACGAGATCGACGCGCTGCCGGGGCCCGAGGTCGGCCGCCGTCAATCGTTCGCGCGCCACCGCCGCGAACCGCTCGCGGAACTCGGCCAGGCGGGCGCGCTGAATCGTAAGCCCGGCAGCCATGCGATGGCCACCGAACCGATCGAGCAGATCACCACATTCATGAAGCGCCGCGTGCAAGTCGAACCCGGAGATGCTCCGGCCGGATCCCTTCCCGGTGTCTCCGTCCAACGCAACCAGAAACGTGGGTCGCCCATAGCGCTCAACCACACGGGACGCCACGATCCCGACCACGCCGGCATGCCAGCCTTCCGCCGCCAGGACCAGCCCGTACTCTCTATCCGGGTCGACCTCGTGCTCAACCATGTCGAGGGCTTCTCCGAGGATGCGTTGATCCATGGCTTGCCGTTCCAGGTTGATCGCCTCGAGGTGCCGGGCCAAGCGCTCGGCTTCCGCCTCGTCATCCGTCAGCAGCAGCCGGAGCCCGTCCTGTGCCTCTCCGATACGGCCCACCGCATTGAGTCGCGGTCCGAGAATGAACCCCAGATGGCCGGCCCGGATGTCACCGCCGGCGAGACCCGCTGAGGCGACCAGGGCTCGTAGCCCCGGCCAGCGGCTGTCGGCCAGGATCTTGAGGCCATGGCGCACCAGCGCACGGTTTTCCCCCACCAGAGGGACAATGTCGGCCACGGTGGCCAGTGCCACATAATCGAGCAGATGATACGGCAGGTTGGCCGGGAGGCCGAGCCGGGGCACGAGGGCCTGCACCAGCTTGAATGCCACTCCGGAGCCACAGAGGTAGCTGGTGTCGGATCGGTCGTCCGGCCGTTGGGGGTCCACCACGGCGGCCGCGTCCGGCAACTCGGGCCCGGGAAGATGGTGATCGGTGATGACCACACCGATGCCCTGAGATCGGGCCTGCTCGACCGCCGCACCGGCCGTGATTCCGCAGTCGCAAGTCACGATGAGCGCAACACCCGCTGCCACCGCCGCCGCGACGCCGGCCGGCCCAAAGTCGTAGCCGTCGCGGGTG
>Ga0224512_10004162_pt1 | contig 12358 bp, 10 predicted proteins | sample SF_May12_sed_USG_4_FD_169103 | JGI IMG/M metagenome (GOLD analysis project Ga0224512, IMG submission 169103) | Sediment microbial communities from San Francisco Bay, California, United States - SF_May12_sed_USGS_13 | ecosystem: Environmental > Aquatic > Marine > Sediment | place: USA... | reverse complement strand
CTCCGGGGGATTCACCACCGGCCGCAAGGAGATTGTCGAACTGCTGAGGCAGCGGTCGCGGCCCTACCTGTTCTCCAACTCTTTGTCCCCGGTTATCGCCGCGGTCACCCTGAGAGCCATCGATATGATAGATAAGAGCCCGCATCTGGTGAAGAAGCTCCAGGCTAATACCGCCTATTTCAGGGAAAAGGTCACACAGGCAGGGTTTGATATCCGGCCGGGGGAACATCCCATTATCCCGATCATGCTGGGAGAGGCCCCACTGGCTCATGATATGGCCGATAAGCTATTGAAAGAGGGCATTTATGTCATCGGCTTCAGCTATCCCGTGGTGCCCCAGGGCGAGGCCCGCATCCGCATCCAGATTTCAGCAGGCCACGAGACCCCCGATTTGGACCAGGCTGTGGCCGCATTTAAGAAGATTGGCGCCTCCCTGGGACTGATCTGACCCTTCCCGCTTTTCAGCCCAAAAAGCCCTTCTATTTAGATAATTCATTATTAGGTATTACAGTAGAGTGTATTTTTTGCCGCACCCTATGCAAGCGGTTCCAGAAGGATTTAATATTTTCGCTTGATTTTCGTCCAATAGAGGTCTTATTTATTTATATATGGGCCATTACCTGGAAACAAAATATTGGTACGCATCGGCTCAAGTTTCGGATGGAAGTGTTCCGTTTATGAGGGCTGTAACCGGTAGATGTTACAATAATAACAACCATGCGGATTCTAGGGTTTACGAAGCCGTTAAAATTATTGTTGTGAAAATAATTTTTGAACTTTTGTTATAGTTTCAAAAAAAATTATCGCAGGAAAATTTTTAATCTGATTTTTTTTAAAAAAATAACCGATAAGATCTCTTTTGCGGAAATAATAAATTTTATTTTAACTCTTGCAATTTAAGGTGCATGTTGAGAAGATTCATATCCAACTCCCAACAACAATTTTTTGGAAGTGCTGTCTGCATCGGTTGAGTTGGATGGTTATGTCACAACAGAGCAGACCGGCAGGCCCCAAAGTTGCCAATTGTGTTTTACCAATTTGTTGGGGGAAGTTTAAAATTCGCCAGGACCCTCCCCAAAATAATCGCAGATCAATCAGCGTTCGAATTTTCAAGCTGTAAAACGGATTATTGAGTCAGGTTCTGGTTTTTTTTAGAGTTGTGAGGTTCAGTCTTTTTGAGAAGTACTGGTTATCGCGAATGATTGATTAGCCAAAAAGACCTCATGAAATTGGAAAGGAGGTGTCAGATGACTAACAATAATTCCAACAGCAATGAAATAATGAAAGCGAAATACCTGACCAAGCTGGAGCAGATTCCCCAGTTGAGTCAGGGTGAAATTAATAGATTGAAAGACGTTGACGAGAAGTTTGTTTTCCGCACTAACGATTACTATCAGTCGTTGATCGATTGGGACGATCCGGATGATCCGATTCGCCGCATCGTGATGCCGGACGTTCAGGAGTTGGACGATTGGGGTCAACTGGACGCTTCCGATGAGGAGTCTTACACCGTTGCCAAGGGGTTGGAGCACAAGTACGACTCCACCGCCCTGTTGTTGGTGAATGAAGTGTGTGCGGCGTATTGCCGGTTCTGTTTCCGCAAGCGCCTATTCATGGACGAAAACGAGGAAGTCACCAAGGATATCAGTGAGGGGTTGGAATACATTCGGACCCATTCGGAGATCAACAACGTTCTGTTGACCGGCGGTGACCCTCTCATCATGTCCACCTCCAAGCTGGAGCCGATCATCCAGCAGGTCCGCGAGGTGGATCATGTCAACATCATCCGTATCGGCACCAAGATTCCGGCGTTCAATCCGATGAGGATCTATAACGACCCCTCTCTGGAGGCAATGCTCCGGAAGTACAGCACGCCGGAGAAGCGGATTTATGTGATGGCGCATTTCAACCATCCGCGCGAGCTGACACCGGAAGCGGTCCGTAGCCTCAGTTTCCTGTTGAACGCGGGTGCCATTCTGGTCAATCAGACACCCATGATCGCCGGAGTGAACGATGATCCGGATGTGCTCGTTGAAATGTTCAACAAGTTGTCTTATATCGGCGTACCGCCTTATTATGTATTCCAGTGCCGCCCTACTTTGGGAAACCGTATCTATGTCACTCCCCTGGAAGAGGCGTTTGAAATTTTTGAATCGGCGCGTACCCGTTGTTCGGGTCTAGGCAAGCGCGCGCGCTTTGTGATGTCGCACGCCACCGGGAAAATTGAGGTGGTGGGTCTGACCGAGAAATATATTTACTTCAAATATCTCCGTGCCGCGGACGAAGACAACGGTGCCAAGTTCATGGTATTCAAGCGTGATCCTGAGGCTTACTGGTTTGACGACTACAAGGAACTGGTGGATGAATATTCGCCGTTGGCTGAGCCCGCGGGCATCGACGCTGATTTCTATTAATTTTTTTAAGCGAATGTAAATCTTTGTTCAAGGCTCCGTTTCCCAATGATTTTGGGAATGGGGCCTTTTATTTTGCTTCCTTCCGCTCACCGACAACCGGATTTTCCCGTTGTTCAGTGGTAACATAATAACTAATATTATCTACTGAATGGTGAAGAGGTGACTGGCATGGTGACGCAAAAAAACAAACCGAAGTTCATATTACTGGCAGTACTGATCTTTTCGTTAATGTGTGGTTCCAGCGTTTGGGCGGAAGAGAGCAGTGCAGAGATGGAAGACCCTTTTGAAGGCAAACCTCCGATAGCCGATCAGTTGGAACAGTTCAGCAATGAAATAGCCAAGCGGGTTCATCAGGAACTGCAGGAGTTGCTGGACAAGGAATTGAAAGTTCTCCAGGAAGAGAGAAAAAAGAACCGGTATACCGTCGAGGAAAGGATTGCGAAACAAGAAAACCTTATCAAGGACAATCCTAAAAATGCCGAAGCGCATTTCGCTCTGGGAGAAGCGTATGATGAAATGAGAGCAGGCGCCAACGCCATTGTTTATACCCAGATTGCCGAACAGCTATATAAGGAACAGGAAAATAAAATAGGGCTGGCCGAATCCCGGCGTAACCTGAGAAGGTTTTTTGAAAAATACGGGTTTCAGAAGGAAGACTTTCTTTTGAATTGAGGGTGTTTCCAAAATCTGAAAGGCTGTTTAGGGATTGTAGCCTTTCACCCCTTCCAATTCCGCTTCTTTAAATTCAGTTCCATCAAGCTTGGCACCGGTCAGGTTGGTTGCGTTCAACTTGGCGCCGGTCAGGTTAGCTTTGCTCAAATCGGCCTGTGACAGGTTGGCCTGATCCAGCTCGGCCCGATGCAGGTCAGCGCCCTTCAAATGTGTTCCCACGAGAGATGCGCCTTTGAGTTTGGCTCCCGCCAGATCCGCCCCTTCGAGATTGGATTTGTCGAGCTTGGCTTTTCTGAGGTTGGCGCCGGTCAGGTGGACATTTTTCAGAGAAGCCTGTTCCAAAATTGCTTCCTGCAGATGGGCACGGCTCAAATCGGACCCGTCCAGATTGGCTTCGTTGAAATTGGCACCCTCCAGATCCGAGTCGCTCAGGTCCACCCCCTCCAAATTGGCTTTCCCGAGTTTGGCGCGGCTGAGGTTGACCCCTCGCAGATAGGCGCCTTTTAAATTGGCGTCGTTCAGTTTGGTCCTGTTCATGTGGGAACCTTCAAGCTTCACGCTCAGTAATATCGCACTGTTCAGATCAGCGATATCCAGATTGCATTCAGTCAGGTCCGAGCCCTCCAGATTGGTCCTTCGCATGATGGCGCCGTTGAATTTAGCGCGGGTGACATCGGCATTGGTGAGATTGGCCTCCGTCAAATCCGCTCCGGTGAAATCCACGCGGGTGAGGCGTGCCTTGTTGAAATCGGCGCCGAACATTTTGGCTCCCTTGATTTCCGCCCGGACCAAATTGGCTTCCCGCAGATTGGTTTCGTAAAAGACGCCGATGCTGAGTTTGGAATCGGAGAGATCAGCATGGCTCATATCCGCTCCCTTGAAATTGGCGCGGGACAGGTCAGCATTGTTCATGGAAGCACGGGACAGATTGGCCTTCAAAAAGTCCGCTTTGTTGACGATGGATTCGTTCAGGTTGACCTGGGTCAGATTGGCTTCGTGAAGTTTGGCGCGGCGCAGGTCGACGCGTTCCATTATGGCTTCCGTAAGGTTCGCGCGGTTCAGCTGAGTGTCGTTCATGATGCAGTCCATCAACTCGGCTTTCGTGAGGTCCGCATCATCGAGCACGCAATCCGTCAGATCGGAGTCGGAAAAATTGGTTCCGGCCAGCTTGGATCCGGAAATGTTTGCTCCGTAAAAATTCAAGCCGGACAGATTGAGGCCGGCAAGATCCCGGTTTTTAAGGTTGGGGATTTCTTCTTCCGGCTCTTGCTCTGCAACTTCCTCTACCTGATTTTTCTCAACGGAGGGTTTTGCCTCATCGCTTTCCTCTTCTTCGCCTTCCTCTTCTTCGGCTTCCTCGTCCGGAGATTCTTCCTCGTCTTCATCCATGTCGTCTTCCAGCTCCGATTCCGCTTCGATCCGCTCTTTATATTCCCTGAGCTGGTCCAGGATCTCCTCGACTTCTTCCCGCGTCAAATCCGCCATAGAACCCCATCCATACTATAAAAAAAGCCGGAAATGCCGGCCCGGTTGATATCCACTTTTGCTTTGAAATGAGCTAAAACCATAGCTTACCCGCCCCCGGAACGCAAGAGGGAAGATCAAATTTTCGACGCGTCACCGGCAGGAAAACCGGTCGCAAAACAGGGTAACGATTTGTCGCAGAGGGACTTCGAGGCGGCTGTGAACCTCGGCTGAAAAAATGTCAGGGAGTTTCCCGTAAAAAGCGTGGGCAATGCCGCCGGCGATGCAGGCCTGGGTGTCGCTGTCGCCTCCCAGAGAGACGGCTTTGCGGACAGCGTCCTCGAAATTTTCCGATTCCAGAAACGCGGTGATCGCCTGCGGGACGGAACCCTGGCAAGTGGCATCCAATGTGTATTGCGGGCGGATGGCATCCAGAAGTTCGCTCAGGTTGTATTGAAATTGCGTTTCAATGAAACTCCTGATCGCTTGCTTGCTGTTTCCAGTACGGGCGAGAAAAATCGCGGCGGCCGTGGCCTGTGCGCCTTTAATCCCTTCCGGATGGTTATGCGTCACTTCGGCAGTCGCCCGGGCCTTCTCCAGAACCGTTTCCAGGGAATCAAATGCGAAACCGACCGGACTCACCCGCATGGCCGAACCGTTGCCGAAGCTGTTGTAAGGTTCGCGTGATGGAGATGAGGCCCATTGCATGAACCCCTCTCCGTAGCCGGCATCGGGGTACTGGTGGAAATATTCCTTGAGCGTGTCGACCAGATCGGAGCCGAGAATAATGTGATCGGCTACCGCCAGCGTTAACACGGTGTCGTCCGTAAACCGGCAATCCGGATGAAACAGTTCGAAGTCGGTGGTTTTGATCGGGTGGTGTTCAAAACGCGAACCGATGATGTCGCCTGCAATCGCTCCCAGCATGGAGAAGCCTTTTGTTCGCAAATGGTGAAAAGGGAATCAATGTATAACATTTTAAAATGGGGTGGTATATAATTTCACTTCAAGTGGGATGTTCATATTGTATTGAAAGGTTAGTTGATATGCCAATAGGTCTCGAAGACGAGCTGGGTGATATTCTGCAAAAGGCCCGTGACGGGAAATCCTGGTCACCGAAAGACCTGGCCGAAGCGGCAGGTCTTAAGCTGGAAGAGGTCCGTCGTATCGAGAGCTATGACTGGATCCCGCCGCAGGAAACGATCACCCGGCTTGCGGAGGTGTTGGACCTGGATGGTCCCGCGCTTTTGGCCATCGCCCGCAATACCTGGCATCCTAAAGAGCCGGTAGCCGATCCTGGCCTCGACCTGGTGTGTCTTGACGTGTTCATGGGAACGTACCCGGTGAAATGTTATCTGCTGCGTTGCCTCACTACGAATGAAACCGCCATCGTGGATACCGGCGCGAACCCCGAAGCGATCATCCAAAAGGCCCAAGAACTCAAGGTGAAGCCTTCCAAGATTTTTCTGACCCATGCGCACCCCGACCACGCCTGGGGACTGGACCTCCTGGTCAGGGAATTTCAATGTCCCACCTGGATCGACGCGCAGGAGCCGAGACCGGGGGGGACGAGTGATTTCCAGTTTGTAAAGGGTGGAGAAACTCTCGCGTTGGGCACGTTGAAGGTGCAGGTGCTTGCGACACCCGGTCATACTCCCGGCGGCGTTTCCTACCGGATCAACAAGACGATATTGTCCGGAGATACCATTTTCGCAGGGTCGATGGGGCGTGCCAATTCATCGTGGCAGGACCTCTATCGGTCCATTACCCAGACGCTCTTTTCTTTTTCGGATGATACGGCCCTGCACCCCGGCCACGGGCCCGCCACCACCATCGGCGAAGAGAAACGGCACAACCCGTTTTTCTGCGGTAAATCATCATCTTTGCTCCCTGAGACATAAAAATTTTCGCGATCCCTTGCAATTTACTCTGTGCGTGGCCATATTAGGGGTGTCATGAATCCGGAAAAGGTCAATTACCACTACTGCGACGATCTGCCGACCTCGCCTCTGCCCGATGTCAAAACCGTCTTGGTATCCGGGGCCAATGGTTACGTGGCGCGGCGCCTGGTGCCTGAATTGTTGTTTCGCGGTTACCGGGTCCGATGCATGCTTCGCGAGAAAGGCTCGTGCCAGCTGTTAACCCACCCCAACCTGGAATACGTTTATGCCGACGCTCTGAACAAGGACCAACTGTTGCTGGCGATGAAAGGGGTCGATGTCGCTTATTACCTCATTCACAGCATGCGGATGGTCAAAAGCAAATTTCGGCAGACGGACAAGGTCGTCGCCAGAAACTTTCGCGAGGTTGCGGAAGAGTGCGGAATAAAAAAAATAATCTACCTCGGGGGACTGGGTGAAACCAGCAAAGTGTTGTCGCGCCACCTGCAAAGCCGGATCGAGGTGGGAACCACTTTATCCGAAGGCTCGATTCCGGTGATCCGCCTGCGGGGGGCCATTATTATTGGAACAGGCAGCACTTCTTACGAACTTTTAAAATCCATGGTTCAGCATACACGCTGGATTCCTTTTCTACCCGAGTTCAATTCCCTCTGCCAGCCGATCGCCATCCGCGATGTCATCAAATACCTTGTCGGTGTTCTTGAAACGGATGGGTTGAAAACCGGTAAGTATCCCATCGGCGGCAAGGATGTAATGACTTATAAGGAAATGGTGCAACGGTTTGCCAAAATGTTGGACAAGGAGGTGCGGTTTTTTAATGTATCCTGGGTGCCGCTGCCGGTCACGCTGATGTGCCAGCTGTTTGCCTATTGGCTCCATTTGTTTATTTCGGTGCCGGTAAACATCACCTGTCTGCTCCTCGAAAGTCTGCGGACCGATGTGGTGTGCCCGGACGAAGAGATTCGGAAAATTCTTCCATTCGAAACAGTGGGTTTTGAAACCGCGGTGCAGTGGGCGCTCCAGAAGGAAAAGAACTCGATGGTTTATTCGCATTGGAGTGATGTGCCGCCGGAAAATATGGCTGATCTCCTGCCGCTTTGCGAATTTGAATCTTCAAATTTTATTGTCGAGGAACATTCGAAAGATATTCCGGCTCCGGCGGAAGCGGTGTTTCTATCCATTTGCCGGATCGGCGGGTCCCATGGCTGGGTGCATGCCAACCTGCTATGGAAAATCCGCGGGTTCATCGACCGTGTTCTGGGCGGCGTGGGTTTGAACCGGGGACGCCGGGATCCCAATGATCTTCGCATCGGAGACTCGGTCGATTTCTGGCGTGTGGAAAACCTGACGCCCAACCGGGAATTGCTCCTCCGGGCGGAATTGATCTCGCCGGGATTGTCCTGGCTTCAGTTCACCCTGCAACCGGTTGACAACGGCCATACCCGCCTGACCCTCAAGGCCCATTTCATTCCCGATCCGATATGGGGCCATGTTTACTGGACGCTGCTGTCTAAATTTCATACCTATATATTCCAGGGAATGCTGGACTATTTCTACAAGGAATCGGTCCAATCGGTAAAAACCGATAGACTGAATACCGGCGCCCTCCCGACCAAAGCTTAGGTTGTTGAAACAAAGGGGGTATGCTATTCTCAGATTTTGTAATTCCCTTCTTTGGATCTCCTTTATGAAACAGCATTCCGGCTACTTGGTTTTAGGTTTGGCCCTTTTATTGTTAATGGGTTGTCCTCCCGCTTCCCAGTCCCAGAAAAAAATGGCGCCCTTGTTCAGGATCAGTGCGGTTCTTGATACTGGGAAAGAACCGTCATTCCTGGTCACGGATGATTTTGACATCGACGGCAATCTGGACCTGGTGGTTTTGAACAGCGCCGAGCACACCATGTCCGTGTACAAGGGCAATGGAGACGGTTCCTTTAAAGATCAGGTGCAGTATAAAACCGGCGCAGATCCGATTTGCCTGGCTGTAGCGGATTTCAACAGTGATGGTTTCAAGGACATTGCGGAATTGAATTATCAGGACCAGACCATCCAGATATTTTTGAATACCGGTCGAGGGGGATTCAGAAATACCGGAAATGTCATCAAACCGGGTCACATTCCGATCAACCTGATAGCTGGGGACTTCAACGAAGATGGTTACCCGGACCTTGCGGTGTCGCTGCGTTTCCATAAAGTCTCTATCCTGTTCGGCAAGGGTACTGGCGCGTTCAAGGAGCCGGTGACGATACCGGTCAAAGGGCAACCGACCGGCCTGGTGGTGGGTGATTATAATCATGACAAGCATGTTGACGTGGCAGTGGCCCTGGCGGGGTCTGGCAACGTCGGGGTGGAAATCCTGTGGGGTGACGGCAAGGGGAACTTTGAAAAATCCAAAGTATTTAAAGGCGGAGGCCAGCCCCTCACCGTGGCCAATGTGGATGCCGACAATGACGGTTTCATGGATCTGGTCACCTCCAGCAACTCCCTGCATGCGATGACCATGCTGATGAACAACAAGGATAAAACTTTTAAAACCCTGCAGGATTTTTCGGCAGGCGAGTTTCCCAAGTTTGTCGCCGCCGAAGATTTTTCAGGCGATGGGATTGTCGACCTCGCAGTTTCCAACTCGACCCACGATACGGTAGCGGTGACTCTGGGAAGGGGAGACGGTACGTTCATTTATCCGCCCATCAAGCATTTTGTCGATGAATACCCGCAAGGATTGGTGGCCGGTGACTTCAATAAGGACGGAAGGATGGATGTTGCGGTGTCGTGCCGGGACAAAAACCTGTTAACCGTCATGTTGAAAAAAAATACCAGGCAACCCAGGCCGTTCAGTAAACCGGCATCCTCTTGATATTTCCTGTCTTCTAATGGTTTCCTGAATCCTGAATCATTCCAACAAATAAAATGAATGAACCGATAAAAGAAGATCCGGCGGAGGAAAAAGGCGGCTTTTTCCGGAGCCTCAAAAAAGGACTCTCCAAAACCCGGAATTCCCTGGCCGGAGGGATCGATAACCTGGTCCATGGCAAGGCAACGCTCGGCCCGGAACTGGTGAATGAAATCGAAGAGGCCTTGCTGGTTGCCGACGTGGGCGTGAAGACCACGCAATTCATCGTGGACGAGCTCAAACGGCAAATCGAAGAAGCCCGTATCCGCGACCGCGAAGGTATGCTCAACCATCTGCGCCGCATGATGGCTGAACTGCTCAATAAGAACCAGAAGCACTGGGATTATTCCACTCACTCACCTTTTGTGGTTCTCGTGATTGGCGTCAACGGTTCGGGTAAAACCACAACGATCGGCAAACTGGCGCAACGGTGGCACCGCGAGGGCAAGAAGGTTTTGCTGGCGGCTGGGGATACGTTTCGGGCGGCGGCGATGGAACAGTTACAAATGTGGGCCGACCGCATCGGGATTCCCTGCATCAAGCAGACCAGCGGAGCGGATCCTTCGGCGGTGGCATTCGATGGTGTTCAGGCAGCGGTGGCGCGCAAGATGGATCTTGTCATCGTCGATACTGCAGGGCGCCTGCAGACCAATTTGAATTTGATGGAAGAATTGAAAAAAGTAAAACGGGTGATCGGTAAAGTCATCCCCGGTGCGCCGCATGAAACTTTATTGGTGCTGGACGCGACCATCGGCCAGAACAGTATTTCTCAAGCCAAACAATTTCATGAGGCGTTGGACATCGATGGACTGGTGATGACCAAACTGGACGGTACCAGCAAGGGCGGGGTGCTTCTCAATATTTCCCAGGAGATGAACCTGCCCGTCCGGTTTATCGGTATCGGGGAGAAACCGGAAGACCTCCAGGAATTTCACGCGGAGGATTTTGTGCGGGCCTTGTTTGAAGAGTGAGCGGCGAGGCTGTTAAAAATAGATATTGACCGAAAATAATCCCTGATCTTTGTGGTCGAATCGCTGGTATTCCAATCGCAGGTCCACATCCTTGTGCGGGGAAAAGCGTAAATTGGAATCGTATCGAATATATTCCGAATCATCCCCCAATGGAAACCGCTTGTACTCAGCGCTCAATTGAAGCCGCCAGTCTTCACCGAAATCTATGAACATGCCTCCCGAAACGCCCCCTCCGGCACGATGATTATCTTCCAAATAGCCGGAAGTTTCCGCTTCCAATTCCGCCATGACGAACAGGATGTATGGAGATTGGCTGCTGGATTTGTAGGAATACCCGTACCCTGCGTTTCCCTTGAATGAGTTGCAGTAGTCGCAGTTGAAGTCGCGGATCGTGTCGAATCCCAGATTGAGTTTCCAGGAGGGTTTTTTAAAGATGGGTTCGTAGGGTGTCAGGGAAACGATATCCAGAAGACGAAACCGGTCTAAACGGAACCGCTTGGATTCGTAATAGTATCTCCCTGCCAGGTCAAAAAATAGAAACTGCGAATCTTTTTTATACCCGGACTCCCGTGCCAGAATATCGTGCAGGGTAGGGCGGTAGGCGATTTCCTGAAACAATTCGTCATCGTTGATGCCGACTCCCAGCCGCACCCGGTCGGTACCATGCGCTGTTTCCGGCGGCGCTGAGAATTGAGTCACTTCCGTATCCTGCCGCTTGTATTTCAGTTTGCTACGCTCCAGAAGAATGGCATGGGGAATCCTGAGCGGCTTCTTGGGATCAAAATCTTCCTGGCCCAGACCCTTGTATTCCAGATAATCCAGGTAGGCATCCAGCACCAGTGCCTTTTGCGGAGTCGCTAACTGTTGATAAGGAGCTTCCTTCAGGACTTCTGTATTGTCAACCAGGTCGTAGAGAACCTCTTTTTCTTCGTCGTTCATCTGTTCGGTTTTGTGCTGCATCCGGCTCAAAATGGCGGGGCGATAGGTGACCTTGGAAATCAGTCCCTTTTGATCCGCCAGAACTTTTAGGGTGTCGGCGGGTTGGACGGAGAAGATAAAACCATCACTCAATTCCAGGTCAGGGTTCGCCGCTTCCAGGATTGTGAGCATATGATAGGAACAATTTTCCTGGAAATAATAATAGTCAAAATGGGTTCCACCCAGTTCCCATAAATGGCGCATGAGGGTGCCTATCTGGTCAGGGGTGAATTTCAATTCATATTCCCACAAATCGCGGCTTTCCCAGTTGCTGTACTCCTGAACTTTGAGGTAGTAGGGAAATACGCTGAAGGTGCCTTTAAAGTACCCAAGCAAACCCTGGAACGCATACAAGAGTGCGTTACTGGATTCTACATTTGCGGCGTAGTTGACCCCATAGTTGGATAAAGCCTGCCCTTTGCTTTTACTTTTGCTGTCGATGCGAAGGAAGGTGTGCCCGAACATGGATGCGGGATTGTTCATGTAAAAGGAAGCAAAAATAAGAGTCACGCTTTGAGGGTCCAATTGTTCCAGCCAGCTTTCCAGGCGGGAGCAATCTGCCTTGGGGAGTTGGTTGGCATCGATCGACAGCTCCCGTTTCAACCATTTATAACGGGCGGGGAAATTGCATTGCGGGTGCTCTTCTTTGGGCTTTAAAGAATTTGGGTCCTTGAAAAATTCCCTGATCGTTGCAATCAGCTCGGCTTTGGGATCAGTTTTGCCGTCAGGCGCATTGAAAAAACTCATCCCGTCCGCTTCGCTTTCGTATCCACCGAGCCAGGTTCCCTTGTAGTGGAGTAAAAGGTGCCAGCTCCTTTGCTGGTCCAATTGTTTTTCCAGCGCCTGTTCAATCAGTTGTTCGGCATAAGGATGGGTTGCAGACGGCTGGGCCCGCAGAGGACCGGATAAGAGTAAGGCGAGTATCAGGGTGGTGATTACGATGCGGAAAGGATAAAGCAAAGTGGAAGTTTGGGGAAAGGGTGGACAAAAAAAGGGATATCAATGCATCGCGAGGATACATTGATATCCCTTTTAAATCAAGGCTATTTAGATTAGCCGATGACT
>Ga0224512_10004161_pt1 | contig 12360 bp, 9 predicted proteins | sample SF_May12_sed_USG_4_FD_169103 | JGI IMG/M metagenome (GOLD analysis project Ga0224512, IMG submission 169103) | Sediment microbial communities from San Francisco Bay, California, United States - SF_May12_sed_USGS_13 | ecosystem: Environmental > Aquatic > Marine > Sediment | place: USA: California... | reverse complement strand
GCTCTCGGGCATTCCGGATTTACGATCTTTCCCGATTTCCGCACTGCCTGGCACTTCGATGACAAGGTCGGTCAGAAATACTTGTTCGAAGCACTGGATATCCCGACCCTGAATACCTACGTGTTTGTCGAGCGCGATAGCGCACTCGAGTGGGCAAGAAATGCGGAGTACCCGAAAGTCTTCAAGTCACGTCATGGTGCCGGGTCATCGAACGTCTTACTTGTTTACAGTGCCGCGCAGGCGCGACGAATGATTCGTCAGGCGTTCGGCCGAGGGTTCAGTGTCTACCGCCCCTGGCAAAATCTGAAAGAGCGGTTCTACAAGTGGCGATTGGGCACTTCCAGCACCTTGAGTCTGATCAAGGGTGGAGCTCGTTTCTTCTATCCGCCCCAGTTCTCACGAGTGTTGGGTCGTGAGCGTGGCTATGTATATTTCCAGGACTTCGCGGCCGGCAATGACTCGGACATACGAGTCATCGTCATTGATGACAAGGCCTTCGGAATCCGGCGGTGGGTGCGCCCCGATGACTTCAGAGCGTCAGGCAGTGGCCGTCTTTCCTACGATCCTGAACTCATCGACCAGGACTGTATAGAGCTTGCGTTCGAGGCCGCCAAGAAGATCGGCAGCAGCTGTGCAGCGTTTGATTTCGTCAGAAAGGCGGACGACAGCCCGGCAGTGCTGGAAATCAGCTACGGTTTCATCGCTGCGGGCTATGATCCATGTCCGGGTTACTGGGATGTCGAATTGAATTGGAATGCGGGTCCATTCAGTCCTCAAGATTGGATGATAGATCTGGTCTTGAGACAGGCGAGTATAAGCGCGTCGAAGTGAAGGACGAGCGATGCGTGACGTAATGCTTGCCATACACAATAGTACTTCGGGATTCGGTCCGTATTGGATCGATTACTGTCGCAGAAAAGACATTCCACACAAGGTCGTTGACTTCTATGACAACGATATTGTGGAACAAGTCAGAGATTGCTCGGCGTTGCTCTGGCACTACTCCCACTCAGATCCTAGGGATGTGGTCATTGCTCGGCAGATACTCTTCGCGCTTGAGCACGCTGGATTCAAGGTGTTCCCCGATTTTCGTATGGCGTGGCATTTCGACGACAAGGTCGGGCAGAAATATCTCTTTGAAACGCTGGGTATCCCGAGCCTTCCGATGTACGTGTTCCTTGATCGGTCGGTCGCGCTTGAGTGGGCTGCAAACACGGATTTCCCCAAGGTCTTCAAACTGCGCCACGGGGCAAGTTCGTCGTGCGTTCAGCTGGTGCGAAACGAGGGCGAGGCGCGTCGCCTCATCAAACAGGCGTTTCGACGCGGCCTCTCAGTTTATAACCCATGGGACAACCTAAAGGACCGTTTAGACAAGTGGGGGCTGGGCACGTACGGCATTGTCGATTTGATTAAGGGTATCGGGCGATTCATTTACCCACCTCGCTTCTCACGCGTGTTGGGGCGTCAAGTTGGCTACGTCTTCTTTCAGGACTTTGCATCCGGGAATGATTCGGATGTGCGAATTGTAGTCATTGGCGACAAGGCTTTTGGGGGCCGGCGTTGGGTACGTCCCGGCGATTTTCGTGCCTCAGGCAGTGGGCGCATTTCCTACGAACCCGATCTAATCGATGTCGAATACGTCGCACTGGCTTTCCAGCTAGCCGAAAGACTGGGCTGCCGATGTCTGGCATTCGACTTCGTCCGAAAGCAAGATGATAGCCTAGCAGTCATCGAGGTGAGTTACGGTTTCGGTTGGAAGGGTAATAGCCCGGGCTACTGGGACAGCAGTCTGCAATGGCACGCTCGTGACTACCGCCCCGAAGAATGGATGGTTGATCAAGTGCTCGAAAGTGTGAACGAGGGCTCGATGGCGGCAAGGCCATAGAGACCGCTAGAGTCAGGCAGACCGACCTCGGTTGGAGGGCAGCGGAGGATCCGCAATTCTGATGATTGAAAAGTTGCGCAAAGCAGTCGCGGTGCTAACCGCCTCAGATGACGGCAGGGAACCCGCGCTACCCATGACAAGGGTCTTTCGCAAACTCATAATGCTGCTCTCTCCGACAGAGCGCCGGCATGCATACGTTTTGCTCGGCATGGTGTTGGTGATGGCGTTACTCGACGTCATTGGTATCGCGTCGATAATGCCGTTCATGGCGATGTTGGCGAATCCTGAGATCATCGAGTCCAACCGCTGGCTCAACGCCGCCTACACGACGCTGGGCTTCACGAGTCCTGACCGATTTCTGTTTTTCTTGGGTGTCGTGGTTTTCGTTGCGCTTGTGGTCTCGATCGTATTCAAGTTGGCGACAACCTGGGCGATCGTGCATTTCACATCGATGCGAAATTACTCCATAGCTCGACGGCTTGTGGCTGGTTACTTGGCTCGACCGTATGACTGGTTTCTCAATCGGCACAGTGCGGAACTCGGCAAGGCAGCGCTCAGTGAGGTCCAGATTGTCGTGGAGAAAGCGCTGTTGCCGCTGATGCTTGTGCTTGCACATGGAACCCTGGTTATCGCAATTCTATTGCTGCTCATCGCGGTTAATCCCCTGCTCGCTTTCTTCGTCGGGGGTGTCATGGGTGGCGTTTACGCCGTGACCTACCTGATATTTCGCGGGCTGATATCGCGATTGGGGCATGACCGGCTTTCAGCAAACGAGGCACGTTTCAAGGTCGTGAGCGAAGCTTTCGGTGGCATCAAGGAAGTTAAGGTAAGCGGTCTCGAACACCGTTGGCTGAGTCGCTTCGACTCCGCTGCCAAACAGTTCGCGCGAACGCAGTTGATCACTACGATCGTGAGCACAATGCCGCGCTATTTTCTGGAGATCGTTACATTCGGCGGAATATTCGTACTGCTGCTATTCCTGATGGCTCGAGGCGACGGTCTCCAGACCGTGCTGCCTATCACTGCACTCTATGCTCTTGCGGGTTATAGATTGATGCCGGCGTTGCAGTTGGTCTACAAAGAACTGACGAATCTTAAGTTCACGGCGCCTGCAATTGATCGGCTCTATGAAGACATCACCGAACAAAGTACCAGAATTCAAGCCGAGCCACGCTCTGACGAAAGTTGCCAAACGCGACTTGAGAGGGTTCCAACTCCCCATCGGAGCATCAGGCTCGAGAACGTCACGTACAGGTACCCGCATGCGAAGCAAGCCGTATTGAATCGATTCAATATCTCTATCACAGCACAAACGACCGTAGGATTCGTCGGCAAGTCAGGCTCCGGGAAGACGACTGTTGTCGACATTCTGTTGGGTCTCCTCATGCCTGAGGCTGGCCACCTTCGAGTTGACGACGTGATAATCACGGCAGAGAATTGTGCGGCGTGGCAAAAGATGCTCGGTTACGTGCCGCAGCATATTTTCCTTTCCGACGAATCAGTAGCAGCCAACATCGCCTTCGGAGTGCCCAAGAGAAGTATTGACCGACAGGCAGTCGAACGTGCCGCCAAGATCGCGAACCTGCACGATTTCGTTGCAGGTGAGTTTCCGGACGGCTACGACACGCTGATCGGCGAGCGGGGGCTTCGGTTGTCGGGTGGGCAGCGCCAGCGCATCGGTATTGCAAGAGCTCTCTATCACGAGCCGAAGATTATCGTCATGGATGAGGCCACCAGCGCACTCGACAACATGACAGAGCACGAAGTGATGGACGCGGTTCATAACCTGGAAGGTTCAACGACTGTGATTCTCATCGCTCATCGGCTAACCACCGTCCGCGAGTGCAATTACATCTACATGCTGGACCATGGACAGCTTATTGGCGAGGGGACCTACGAGGACTTGAGTGCGAATCACCCCCGTTTTCGTGCTCTGGCTGGCCAAGGGGAAACGAAATAGTGTGCAGTCTGTCGGTTCGGCGCGCGTTTACCGGGCAATGCCTGGGACAGTGTCATCGCATAGGAGCGCCATGGCATGAGACAACCGGACTGTCGTGATTGTGAACAGCCCTAAATGGCATTAGTTCAACGCACAGAGCGAAGCGCGTAATCAATATAATGAAGCGGCCTGGCTATGGCACCGACTTCGCCGATCGATCGGGCGCACGCGTTTGGCTGCGAAATGCGTCACGTCAGGATGGTCAACTGTGGGTTTGAAAAAGAAAAGGAACTTTGGTCTTGCGTCGCTTGTTGCGATCAATCCGTTCGCCGCATTCATTGTGGGTCTTCTTAATCCACGTGACCAGGCTTCGAGGAATTTGGTTTGGGCATTTGTAATCTTCTACGGGGCCGTCTTCTATATACCTGAATGGTCAAATTCGGATTCCGTACGCAAATTGGCACTTCTCAAGATGATGTACTGGTCCGACTTCACGCTAGACGAGCTGATGTATTTAATGTTCCGGGGACCGGGGGTTTACCAGGACCCTTATCAACCAGTTATCATGTTTCTGATCTCGCGATTCACTGACCAGGCCTGGGTGCTTTTCGGCGTTTTTGGGATTCTGTTCGGATACGTCTACTCCAGAAATATTTGGTTCTTGATTGACCGAGTAGGCAACCGACGGTCGGCAGCGATAGTATTTCTCATCATCGCGTTCGCGTTGGATGAAAGTTTCGCGTCCGGCCTGAACCACATAAGGTTTTGGACCGCATGCCATGTGTTTATTTTCGGTGTTTTGCATTTCTCGGATGGTAGGAATCACAAATACTTGTTCGTCTCGCTACTTACTCCGCTAATCCACTTTTCATTCACACTGCCATGCGTATTGCTCTTGTTGTTTTTCGCCATCAGGCGCTTCGGAATCGCTATCTACATTTTTTTCGTGGCTAGCTTTTTTGTCTCCCAGCTAGATCTGGCGGTTGTAAAATCCATAATGCAATACCTCCCCTTATCTCATGAGGACCATGCGATGACCTACGTCAACAAGGCTGATGCGGTGGGAGACTACTGGACGGTCGAGCGGGCATGGTTTCTTGATCTGAACAACAAGCTGACATCATTATTCGTATTCATTGTGTCGACATACCTATGTTGGAGAGGAGTCCATCGGACCCGTGGCGCAAGCGGTGGCATTTTCGTGCTGGGAATGTTGATTTATGGCGCTACAAATCTCGTATCGTATGTTCCGTCCTCGGACCGATTCTTCAGTGTCGCAGAGCCGCTCATCATTGCGGCGTTAGTATTGTTCCTGGGTGCGGAACGAGCCAGGAAAAAGGACATGCAGCTGGCGGGTGCTATGTCATCGCTGTTGGCGATCAATACTGCTCTGGGTGTGCGGTTGATTTTAGAGTTCGCGTCGGTTTACCTGTTGTTCGGCAATTTCTTCGTCGCTCCGTTTGTCGAGGCAGATGTGAGCCTCTACGAATTATTCACAGGTCCACGGTAGCGTGCAGGCCGTCGGGAGTGGAGAAGTTGTGGCGCGAAACTTGTTCTGGATGCCGTTCTTGGCCCGGTTGGCCGTGACTTCGAAATATGACGGCCTGGGGACCGTTCACGCGGTCGTTGATTTGGTACTCTTGGTTTTCAAGTTACCGTGATGGTGGGCAACTTGCAGATCAGAAAGATAGCCTGTCTGATTCCATATTTACAGATCGGCGGCTCGGAACGTGTCATTACACTTCTGGCTAATGAATTCGCAAGGCGTTCGGATTTGGAAACCCATGTCATTGTGTACGGGAATGATGCGCCTTCCGTTTATGAGCTGTCAGAAAAGGTAACCGTCCATCGGCCAGCGTTCAAGTTCGATAATAGAGTCCGTCTGCTTAGTACGCTCCGTCGGCTGGGTTTTCTTCGGCGCACGATCAAGAAAGGCCGATATGATGCGCTGTTGAGCTTCGGAGATCGGTGGAACAACTTTGTGATGCTCGCGTGCCTTGGCTTGAATGCGCGTGTATTTCTTTCAGATCGTTCTTCACCGGAACTCGACATTGGCCGGCTCCAAACGTGGCTGCGCGCGATTCTCTATCCGAGGGCAACTGGATTGCTTGCGCAAACAAGCCGCGCTCGGGACATGGCACGAAGACGCGGACTGAACGATCGGATTTGCGTTGTGCCTAACCCTGTCGTCATGCAGCAGCTCGCAGCAGAGTCGGGGCGACAGAATACAATCCTGAGCGTCGGTCGAATGATAGCGACCAGAAATTATGATCACTTGATAAAGATCTTCGCGTCACTGAATGCTGATGACTGGAAGTTGATCATTGTTGGAGATGATTCCCAGGGACAAAGGCATCGACATTACTTGAGCAATTTGGTGGACCGCCTAGGTATCTCCGAACGCGTGGAATTCACTGGCGAGCGGTCCGATGTTCAATCGTTCTACGATCGGGCAAAGATTTTTGCGTTCACATCTTCGTCTGAAGGCTTTCCGAACGCGGTGGCTGAGGCCCTATCCTCCGGATTGCCGGTAATCTCCTACGATTGTGTCGCTGGCCCATCCGACTTGATCACGAGCGGCGAGAACGGCTACCTGGTCAAATTATTCGATGATCGGGCGTTTCGAAAACACTTGCGCGAACTGATGGTCGATGAAAAAAAGCGCATTCAGATGTCGACCGGAGCGCGTGAGTCGGTTGCACGCCTTTCGGTAGAATGCGTTGCGTCTCGCGTATTGGATTTCATGCACGGAAGAGAGCCTGCATGAACATCGTCGTGCGGTTTCTTATAGGAGCAGATTCGCTGCTCGTATATGCAAGCTCGATCCGGTGCGTTGCGGCTGCTTGGAAATGATCTTATGTGTGGCATAGCTGGTTTGCTCGCCAAAAGGCCGATACCGGACGAGCGATTCGCTGATTTCGAGCGGTCGAGCAACTTAATTCGCCACCGCGGTCCGGACAATACGGGTGTCGTGCGATATGATAACCTTGTCTTGATTCACCATCGCTTGAGCATTCTCGACCTGGATCCGCGATCCAATCAGCCGTTTTCCAGCGCCACCGGTCGACACACCATGGTATACAACGGCGAGGTCTACAATTTTCGCGATATAGCCCGACGGTATTCCTTACCGCTCAGGACAAGCTCCGACACCGAAGTTGTAATTGAGTCATTCGAACGGGCCGGACGCACCGCTATCAGAGAATGGAATGGCATATTTTCTGCGGCCATCTACGATAGCCAAAGCAAGCAACTGCACCTTTGTCGGGACCGATTCGGGGTCAAGCCACTCTATGTCTACGAGTCCGATGAAGTGCTTGCTTTTGCGTCGGAGGCAAAAGTTTTGCTCGATTGGCTACCGGCGTTTTCTATCAATCGATCCGTCATGGCGCAATTCATATGGTACGGAAACAGTACTGGGCAAGATTGTTTCGTTGATGGACTTTGGAAGGTGCGGCCAGCCTCGCACATTACTATCGATAGTCGAACCGGAAAAATCACTGAGCGGTCAGAATATTGGTCGATCAACGACGTTGCGCAGATCGAGCCGTCGCGGCAAGAGGCTGCCGAAGAAGTCGGACGTCTCTTGGAGTCGGCCGTTCGGCGACAACTGGTTGCCGACGTGCCGCTTGGTGTCTTGCTAAGCGGTGGAGTGGATTCAAGTAGTATCGTGGCCTTCGCCTCTCGTCACTACGGGCAGCCACTCGACACCTACACAGTTGAGTATGACTTCAACATCGGCGGCAGAAGCGAGCTCGACCGGGCCGCCGAAGTGGCCCGCAAGTTCAATACGAACCACACTGAATTGCGAGTCGACTCTTCACACGTTCAGGACATTTTTTCCGACCTGGTTTTTCAGTACGACGAACCGTTCGCTGATTCTGCAGCCATTCCTATGTATCTGTTGGCCAAGGAGTGTAGCATAGATAAGCGCGTGATCTTACAGGGCGATGGCGGCGATGAACTTTTTGGGGGATACCGACGATATGCGGTGATGTCGAGGTACTGGCTTTGGCGTTTGTCGTCCTTGGGCTATTTCGCACTGCCCAGGGGGCGCTGGCGCGATCGTATGCGGCGGGTCAGTGCATTACTTAACCAGCCGTCCCGAGAACAGACGATAGCCTACTACAGCACCGAAGAAGCGCCGCGCAGCCGGCCGCTGGACGTCCTGGACGCTGCCTTCACCTCGGGCCTCGATGAGACAACCGGGCAAGGCGATTACCTCGGCGTGTCCCGTCGCTTCGCACATCTCGACCGGGTTCAACAATTGATCTACACGGACATGGCCATTCTCTTGCCCAACCGGTACTTCGAAAAGGTCGACAAGGCAACGATGCTGTGCAGCCTTGAAGCGAGGGTCCCTTTCCTGGACAACGAGCTTGCCGAGTTTGCGCTTTCATTGCCGTCCACTCTAAAAGTAAGGCACGGGATCAAGAAGTACATTCTGAAGGAGGCTATGAAAGGTATCGTGCCTCGAAGTGTGCTGTTCGGGCCTAAGCGGGGGTTCGACGTGCCGATCAGGACTTGGCTGAAGGACGGGTTGTATTCGTTTGCGCGGGAGGTCTTTGTTGCCCATGACCTGGGCATCCTCGCTTCGGATCACCTTGTCCAACTCCTCGACTCATATAAGGCGCAAGGATACGGTGCTGCCCCCTTGCTCTGGAAAAGCCTGGTGCTCGGCCAATGGCTTTCAATCTACCGCAACAAGGTCGCGCAATAGACACGTTTCAGTCTCAACGCGGCTCCTATTGACTGACATAGGCAGAGTGCGACAACTAATTAACACGGCGAGCGTATTCAAAAGGGGGATCAGTCCAGGTTGCAACTTCCTTTCTTCGGGAATGTTTCCGCGCGGGCCGTCTGAGTGATATCGCCGATTTCATTTGTCACCTCGCAGCGAACGAGGATCAATGTCGTGAAATGCAGGAGCGAGCAGGGACGGCAGCGTCCAACTTTCGCCGCAACAATGCGGATCGATTCGTTGAAAGCTACCTTGTGCCTCAGGATTGACGATTGAGACATTTGCTCATTGACAATCTAAAGAACTTGCCGGGCTGGCACACGCGGGATAAGTTAGTCGTAATTGCTGTAGATGACTACGGTAATGTGCGACTCGACTCGACAACCGCCCGCAGCAATTTGAGCGCGGCGGGTCTCGAAATGAGCAGCCGCTTCGATAATCTTGATGCGCTTGAGACCCGCCAGGACCTGGAAGCGCTATACGAGGTTCTATTGTCGGTATCGGACGCGTGGGGCCAGCCCGCTGTTTTTTCGCCCTATGCGCTTTGCGCCAATCCCGATTTCGACGCCATGCGAAACGGGAAGCAAGGCTATTGCTATGAGCCGCTGCCGCGTACGTTCGAGCGGCTTGCCTGTAGTCAGCCTACCGCCTATGACGGGGCTTGGGCTTTGTGGGAGGAGGGAGTACGGCAAGGACTATTGAAGCCTCAGTTTCACGGCCGGGAGCATCTAAACATAGAGATTCTTGAGCGCAAACTGAGGGCATGTGATAAGGAACTGCTTGTCAACTTGGAGAACTGTTCGCTAGCTGCGCTCGGTGGTGAGCCCTCGATGCCTGGCGTTGCATTCACGCACGCATTCGGTATTTGGAACCGATCGGAAGTCGATCGTCACCGAGATATTATTGTGGATGGGTTACAGCTATTCGAACAGACGTTTGGTTTTGTGTCGACGACCTTCACACCGCCAGCCCACGAGATTCATCCTGATTTGTATCCTCTCCTGGATTCGCTGGGAATTCAGGGAATATTCAAGCCGCGCTGGTGTTCCCGTCGCATTGATCGGCACCATCACGTTACTGAAGTTAACCTATTCGAGCGTAAAAAGCGCTACCGTCATATGTCACTTGTTCGAAACGTCGTCTTCGAGCCAACTGATACCAATTCAAAAGACTCAGTGCAGGCTTCTCTTGATCAGATAGCAGCTGCTTTTCGCTGGCGAAGGCCGGCGGTGATTAGCTCGCATCGAGTGAATTTCTGCGGCCACATCAATGAAGAAAATCGGGTCTGCGGGCTTGGAGCGTTAAAAAGGCTACTGAAAGAGATAGTTCGACGTTGGCCCGATGTTCAGTTTATCAGTGCCGATCAGTTGGTCCGGCGTATCATGTCCGCGCAAGATGGATAGAAGTTGGAACTCCTGATCTACAGATATGATGGCTCGAGACTTGAAAGTACCAAGGCAAGGGTTAGTGCGAAATTGATTGTATGGCGGCCGAGCATTCGTAGCTTAAAGCCACGAGATACGCCATGGCGATATGTTGCCTTTAGTTTTTTTCATTGGCTAAAGATATTTGGGAACAGCGATTACTGTTCGTTCTCAGTTGAAGAGAACGGCGAGCCAAGAGCTTCAATGCTTGTGGTTCCTTCATTATTTCGGTGGCCATTCATGGAGCACAACGATGTGCAATTGACCTATGTGATTACGCGGGCTTCGTCGCGGTGTCAAGGTTGGGCGTCGTATCTGGTAAGCCAAGGTATTTCTCGTTTGGCACGAAAAGACCGGAGTATTTGGTACGTGACCGATACGAGCAATGTCGCTTCGCAGAAACTAGCCGAGAAATCGGGATTTGAGCTTGTAGGGAAGGCTGCACCTAGATCATCAAGCTTTCAGAGAGTTAAGCTGGCCCAAGATAGTGGTCGGGAGGGTATGGAGTGAGTATGCGCTTGCATCCCACAGGGGCCCGTCATCCGGTCAGATTGCTATATCTTGGTTACTACGCAAAAAAACTGGATTGGCCAACCTACAAGCGATCGTTAGACTATTTCAGTCAAGAAATAGGGTGCTCGAAATTACACTTGATCATGGGTAGCGTAGTCGATTCGCTCACGCATAATGTGTCGCCCCTCGAGTACTTCCAGTTCGGATTCCCGCGTTTAGAGTATGACGAAAAGACGAATTGGGCGGGATCTGGCTTCATGTACGAGTATCAGCTAGTGATGAATCCGCGTTCGACTCGACAAGTTCTGGATGACAAGCGGCAATTTTTCAAGCGCTACCGCAAATTCATCAGGCACAAAGTCTTTGCGCTTGAAGAATTGGAGTCCGATGTGTCAGCTTTCGAGTCGCTGCAAAATGCAGGGAAAGGAAAATGCGTACTTAAGTTGCATGACGGAAAATGCGGCGCTCAGGTAAGGATTGTCGACGCTGCAGCGTGGGATCGAAGTGAGTTCTTGTCCGAGATACGGCGCGGTGGCTATGACATGGCGGAAGAATTTATCGTCCAACATGCAGACCTACAAATGCTGTCGCCGTCAGCGGTAAATACGGTTCGCATAATTACGCAGCTCAATCGAAGGAACGAAGTTGAGATCCTTGGCTGTCGACTTCGAATTTCAGTCAACTCGCCGGTAGACAATCTTGCGGCTGGCAACATAGCTGCACCAATCGATGAAACTTCTGGTCTTGTCTGTGGGCCGGCAGTTTATGGTGATGTCTTCAAACCAAAAGAAACTGAGCATCCTGTTACCAAGACGAGGATTGTCGGATTCCAGGTGCCTTATTGGGCTGAATGCTTGCAGCTTGCCAGAGACGCAGCGAATCACGATTGGTCGAACAGGAGCATAGGGTGGGATATTGTTGTGACCGAAGATGGTCCTGGACTAATTGAAGGAAATCACGACTGGTGTAAGTTGGTGTGGCAGTTGCCTGTTGAGGCTGGATTGCGGCCGGTATTGGACCGTCACTGGAACGAGTACGTCGAGCGGGACCAACGAAACTAGTGGCTGGATTTTGAAACGGATCTTTGACTTTCTTGTCGCCGCGCTGCTTCTACTTGCACTGTCGCCTGTTTTTATCGTTCTCGCCGTTGTGATCCTGGCCAAGATCGGTTATCCGCCTTTCTTTGTGCAATGGAGACCCGGGCTACACGAAAAGTCTTTTCCTTTGGTCAAGTTTCGGACGATGTCAAACGACAGGGATGCAAAAGGCGATCTGCTGCCGAATGAGATGCGGCTTGGCGACTTCGGACGGTGGCTCCGCTCTACAAGTCTGGATGAGCTGCCAGAGCTATTCAACGTTTTGGTCGGCCACATGAGCCTTGTTGGTCCGCGGCCTTTGTTGGTGGAGTATCTACCCTACTACAGCGCGGAGCAGAGCAGACGACACAGCGTGACGCCAGGAATTACTGGTTGGGCGCAGGTAAATGGTCGAAATACTCTTAGCTGGGAGCAAAAATTTGAACTGGATGTTTGGTACGTTGATAACCAGTCAATTTGGCTTGATATCAGAATTCTTTTTCGAACTGTGAGACAGGTGCTACGGCGAGAAGACATTACAGCTGGCGGAGGACGGTTCACAGGCCGCTTTGACGAAGAAATGAAGGAGCGCAGTGAGAAATGAGGATTCTGGTTACAGGCATTGGTGGACCAACACCACGTTCAATTGCTTCGGTTTTGCGACGAGCTTACCCAGATGCAAACGTCGTTGGCGTTGACTGTGACTCGCGCGCATTGGGTTTTTACATGCCGGGCCTGTTGGATGAGCGGTATGTTGTCCCTGGCACAACCGATGCCGAAGT
>Ga0224512_10004160_pt1 | contig 12368 bp, 6 predicted proteins | sample SF_May12_sed_USG_4_FD_169103 | JGI IMG/M metagenome (GOLD analysis project Ga0224512, IMG submission 169103) | Sediment microbial communities from San Francisco Bay, California, United States - SF_May12_sed_USGS_13 | ecosystem: Environmental > Aquatic > Marine > Sediment | place: USA: California... | reverse complement strand
AGTCGCCGCGCATCTGAACGGTGGTGAGCGGAAGGTCACGCGCGCGCGCCCTCTCGCCGATGGCACTCCCGGGCCGCGCCACCAGGCGCACCTCGCGCCCCCGCGCCCGCAGCCGCTCGGCGGTGTCGAGCATCCAGCGCTCGCCGCCGCCGAAACGCAGGAGCGAAGAGACGAATACGACGCGACGCGCGCCGTCCGGCGCCGCGGGGTCCGCTCGCCGGCTGACCTCGGTCGGGGTGGCTTCCATCGGACTCGTTGATCCCGCATGGTCGGGTAGACCGATTCTACCACCGGCGCTGGGCGCCGCCACGCCTTTCTGGGGAACCACGGGGTTCGCCGCCCCCTCCCCCGGACGGACCGGGAACGACCCGCCACGCCAGATTGTGCGGCACGGCTGTTGCAGGTTTCTCCAAGACACCATTTCTTTTCCGAAGAGATGAACGGGTTATCGCGAAACGCACTGGTGGCGGCCATGCTGGTCCTGGGGGCGGCGTGCTCGCCGAGCACCGCGCCGCTGCAAGAGACGGGGGGGTGCGTGACCGACCTGGCTTGCCCGGCGGGCGAGGAATGCGGCGCGGGCGGGTGCCAGCCGCTGGCCCCGACCCTGTACCCGCACATCCAGACGGCGTCTGCGCTCTTCCGTCCGCACCTGGACGGCAACGAGGCCTCGTGGCGCGCCGCCCATAACGACGTGCTGATCGCGTTCGTGGCCGGCCACGTCGACGCGTTCCGCGCCGTCAACCCCCACGTCCGGCTCTTCGAGTACATCAACATTCGTTACCACCGCTACGACGACGTACCGCCGACGGCCAGCGACTGGGCGATCGCGCACGGCTACGATCCGGAGGACTTCTACCTGCACTACCGCGAGGACGTCGACGTGCCCACGTGGGAATCCATCGTGCTCGTCGGCGGCTACCCCCCGGGCCGCGTGCCGGGGTGGGTTCCCGGCGGCCCCACGCCGTCGGCGTCGGCCGTGGCGCGCTACCAGTCGCGCGCGGTCGGCTTCTACGGCGGGGGCAGCACGATCTTCTACATGGCCAACGTGGAGCACGCGCCGATGCGGCTCTTCATCGCGGCGCACATGGCCGCGCTCCTGGACGGCTCGTACTACGGGGTCTCGTTCGCGACCGGTCCCATGGACGGCATCATCGTGGATAACGCCATTCACTATCCGCAATTCGACGAGGGCCTGCTCGCGCACACGCACGAGTATTGGGGGCTGCCCAACGACGACTACCACCCCTACGCGCGCGCCTTCGAGACCCTCTACCCGGAGATGGCCCAGGCGCTGGCGGCGCGCCTCGGTTTTCCGGCGGACCTTCTGATCAACTACGGGCACGCGTCGTTCCTCAACAACAACAACCTCGTCGCGCGCAACATCCAGAAGACCACGCCGTGGGCCTGGGCCCAGGTGTGGGTGACTTACCGCGGCTATGCATCGCCGACGCTCGGTCCCACGCGCTGCATCACCTACGAGCGGGACTACGAGCACGCGGTGGCCGCCGTCGTGCGCCAGACGCGCGCGCTCGGCCGGCGCGTGCTGGGCGTGCACGACCTCGGCGGCGGCGGCGCCGGCTCCGACCGAGGCCGGCTCTTCACGCTCGCCCTCTACTACCTCCTGCACAACCGGCACACCTATTACCTCTACGAGACGGTGAACGGCCACCAGGGGGCCGGTCCGCTCTCCGCTTGGCAGTGGAACGAGGCGGTGACGTTCGACGTCGGGCAGCCGGCGCCGGTGCCGCCGGGTCGGGTCGACTTCGACGGCAAGGCCGGCACCACCGAACACTACCTCCTCGCCAGCGGAGCCGATCCCTACGACGGAGGCCTCACCTACCGCGTCTTCGCCCGGCGCTTCACCAACGCGCTCGTCATCGTGAAGATGCTGCCGGAGGGCTCGGTGGTGGACGACCGCTCGATCACCACGCACCCGCTCGACGGCTCCTACGCGGTCTTGCAGGCGGACGGCACGCTGGGCGCGGTCGTCACCGAGGCGACCATCCGCAACAACGAGGGCCTGATTCTGATCCCAGTCGACTGAGCCGGCGTTACTTGCGCCGGAGCACCAGGTAGGTGATGTCGTCGCTCTGGCGCGCGCGACCGATGAACGTCTTGAGATCGGCGTGGAGCGCGCGGCAGAGCTGGTGCGGCGTGAGCGCGAAGTGGCCCCGCAGGGATTCGAGCAGGCGCGCCTCGCCGTACTCCTCGTCGCGAACGTTGCGCACCTCGATGGCGCCGTCGGTGTAGCACACGAGCACCTCGTCGTCCACGCGCAGGCGGCCCTCCTGCAGCGGCGGGTCCTCGAAGACGCCAAGCACCGGGCCGCCCACCTCGAGGGCGCGATGCGTTCCGTCGGGCGACATCAAGAACGGCGGATTGTGGCCGGCGTTGCAGTAGGTCAGCTCGCCGGTGTTTGGGTCGAACACGCCGATGAAGGCGGTGACGAAGTCCTGGGGGCGCACCGTTTCCAGGAGGATCTGGTTGGCGCGGGCGGCGATCTGGCGGGCGCTGGTGAGATAGGGAGCCACCGTGTGCAGCGTGGCCCGGAAGCACGACATGATGATCGAGGCGGGCACGCCCTTGCCCGCCACGTCGGCGATGGCAAACGCCTCCAGGCCGCCGCGCACGGGAAAGTGGTCGTAGTAGTCGCCGCTGACCTCCAGGGACGGAAAGTTCACCCCCGCGATCCGGTATCCGCCTACCGCGTGCGCGCGCAGCGGTGCGAAGAACTCCTGCACGGTGCGCGCCACGCGCAGCTCGTCCTGGATCTCCCGCATCTCCTGCTGCTCCTCGTAGAGGTGTGCGCGCTCGATGGAGGCGGCCGCCTGCGCCGCAAAGGTCTGGAGCAGCCGCAGATCCGCCGGCTTGTAGGCGGCAACGCGGTCGTTTTCGAGGTTGAACAGGCCGATGAGCCGATCGCGAGTCACCATGGGGGCTACCATCTCCGAGCGCGTGCGCGGGCGTGCGTTGACGTAGAGCTCGTACGCGCGGACGTCGTCGACGATCAAGCCCTCTTGCTTCCGCGCGGCGAGCCCCACGACACCCTCGTCGATCTTGAGGTCGAGCTTCGCCTCCGACCCCCTGGGATAGCCGCGGCTGAGCATGCTCACGATCGCGCCCCGCTCGCGGTCGAGCACGAAGATCGCGGCCGCGTCGTACGGCACCAGGCGCTTGAGGTTCCTGAGGATGCGCTTGAGCGCCTCGTCCAGGGTGAGCGACTTGCCCATCGACTCGCTCACGCGGGCGAAGAGCGAGTATTCCAGCTCCAGGCGGCGCAGCCGCTCGCGCAGGCGCGCGCCGGCCACGGCGGTGGCGATGTGCTCGCCCACCGCCTGCGCCAGGACGAGGTCGTGTTCGGCGTAGGGCGCGTTGCCGCGCCGGTTGACCGCCTCGACCACGCCGATGACGTCGCCTTGGTGCACGAGGGGCACGGCGAGGATGGTGCGCGGGCGCAGGCCGAGCTTGCGCTCGAGGGCCAGCGACACCCCGCGGTCGCCGCGCGCGTCCGCGACGAGCAGCGGTTTGCCGTCACGCACGACGGTTCCCGCCACGCCTTGCCCCACGGGAATGCGCACGCCGCGCAGGCGCTGGTCGCGCTTGCCTCTGACCGCCTCGAAGACCACGTACTCGCCCTCCTCGTCCACCAGGAGCAGCAGGACGGCCTCCGCGGCGAAGGCCCTGCGGAAGATGCGCATGATGACGTGCGGGAGGCGCTGATGCTCGTGGGTGGCGTTCAGGGCGCGGCCGGACTCGACCAGCGCGGCCAGCTCGCGCGCCGTAGCAGCCAGTCTTTCGTCGGTGGTCACTGCGTTTCGCTCCGGAGGGGAAGTGTCTCAGCGCGCCTACGCCGGGCACAGCGCGCGCACGCGCTCCGCGATGGCGAAGAACGCCTGCGCAGGAATCGAGTCGGGGGCGTGTTTGACGATGGGAACTCCGGCGTCTCCCCGCTCGCGGACGATGGGGTCGAGGGGGATCTCGCCCAGAAACTCCGTGCCCAGCCTTGCGGCCAACTCGCGCGCGCCGCCCCGGCTGAAGATCTCCGTGCGCTCGCCGCAGTGCGGGCAGGCGAAGTAGCTCATGTTCTCCACGATGCCCAGGACCGGAGCCCCCACCGTCCGGTACATCTGCAGGCCCTTCTCGGCGTCGACGAGCGCCAGCTCCGAGGAAGTGGTGACGATGACGGCGCCGGTGATGGGCACGGTCTGCACGAGCGTGAGCTGCGCGTCACCGGTGCCCGGCGGCATGTCGACGACGAGGTAGTCGAGCTCGCCCCAGTCGACGTCCTGCAGGAACTTCTTCACCACGCCCATCACGATCGGTCCGCGCCAGATGACGGGGCGGTCGCGCTCGGTGAGAAACCCGAGCGACATGAGCGCCAGGCCGTCCTTGACGACGGGGGCGATCTCCTTCTTGCGCCCTTCCTGGGGGCGGTCGCGCACGTCGAGGAGCAGGTGCACGCTGGGCCCGTACACGTCGGCATCCATCACTCCCACCCGCGCGCCCGGTCGCGCGAGCGCCAGGGCCAGGTTCACGCACACGGTGGACTTCCCCACTCCACCCTTGGCCGAGGACACCGCGATGATGTTCTGCACGCCCTCGATGGGCGCTTGATCGTCGAAGGGGCTGGCGCTTTGCGCCCGCGGCGGCGCCTGTCCGGTGGCCGCTTCGAGCTTCGGCTTGGAACCGCGCGTCATAATGGTGACGCCGGAGACGCCAGCGAGCGCCTTCACCGCGCGGCGGCAGGCGCCCTCGGCGTCGCGTTTCACGTCCGCGTCGTCCGTCGGCAGGTGCAGCCCGAGAGTGACCTCGCCGCCGGCGATGCCAACCTGCTCGAGGCGACCGGCGGAGACGATGTCGGCGTTGCCGTAGATGTCGCGCACCTCTCGCAGGGCGCGCTCGACGCTGTCGCGATCGATCAAGGGGTTCCTTTCCGGGAAGGCACGGCGGAGTTTCCCTGCAATATATCGGGATGACCGCCGTCTTGGCAAGCGGTTCACTCCGGCGGGGCGCCCACCTGTTTGCCGCGGGGACGGATGAGCGCGATGCTCGCCGTGTGCCCGTGCAGGAAGTTGCGCCCGCCGATGGGGCCGATCTCGCCGGCGCAGAAGAAACCGGCCACGGCGAGGTCGCTCCAGAACTCCTGGATGGCGGTGACGTCACCGTCGGGGTGGTCGTAGAGGCGGGTGCCGCGGCCGTTGCACGAGAACAAAAGCGCGCCCGCCGGCTCGCCGAAGAACGCGTGGGGCGTGAGCATCATCTCCAGATCCTCGCGCGCCGTCGCCGCGTCGCGCACGTGGAACTGCACGCGCTCGCCCGCCTTCACCATGTCGCCTACCGCGATGGCCCCGCTCTCCGGGTCCACCCCGACCACGCCGCGCACCAGGAAATCGCCGCGCCCCAGGGCATCCTTCGACGAGTCCACCGCACGGCCGACGAAGAGGCCGCCCGTGAGCAGGCCGCGCTCGTCGTCGTCGAGATCGTCCACCAGCGCGTTGATGCACTCGAGCGGCGACCCGCCTTCCAGCGATTCGATGACGTTGGCGTGCGCGCGGGTGATGGTGAAGACCAGCCCCACCGGGCGGCAGCCCTGCGAGACGATCGTGTCCACGGCGAGCGCACCGGCCATGGCCACGCCGACCGCTCCTTCGCGGTAGACCCGGGCGCCGGCGAAGAGCGCGGCCACGCCGGGACCGCGCGCGCCGCTGGCCATCCCCCCGATCACCGGCACGCCGGCGAAGATCCCGTTGAATGCGCCCAGCAGCGCATCCATGGGCGCGGTGAGCGGGTCGCCGAGCAGAATGAACGCACGCGCGTCGGCGGGTGCGTCCACCACGCCCGCCAGCGCCGCGGCGTCGCGCGCGATGGCCTCCAGATCCTCGCGGACGATCGCGAAGGGCGCGAGCTCCACCTCCGGCAGCCGGGCGGCGATCACGCTCACCGCGCGCTCGCGCTCGATCTCGCGCCCACTCGTGATCACGCCTTCCGCCGTGCACCCCAAGAGCGTCCGCGCGCCCATCTCCCGCTCCAGCGCCGCGGCGAGCGCTTCCGCCTCGCTCGCGTAGTCGACAGAGGCGAAGACGAGCGCCAAGTCCGCACGCGCCGGACCGAGCGCCGCGCGCAGGTTCACACCCAGCTCGCGCGCGGCGGCGGTGGGATCGGCGGCGTGTGTAACGGCAGACGCGAACTTCATGGCTGAAAAGAGCATAGCAAAGGGACGGTCCCGCCGCCAGCGGGACCGTCCCTCGGTGCGTTACGTTCGCCCGCGCGGACCGATCAGCGAATCAGTGCCATCTTCCGCGTCTGCGCGAAGCCCGGCGCCTCGAGACGGTAGAAGTACACGCCCGAGGCCGCGGGCGAGCCGGCGTCGTCGCGCCCGTCCCAGATCACATCGTTCGGCCCCGCCGTGGCCACGCCGTCGACGAGTGTGCGCACCAGGCGCCCGTTCACGTCGAAGACGCGTAGCGTCACGCGGTCGCCGCCGGCGGCCAGGCTGTAGCGGATGCGCGTGGTCGGGTTGAACGGGTTGGGCACGTTCTGGTCCAGCGCGAACGCGGCTGGCACCGCGCCAGCGCCGGTGACGAGAACGGGTGACGACGCCTCGCTCTCGTTGCCGCTCTCGTCGAAGGCCGTGACCTTGTAGTCGTACGCGCCGCCACCGGCATCGACCCACGCGGTCTCGCCGGTGACCGCCACGCGGTTATCCGGCGAGCAAACGAAGTCGGCCCCGCTGCCCCGGTACACGCCGTAGTCCGCGACGTCGTTCTCGTCCGCCGCCTGCCACTCCAGCCGGTTACCCCCGCTCGCGCCCATGGTCACCAGGAAGTCGTGCGGCGGGCCCGGCGGCAGGTTGTCCACCGAGTAGCCCGTATCCGGCTCCGAGTCCCAGAAGACGGCCGGACTCGCCGTGATCGCCGATACGAAGAACGCGTTCAGACACATCCCGTGGCGGTGCGTGTAGTCGCACGTCGTGGCTACGATGGTCTGGTAGACGTCGTCGCCACGCGCCGGCGCCGTGAGGAGATAGTCCCACCCTTCGATGGCCACCACGCCGGGCGCGCGGGAAGTGGCGGCGCGCAGCCGAGCCAGCAACTCCGGCGTGATCATGCCCTCGTGGCGATAGATGGCGTAGCCCAGGACGGGAGGATCCGCAGAGGCGTGGTCCTGCGCCGAACCCGTCCACTTCATGCGCACCTGGCGCCCCTGGTCGTTGGGCACATCGGAGATGTCCGTGATGATGGGGGCGTCCGACGGGGGCGGCGGCGGCGGGATGTCACAGGCTGTCGGCAGCGCCCCGATCAGCACTCCGCACGCGCTCTGGGCCGGAGCCGCGGCACCCTGCAGCGACACGGTAAGGTCCCCCGCTCCCGGATCGCAGTACACCGGGTCCAGCTCTCGCTCGCTCGGCGAAAGCTCTTCGTACCGGACGGCCCCACCGCCGTTCTGCCAGTAGAGGTTACACTCGTGCGTGACGAAGCCGTAGAGTATGGCGAGCCCCGCTCCGAGCGGGTCGCCCGACACGATGTTGCGCGCGAACAGCGTCTGCGAGTCCTGCAGGTAGACCGTCGCGTTGTAGGCATCGGCGCTGCGATTCGCGTGGAATGTATTGCTCGCGATCGTGCCCAGTCCATAATAAGAGTACACCGCGCTCCCCACATCGGCCTCGTTCGATACAAACACGTTCTGACTCAGGTCGCCGACGCTCGTCTCCATGACGTGGACCGCGCCACCCCAGATCCCCGCCGTGTTGTTGCGGAACGTGCAACCGATGGCGGTCAGGCGCGCGCCGACTGCGACCGCGATGGCGCCGCCCGAGTTCGGAGCGGTGTTGTCTTCGAACAGACAGCTCTCCACCGTCATCTGCGATCCCGGTCCCGACACATAGAGCGCACCCCCGGAGGTAACGTAGCTGTTGTCACGGAAGGTACACGCAGAGATATCCACCGTCGCCGCGGTACCGGCACCGAGGGCTCCCCCGAGGTTGTTGTCGAAGACGCAGTCTCTCACCACACCCTGCGCGCCCTGCACGAACGCGAGCGCGCCGTGGTTGGGGTTGTTGCTCGCCGTGAAGCGGATTCCTTCCACCTCGATCTGCGGTCCTACGAAGCGAAAGATGCGCGCCGCGGCGGTCACGGTCGTGGTCGCAGGACCATCGGTGGAGCGAATGGTGAGATCGTGCGTGACGATCATGTCCGGCTCGGAATACGTGCCCGGACCGATCTCGATTTCATCGCCGGCCGACGATGCGGCCACGGCCGCGGCGATGGTGGTGAAGTCGCCGGTGCCGTCGCTGCGCACGGTGATGACCGCGGCCGACGACACGGCGGCAGAAATGGCGAGGAGCGCCAGACCGGCGGCGAGCCCAGCGCCCATTCGATTGATGGACATGACGCTGCCTCCCTGTTTGGGCGGACACTCGATATGGGGGGATTCTTTCAGATAATAGTATACATCCGCGTGGCCGCGTCTGTAAAGACGCAAGAGTCTTGTTTTGAAGCTACCGCGAGAGTCGCAGGATCGTGCCCCGGTCGCCGGCGATGATCACGTTGCTCGCCGAGGCGCCCCCGATGGAGGCGAGCTTGCCGTCGGTGAGGCGGTAGACGAGGTTCCACACGCTTCTCCACTGCGCGCCGTCGTAGGCAAGCAGCGAACCGAAGTCGCCCGGGTCAAGGGGCCGGCGCCGGCTCGAGCGGACGCGCCCGGCGGCGGCGGAAGCGCGCGCGCAGCCATCCGCCGAAGCGCCGCACCACCCAACCCCCGCGGACGAGATAATAATAGAGCGGCGGGAAGAGCAGGATCATGAGCACCGTGCTCGCCGCCAATCCGCCGATGGAGGCCAGCGCGAGGTTCTCCCAGATGTCCTTGTCCTCCGACTCGCCGAGGTGCACGAGGAGCGGCGCCAGCCCCGCGATGGTGGTGCCGCTGGTGAGCAGGATGGAGCGCAGCCGGATGCGCGTGGCGCGCGCCACCGCGCGGCGCAGGCTCGGCGCGCGCTCCTCCGGCGGCAGTAGCCACAGGTCGCTTCCCCCGAGCTGCTTGCGTAGCGCCGGGAAGAGCGAGGCCTGGCGCGGGGGGTCGCCGGGGAGCTTTGCATTGAGGATGAGCTCGGCCTCGGTGCGGAAGCGCGAGATCAGCAGGATGGCGTTGTTCACGACGATGCCGAAGAGCAGGATCAACCCGATGCGCGCCGAGGAATCGAACGTGGAATGCGTCAGCCAGAAGGTGACGAACACGCCCACCAGTGCCATCGGCGCCGACACCAGCACCAGGAACGGCAGCGAGATGCTCTCGAAGAGCGCGGCGAGCACGAAGAATATGAAGGCGAGGGCGAGGGCCACGGTGAGGTTCAGCTGACCCTCCTCTTCCTCGGTGAAAAACTCCTGTCGCGCCTCCTCGGCCTCGTAGCCGTAGGGCAGCTCGATCCCGGCCAGTATGTCCTTGATGTAGGCCTGACGCATCGCGTCGGTGCCCAGATACTCCCAGTTGACGTGCGCCGTGTACTTCTGATTCTCGCGCGTGATGGACCGGGACACCTCGCGCCGCTCGATGGTGATGAGGTCGCCCAGGCGAACTTGCTCGCCCTCGCTGTTGCGGATGAGCATCTCCGCGACGTCCGCGTAGGAGATGTCGTCGGCGTCCAAATAGGAGAGCTGAACCTGCTCCTGCTCGCCGTCGATCAGCATGTTCCAGGGGAAATCGACGCCCATGAGGCGGCGAATCTGCCCCGCCAGCTCGGCCACGGTGAGGCCGCGCGCGGCCAGCTGGTCGCGGCGAATGCGAATCACCATCTCTTCCTGCCGGATCCGTTCGAATTGACTGCCCGTGGTGATGCGCGCGTTGCGCACACGGCGGCTCCGCTCGGCGCGGGCGAGCGTCGCCTCAGCGATCTCGTTCAGGCGTTTAGAGTTGTAGCCGGTGATCTTGACCAGCGAGTTGAGCGCCGATCCGCCGAAGGCGCCCTTGAAGTAGGGGCGGTCCGAAAAACCGCGTATGAACACGGAAGAGCCGCCCGTGCGGTCGGCCCGATCGATGAGGATGGCGCGGTAGTGCATGGGGACCTCGCTCTGCCGCACCTCGTCTTCGAACTCCACCCGGATGATGGCCTGATTGCCGAACACGCGCGCGATCATGCGCGTGCCGTCGGGGAGCGGAAGCAGAGACTTCTCGAACTCGTACAGCGTCTGCGAGGTCAGCTCGATGTCGGTGCCCGACGGCATCTCCAGGTAGAGGAACAGCTCTTCTTGATTGGGGAATTGCCAGAACCCCCCTTTGATGACCTTTTTGTCGTACACGTGCCAGCCCCAGACGAAGAGCGCGACGCCCAGCGGCAGGATCATCCACGCCAGCTTGGGCCGGATGCTGAAGAGCCGCTCGAGGATGTGCTTTCCGTCCTCGAGCGCCGGCTTCTCCTCGACGAACTCGGCCAGGGCCGCGGCGTCCTCCACCTCGTTGGGCCCGTCCGCCGTCTTAGCCACCATGGGGCGCGCCCACCAGCGTTCGAGCACCATCGGCACCCAGCCGAAGGCCACGAACAGGGAGGCAAAGAGCGCGGTGGTCACGGCCACGGCGAGCGGGATGTAGTAGAGCGCGAGCCGCCCCGTGAGGAAGATGAAGGAGGCGAAAGCGACGACGGTGGTGAGCGTGGTGGCGAGTATCGGGAAGAGGACCTCGCGCGTGCCCTCGACGATCGTCTCGTAAGCCACGCGCACCTTGCTCCGCCGCGAGAGCCCGGCCTCGTCGGCCCGTGCGAGCGCGCTCAAGCGGCGATGGATCGAATCGAGCACGAGGATGCTGTTGTCGAGGATGAGACCGAAGCACACGGTGAGCCCGCTGATGGTGATGAAGTTCACCGATATGCCCAGGAAGTAGAACAGCGAGAGCGATATGACGACGGCGAAGACGATAGACGCCGTCACTATGGCGGTGAGGCGAACGCGCCGCAGCGTCGCCACTAGCACCAGGAAGAGAATGCCCAGGATGACGAGCGAGCGATAGACGAGCTCGCGCAGCTTGTCCTCGAGCTCCTTGCCCTGGTCCTCGTCCACGTGGAATTCGATGGGGAACGGCAGCTCCGCCTCGATGGAGGGGAGCGCGGCGCGCAGCGTGCGACTCACGCCCACCGTGTTGGCGCCACTGCGCTTGTCCACCGCCACCAGCACCGTGTTCTGCGCGTTGGCTCGCGCGAAGTACACGGGTTCCTCGAAGTCCGGCCTCGCCTCCCCCACCATGTCGAGCGTGAAGGTCCGCCCCCCGCGCTGGGCCACGACCGCCTTTCCGATGACGGGCAGATTCACCGGTTCGCGCAGCGCGACGAGCTTCTCCAGCCCCCGCTCGCGCACCGTGCCGGCCCCGTTGAACTCGTCGAGTCGGTCGATGGCGCGGAACACCTCGTCGGCGCGCACGTTGTAGAGGTCCAGGCGCGTGCGGTCGAGCACGATCTTCACCAGCGGCCGGGCGCCGCCCAGGACCTGGGCGTCGGCCACGCCGTCGAGCGCGATGATCTGCGGCACCACCCAGGTCTCGGCGAGCTCGCGCAGCTCGTTGGGCGAGAGCGGCGACTCCAGGCTGAAGGTGAAGAAGTCCTCGGTGCGAAACTCCTCGGGGACGAAGGCGATGATCTGCGGCTGCCCGGCGCCCAGCGGGAGGTTGCGCCGCACGTTGCCGAGCTGCTCGTTCACTTCCAGGCGCGCGAAATCCAGGCTGATTTCGCGCCGGAAGGACACGGTGACAGTCGAGCTGCCGTCTCTCGACTGCGACTCGATATTCTCCACGCCGTGCACGCTCTGCACGGCCTCTTCGACCGGAACGGTGATGGCGCGCTGGATCGCCTGCGGCGAGGCTCCGTTCCAGCGCGTCTGGATAGAGAGCTGCGGCAAGTCCACGTCTGGAATGGCCTCGATCTGGAGGCGCGGCAGCGAGTACGCGCCCAGCACGACGAAGGCGAGGAATATCATCCACGTGGCCACGTGGCGGCGAACGAAGAAGCGTGTCATGACTCCGGCCTCCGGATGCGGTGCGCGAGCATGTACAGGGCCGGGGTGTAAACCAGGGTGAGCGTCGTGGTGAGGAACAGTCCCCCGATAATGGTCAGCGCGAGGGGCCGCTGGAGCTGCTCACCGCTGCCCATTCCGATTGCCATCGGCGCCATGGCCAGGATCGTCGTCGCGCTGGTCATGATGATCGGTCGCAGGCGCAGGCGGCTCGCTTCCATGATGGCCGTGTAGCCCTCCATGCCGGCGTCGCGCAGCCGCCGTATCGCATCCACCTTGATGATGGCGTCGTTGACCCCGATCCCAGTGAGCGCCACCATGCCGATCAGCGACAGCACGTTGATGGTGTTGCCCGTGACCCAGATGGTCAGCATCGCG
>Ga0224512_10004159_pt1 | contig 12373 bp, 9 predicted proteins | sample SF_May12_sed_USG_4_FD_169103 | JGI IMG/M metagenome (GOLD analysis project Ga0224512, IMG submission 169103) | Sediment microbial communities from San Francisco Bay, California, United States - SF_May12_sed_USGS_13 | ecosystem: Environmental > Aquatic > Marine > Sediment | place: USA: California... | reverse complement strand
CTAGATGCTCTTGAGCGTTCTCGGACCCCAGTTCGCTCGCGACGAACCGGTCGGCGCCGGCGTTCCCGACGTCGATCGTCGGAACCGGGCCGATGAGCGTCGAGGCGAGCACGACAAGCGCAATCAATGTGATGGTCATCGAATACCTGAACTCCCAGCTCCCAGACCAACACCCTAGACCAGAGAACGCCGGTGCGAAAGGGCAGTTCGCGAAAGATGCCCCGGTCAGGACCGGGGCATCTCCGTCATCTTCGTACCGAGGCTCTCACTCCTGCTCGGCCATCTCCGCCGGTGGCTGTTCCGGCGTCTCGAAGGCCTCGAAACTGAGCTCGTCGGTTTCCTCGTCGACGCCGACCAGGATCGTCGTGCCGGAGACGTAGCCGCCGAGCAGCATCTGCTCTGAGAGCGGATCCTCCAGGCGACGCTGGATCGACCGCCGGAGCGGCCGGGCGCCGAGTTCGGGGTCGTAGCCCTTCGTCGCGAGGAAGCCCTTGGCGTCATCGGTCAACACGAGATCGAGTCCCTGCGAGCCGAGCTGCTCCTTCACGCGGACCAACATGAGATCGACGATCTCCTTGACCTCCTCGAGCGTGAGCTCGTGGAAGACGATGGTGTCGTCGATCCGGTTGAGGAACTCCGGCCGGAAGTGGCGCTTGAGCTCCTCTTGGACCTTCTCGACCATCTTGTCGTAGGTGTCGCGATCGTCGTGGGTGTTGAAGCCGATGTTCGTCTTGCGCAAGTCGCGGCTGCCCAGGTTGGAGGTCATGATGATGACGGTGTTCTTGAAGTCGACCGTGCGACCCTGGGCATCGGTCAAGCGACCGTCCTCGAGGATCTGCAACAGCGTGTTGAACACGTCCGGGTGTGCCTTCTCGATCTCGTCGAACAGCACGACTGAGAACGGCTTGCGCCGCACGGCCTCGGTCAGCTGGCCGCCCTCGTCGTATCCGACGTAGCCGGGAGGCGAGCCGATGAGGCGCGAAACAGTGTGCTTCTCCATGTATTCGGACATGTCGAGTTGGATCAGGGAGTTCTCGTCGCCGAACAGGAAATCCGCGAGCGCCTTGGCGGTCTCGGTCTTCCCGACACCGGACGGCCCCAGGAAGATGAACGAGCCCGAAGGGCGCTTCGGGTCCTTGAGCCCGGCACGGGTCCGTCGGATCGCCTTCGAGACGGCGACGATCGCGTCGTGTTGTCCCACGATCCGGTTGTGCAGTTCGCTCTCCATGTGGACGAGGCGAGCGGTCTCCTCTTCGGTGAGACGCTGGACCGGGATTCCCGTCCACTGGGCGAGGACCTGGGCGATCTCCTCGTCGTCGATGACCCATCCGAGCTCTCCGCCCTCCTCTGCGAGACGCCGCTCGACGTCGGCACGGTCGGAGATGAGCGAACGCTCCTGGTCGCGGAGCTGCGCAGCCCGTTCGTACTGCTGGGACTGCACGGCGTCCTGCTTCTCGGCTCGGACGTCTGTCAGCCGCTTGTCGATCTCGGCGAACTCGGGATTGTTCGCAGAGCGGCTGATCCGCATCCGGCTCCCGGCCTCGTCGATCAGATCGATCGCCTTGTCGGGGAGGAAACGATCAGACAGATACCGGTCGGCGAGGTTGGCGGCGGTGACGATGGCCTGATCGGTGAAGCGGACCGAGTGATGCGATTCATAGCGGTCTTTGAGACCGAGCAGGATCTGGATCGTGTCGGCAACCGTCGGCTCGTCGACCTGAACCGGCTGGAAGCGTCGCTCCAACGCCGAGTCCTTCTCGAGATACTTGCGGTACTCCTCGAGCGTGGTCGCACCGATCGTCTGGAGCTCACCGCGGGCCAGCATCGGCTTGAGGATCGAGGCTGCGTCGATGGCGCCCTCGGCCGCACCCGCACCGACCAGGGTGTGGATCTCGTCGATGAAGATGATGATGTCACCGCGGGTCTTGATCTCCTTGAGGACCTTCTTCAGTCGCTCTTCGAAGTCACCTCGATAGCGGGAGCCCGCGACGAGCGCTCCGAGATCGAGTGTGTACAGCTTCTTGTTCGTGAGGGTCTGCGGGACCTCGTTCGAGACGATCTTCTGGGCGAGACCTTCGACGATGGCCGTCTTGCCCACCCCCGGCTCGCCGATCAACACCGGGTTGTTCTTGGTGCGCCGCGACAGGATCTGCATGACCCGCTCGATCTCCTTGGAGCGCCCGATCACCGGATCGAGCTTCCGGTCACGCGCCGCCTGGGTGAGGTTGCGGCCGAACTGGTCGAGCACCGTCGATCCCTGCGCGGACGCCGAGGACGACTCCGACCTCGACGACGTCGATGCTCCAGCACCCGCCGAAGGCTGCTCCTCGGATCCGGACGGGCCGGACAGGAGCTGGATGACCGTCTGACGGACCTTCTGAAGCTCGGCGCCGAGCTTCTGCAGGACCTGGGCGGCAACGCCTTCGCCCTCGCGGATCAGACCGAGGAGGATGTGCTCGGTGCCGATGTAGTTGTGACCGAGCTGGAGAGCTTCGCGGAGGCTGAGCTCCAGCACCTTCTTGGCACGTGGGGTGAACGGGATGTGCCCCGTCGGGGCCTGCTGGCCCTGTCCGATGATCTCCACAACCTGCTCACGCACGCCCGACAGGTTGATGCCGAGACTCTCGAGCGCCTTGGCCGCGATGCCCTCCCCCTCGTTGAGCAACCCGAGCAGGATGTGCTCGGTGCCGATGTAGTTGTGATTGAGAAGTCGGGCCTCTTCCTGTGCCAACACGACGACACGGCGGGCCCGATCAGTGAACCGTTCAAACAAGGCTGGGCCTCCTCTAGAAAATCCCCCGCAGGGACCGCAAGTATACCTCTCGGCAGGTTTAGGCCCAGACCTGAAGAATCTGACGGCGGGCGAGACGTTCGACCCGTCGAGCCTGATTAACTGCATGACAGGTCGACCGGTATGGTGGCGCCTGCAATGTCGGAACTCCAGGAGCTCATTCCACTTCCCGACGTCTGGACGTCGATGGCCGCCGTCGAACGCCGCCTGCTCGAGGTCTCCACGTCGGATCATGATCACCTGACCGAGATCGCCCAGCACCTGCTCAAGGCGGGGGGCAAGAGATACCGGCCGCTGCTGGCGATCCTGGCGGGCCAGTTCGGAACGGTCTCAGACCACCGGCCCATCGAGGCGGGGGTCGCGGTCGAGCTCATCCACGTCGGGAGCCTGTATCACGACGACGTGATCGACGAATCGGACACGAGACGTGGCGCGGCTTCGGTCAACGCCAACTGGACGAACACCGTTGCCATTCTCGCCGGCGACTTCCTCATGGCGCGTGCGTCGGAGACCGCAGCAACCCACCTGAGCCTCGACGCCGTCCGGTTGCTCGCCGCCACCTATGCAGAACTCGTCGAAGGCCAGACACGAGAGCTCGCACTCGATTTCGACGTCGATCATGGGCTGAAGGAATACGAGAAGGTCATCGAGCAGAAGACCGCATCTCTCATCCGCACCTCCGCCCGTCTCGGGGCGATGGCCGCGGACGCGGAACCGGATGTGATCGAAGCGATCTCGACCTGGGCACACGAGGTAGGCATGGTGTTCCAGATCGCCGATGACGTGCTCGATCTGGTGTCGACCACCGAAGCGATCGGAAAACCCGCCGGTTCCGACATCGCAGAAGGCAAGTTCACGATGCCGGTCCTGCTCGGCCTCGACGGGCCCGACGGGCCGCGCATCCGCGACCTGCTCACCCAGGATCGCCCGTATTCGCAGGAGACCATCGACGAAGTGATCCAACTGGTGCGGAAGGGCGGGTTCGTCGAGCAGGCGCTCGATGACGCACACGACCGCCTCGATCGCGCAGGCAAGGCCGTTGCATCGCTGCCGGACGTTCCCGCCAAGGCCGTCCTCGGTGTCATCGGCGAATACCTCGTCACGAGAGTCTCCGGCGTCCGTCGTTGACGAAAGCGGCCTGTACCCGGCTCACCCGGGCCGCAGCCACCTTCCTCCCTCTGCTCCGGAGACGCGCATCGACCGACAAGTCATCGCTTCAGCCGGCGTCGGAAGAGCCGATGGAGAAGGCATGGATGATCTCCAGCAGTTCTATCGGGGTGCGGTCGGCGATCAGGTCGCCGCTTTGGAACACGCACTCGTCCAGCTCGAATCCGGAGCGGCGAGCGCCGAAGAGACGGTGCGTCAACTCGCGCACACCCTGAAAGGATCCGGCTCGAGCTACGGCTTCCCCGAGGTGTCATTCGCCGCCGGGGTCGCCGAACGTGCGGCAACAGGCGAACTCTGGTCGAAGGGCCGGGAGCTGGTCGACATCCTCAAGGCGATCACCGCCGGGGTCGAGTCGAACACGATCGTCGTCATCGAGGACGATCCGCTCGTCAGCCATTTCATCACCGCAGAGCTCTCCGGCGCTCCCCAACGCCTGATCCACTTCTCGTCACTGGGTGAGGCCACTCGATTCCTCTCCACCTCCCAGACGCCGGCCCTGATACTGCTCGACCTCTTCCTACCCGACGGGGACGGACGGACGCTGCTCCATTCGTTGAGAGACGACGAAGCCACCGCGGACGTGCCGGTGATCGTGATGTCCGCCGCATCCTCGGAGATCCGTAATCGCGAGGTGGCCGAGCTCTCGGCGACAGCCTTCATCTCGAAGCCATTCCAGGCGGGTGCCCTTCGCTCTCTCATCGACGAGATCCTGGGCTCACAGATCGATGAACGCGCGTCCGCCAGGGTCGATCTCACCGACGCGTACCGGACGACCATGCAAGCCGCCGGCTCCTCGAGCGTCGCCTGTGTGCTGCCCGAACAGCACGGCCCCGGCGGATTCCGCACGACCGCTCTCGACGAGCCGGCCGCCGAACCGATCATGCAACTCCTCCGCCAGCAGCTCGGCCCGCACAGCACCGTGGGCCTCTGGGAAGCCGCCGAAATTGCAGTCGTCAGTGCCGATCCACCCGACGTGCTGGCCAAGCAGCTCGACGACGCCCGATATGCGTGGCGGAACACGCCCCGCGGGAACGGCTCGGAGACCGTCGCCTCGTTCTCGGCCGCCGTGATCAACGAGTCGGGGCCCGCGAGCCTCGTCGACACGTACGCCCGGGCGCTCCGGTTTGCGCTCGACGTGCACGAGACCTCGGGCGACCGCGTCGTCATGACCGATGAGATCGAACACCCGAGACGGGTTCTGCTGGCCGAGGACGACACCCTGACGGCTGCGCTCATCATTCACCGGCTGGAGCGGGAGGGCTACGAGGTGGAACATCACGCCAACGGCACGTCTGCGCTGGCTGCGGCCGACGACCACCACTTCGGCCTGGTGGTCCTCGACGTCCAGATGCCCGGCGCCAACGGGTTCGAGGTGCTGCAGCGGATCCGTTCGAAGCCCGAGCTCAACCACACCCCGGTCGTCATGCTCACCGCCGTCGGGGGCGAACGCGACGTGGTGCGCGGCTTCGAGCTCGGAGCTGACGACTACATCCTGAAACCGTTCTCGCCGGCAGAGCTCACCGCCAGACTCAAGAGATTCACGAGGGCCCAATCATGAAGGTGCTCATCTGCGACGACGATCCGGTGATCAGGTACCTGCTGAAGGTCGTGCTCGGAAAGCGGGCGGGTGACGAGGTGATCGAGGTTGCGAACGCCGATGAGGTGTTCGAGGCAGCGGATCTCCACCGGCCCGACCTGATCGTGCTGGACTACGTGATGCCGAATCGCAACGGTGCGGAAGTCGTCGAAGAGCTGAGAACCGATGAAGTCTTGGGCGCGATCCCGGTCGTCTTCCTGACGGGTCGTTCCGACATCGCCGAAGAGACCCTCGATGAGATCGGAGTGGCGGGTCTCATCGAGAAGCCCTTCGACGCCTCGGCACTCCCGGACCGCCTGCGCGGGTTCGCCGCCACCCGCGCCCGATAGCTCGCGGTACAGGCTGTGGACGTGGGATCCCGAGCCTCGAGTCGCCGGTCGCAGGTTTCGAGCAGACAGCCCGGAGCCGGAGGCCGCGAGCCGTTTCGGATTCCCTTGATTCCCCCTCGCAGTCGCCGACAGGGGCGTCGATGACGCAGCCATCGACCATCGTCAAAGCACGTGCAGACGCACCCGAGATCGAACTCGATGTGTCGGCGTTCGACTTCCGGGCACCGGACAAGTTCCCCCGCGGCTTCGTCCGCGACATGACCGACCTCCACGCCACCTTCTCGAAGAACCTCGCGGATCGACTGGGGCGAGAGCTCCGAACGTCGGTGACGATCGATCAGATCGGCGTCGAACAGCTCAGCTATGACGGATACGTCCGGTCGATGCCGAACCCGTCGATCCTGTCGATCTTCGAACTCGGCGACACGGCAGGCAAGGTGATCTTCGAGGTCAGCCCGCAACTGGGACTCATGCTCGTGGACCGCATGCTGGGCGGATCGGGCAAACCCGTTGCGCCGAGGCGGCCCACCGAGCTCGAGCAGTCGATCCTCTCGGCGCTCTTGATGCATCCGCTCGAGGCGCTCGGAGAGTCGCTCGAAGGAATCATCAACGCGGCGCCTCGACTGGCGGCGACCGAGTTGAATCCGCAATTCGTGCACGCCGCTGCCCCGACCGAGATGGTGCTGGTGTTGACCTTCAGCGTCGTCGCGGAAGCGAGCGGTCCCGCCACGAGGGGTCTCATCAGTCTCTGCTATCCGCTCACAGTTCTGAGCCCCATTCGGGAAGCAATCCGCCGGGCGACCTGGTCGGGCACTCTGCAGCAGACTCCGCCGTCGGACGCGATGGCCTCCATCCTCTCCGGCTCACTCGTCGAGGTCGCCGTCAGCACGTCCCGCTGTTCGATCCCGGCCTCCGAGCTCGCCGGACTCGCAGTCGGAGACGTCGTGACATTGGAACAGACGACCGACGAGCCACTCCTCCTCTCGATCGACAACAGACTCATCGCCGAGTGCCATCTCGGCCGCCAGGGCCCATATCTGGCGACGCAACTGGAGAAATGGATCTCATGACGACACGCACCCTCCCTCGCACCGACATCGAGTCGATAGTCAGGGCCGCAGCAGACGCCGTCGGTGAACTCGCCGCAGCCCCTGTCACCTCAACACCCACCGACTCGATGGCGGCCGCCCAGGCGTCGATGGCGGCGGTCGTCGATGGTGACACGATCGTGTTCGGCCTCGCGATCGACGACGGTTCGCTGCGGACGCTCACTCGCACGCTTCTGCCCGATCTGGAGACGGAACCCGACGCGGCCGAGATCGAAGGCACACTGCTCACGGTCAGCACCCAGATCTTCGCTGCCATCGAAGAGGCGGTCGGGCACCCGCTCGTCGAGGTCGATCCGGAACCATTCGACTCCACGTTCCGTATCGACTTGGACGGCTCGGCGATCGAGATCGGTGTGACGTCGATTCCGGTCGTCGGGCAGATCACTGCGCCTCCGACCGGGAGCCGGTTGTCGAGCGTCCGTCTCGACGTGAGTGTCGAGCTGGGCAGGGCCAAGATCCCGGTCAAGGAGCTCCTGGCCCTCGACGAGGGCGGAGTGATCCGACTCGGTCGCACGGTTGGCGAACCCGTCGACCTCGTCGTGAACGGAACGGTGACCGCCCGTGGAGAGATCGTGGTCGTCGATGGACGGCTCGGTCTCCGCGTCACATCCCTCGTCTGATCGGGTCCGGCAGGGTTCCGATCCCTTACCTCTCGATTCCGCCCGCCGACAGGGTTGCCATGGAACGGCTCTCAGCGAACAGCCCCGCGTTCGACACGCCACGTCTCGTCGCCAGCATCACACTGGGACTCGGCGGGCTGGTGCTCGCCGCGATGTGGATGGTGCTGTCGATCGACCGGGCATTCCTCATCGGCCTCTCGCTCGGTCTCGCCGCGGCACTCGCGATCCAATGGGCCCAGATCCTCTGGTTCACCGCCAACGTCAAGCGCACCGAGCACCTCGAATGGATCAAGCGACTCCCGCCCTCACTGACCGCCTTCAAGCGACCCCTGCGTGCCATGCTCCTCGAGATGGACGAACGCGAGGCGGCGATCGCCGAAGCCGTCTCCAGGGAGCAGATGCGCAGCGTCGAGGCCGAGACGCTCCGCTCCAAGGTCCAGACGCTCGAGACCGCCCTGTCGGAGACCCGTAGCGACATGATGGACGTGCTCGACGGGCTCAAGACCCTCGAAGGCTCCTACCAGGACGCCACCATCGGCCGGATCGCCCGTCTGGCGAGCCTGCGCAGCAGCCTGCAGGGCCCCGTGGTGGTCACCCAGCTCGCAGAGCTGGTGGCCGAGGTCGCGGCGGCACGCCTGTCGATCCGCGACCGGGTGGTGCTCTCCGGTCCGCTCCCCGCGGTCACATGTCCGACCCAGGTCATCGAGACGCTGATCGACGAACTCCTCGCCGAACTCGTCGAGCTGAGTGACGGACCAATCGAAGTGTCCGGACAGTCGGACGGCGGCATGGCCGTGATGACGTTCAGCTCGGGACAGATGTCGCCGGCGGTCTCTCCGGACGTGTCCGTGGCGCAGCGAGCCGCCAGACTCCTCGGCGGAGACGTGTGGATCTCGGCCGACCGCTCGGTCGTCGTGGCGGTGCCCCGCCGGTACGAGCCGGGGATGGAGGCGCTGCGGCCTGCCGCAGAGGCCTGGGACATCTCGGAGCTCTTCTGATGACGACGGCCACAACTGACGAGACCACGGTCGAGCCGGCCTCGATCGTCGGCGCCAAGATCGCCGTTCACTGGATCCCGACGCCGTCACGGCGACGCCTGCTCGACCACGACGTCGAGCTGACCGATCAGGTCGAGATCGATGCGCAGCTGGTTCTGGTCTCGACACGAGGAGCCAGTGCGCAACACCATGTACTCGAGCCGTATTTCGAGTCCGGCGTGCCGGTCGTCGTGATCGTCCACCCCGGCGGAGAGACCGTCGCCGCCGCCCTCGTCGCCAAGGGAGCGACGACGGTGGTGGCCGAAGGCCGGGAAGCAACGGCGCTGGACCTGTTGAGAAACGTGACCTCTGATCGCCTGGTGCGGAGCTTCCAGATGCACCTCGAAGGAGGGACCGGATTCTCCGCCACCCCGCTCGAGGACCCGATCACCAAGCTCCCCAACAAGCTGATCTTCGAGAAGCGGCTCGCCACAATGACCTCGGATGGCGCCGTTCACCGACTCGGCTTCATCCAGCTCGGACCGGAGTCGTCGCTGGCAGTCCTGCCCCGCGCGACCGTGGCGGGCATCAGGCGACGGTTCGCATCGACGGCATCCGAGTTCGTTGCCCACCACCACGGCGAGCTGTTCGACGTCGGAGACTGCCGACTCGCGTTCCTGGTACCCGACCTGAGCCTCGACGACACGGCGCTGATGGCCCGGAGGCTCGTTGACGTGTCGACCTCGTTCACTTCCGACACCGTGCCGGTGACCGTCTGGGTCGGGACGGCGGGCCCCGAATCGGCGATCGACGGCGACTCCCTCGTCTCCATGGCGATCAAGAGCCTCGAGGCCGCCAGGAAGCGCGGGATGCCGCACCTCGACGGGGAAGAGCTGGCTCGGGACTCCTCGGCTTCGGTGGAGCTCGACACCGCGCTCGCGATCGCCACAGCGGTCGACGAACTCGATCCGCGCGGCGCTCATTCCGAACGTGTCGCCGAGACCGCTGCCGGACTGGCAGAGGCGATGGGACTCGATGAACTGGGAGTGGCCCGGGTGCGCCTGGCAGCCGTGCTTCACGACATCGGCAAGCTTCGCTTCGGTGAGGCTGCCTTCGATCCGGTCGAAGAGCAGTTCGAAGCCGCCAAGATCGACCATCCGAACGTCGGAGCATCGTATGCGGCGCTCATCGCCGGCCAAGAGGTCGCAGAAATGATCAGAAGCCATCACGAGCGTTGGGACGGGACGGGTTTCCCGAACCGTCTCGTCGAAGCCGACATTCCGATCGGCGGCCGGATCATCGCGATCGCCGACTTCCTCGACGGTCTGGTCTCCGACGGCATGGGCACCGACGAGATCCGCGAAGCCTTCGCAAAGGAGTCCGCCGCCATGTTCGACCCGAACCTCGTCGACCTCCTCCTCACCCTGCTCTGAAGATGACAGACTTCAGATGACAGACTCGCTACGCGGCAAGCTGCACGGGGTCCCGTGCCGCCGATCATCCGGCGACTGTCGTGCAGGTACTTGGGGACGTTGACCTGACTGACCTGTCATCTGTCATCTGTCATCTGTCATCTCGGCCCTACCGCAGGCGAGCTTCAACCCTGCGATGGAGCTTCAGTCGACAGATGCGCTTTGAGGCGGGCGGTTTCGGCGGGGGTCCAGTCGGCGGAGTCGAGGACGTCCGCCCAGGCGTCGGCGTGGGCCTGCGCCGAATAGAGATGGCCGTAGCCGTCCGGTACCGACGTACCGGCAGTCATATCCGTCAAGACCTGCCACATGGTCACGAAGGGAACCCAGACGAAGTCGTCGCTGAGCTCCGAGCCCCGCTGTCCGTCCTTCAGCCAGTCCGGCTCGTCCAACAGGAGGTCCGGAGTGAAGAACACCACCGGATCGGAAGCATGTTGTAGATAGAGAATCCTCGTACTCCCCCACTCCCCCGTCGGGAGCGATACGGACCTCGACTCGTTTGTGAACCTGACCGTCCTGCCATGGTCGTACACCGGCGTCTCCGGCGTGCTCGACGGGTCACGGTTCGCGACGAGGCGGTTCCACATCGGGCTGAAGAACGGAGGACCGACCATCAGTGCGCCGTCGATCGGCGCATTGACGATCTCGATCGACGTGAGGATCGACTCCACCCCGTACGAGCCGAGCGACAGCCCGTAGACGTAGAACTCCGATCGCGGCTCCGGTCGGCTCGCCCAGTACGTATGGATGGTGTCGAAGACGACGTGGGCGGTGGCCTTGACCTCGTCGAGGTCGCCGAGCAACGACACGGCACTCGGAAGGTAGGAGTATTGGACACCGACGACGGCAACGTTCCCCTTGGTGACGTAGTCGAGAGCAACCATGGCACTCGAGTCGAGCTTCCCGGTACCCGTGGTGACCGCGACGACGAGCACCTCACGATCGAAGGCTCCCGTCCTGATCAGCTCGTCCAAGGCGAGCTGGGCGCGCTCCTCGACCGTGTCTGCCGACTTGAGGCCCACGTAGACGCGGATCGGCTCCAAGGCGCCACCTCCATGAAACGCGTTGAGGTCCTCGACGCCAGGGCCCGAGGCCACGAATCTGCGGCCCATTCTCCCCAGGCTGTCCCACTCGATCGGCGACGCTGCGCTGCCCGACCTCAACGGTGAATCGGGCGGAACGATTCCCTCGTCCGTGGACGCATCGAGCGGCGCAGAGACCTGATTGGCGAACGCGAAGAACCCGTCCACGAGGACCTCGCTCCAGAACCCCCACACGAGAACGCCGAATGCGATACCGCCCATGAGAAGAGCCAGCCGCCGTGGAAGATGCCGGTCGAACCACCGGGCAATCACGTTGAACAATCGCCGCATCGACCTCGTCACAACCATGATCGCGGTGGCGACGGTGGCGCCCGCAGGCAGGATGAAGACCCAGACTGCCGGCGAGGTCTCCGGCATCCCGAACGAGGCACGGACGCCGTTCACCCAGCCAACATGACGCCAGAGATTCGCCATCAAGCCGATTCCGAGCAGCGCGTACCAGCCTGTCACGAGCAACCGCCACACCCTGCCACCCGGTGTCGGGAGCTCGAGAAACCGCCACAGCCATTGCCAGGCAACGCCGAGCCCGTACCCGATGGCGAAGGTGATGCCGAGCACCAGGCCCTGAGCGACGCTGCTCTTCGGGAGCATCGACGGCAGCAGGCTCAGCGCAATGAACACGACTCCCGTGGCGACACCTGGAATCGAGACAGGCAGCGAGAACACCGCCGGCAGTGGCTTGTCGGCGAGATCCGAGCGATCGAACGACGCGAGTCGGTCGATGGAAGCAAACCGTGACTGAGGACCGACGGGCGCAGCGGGCGAACCCCGGCTCGCTCTCGCAATTGAGCCGCTGCCGCCGGGCCGTAGATCGAGGTTGTCCGGTTTCGTGTCGGTGCCCATGGGTTGTCGTCGCCCCCGTACATCGCGTCGCACCGCACCCGAATCACCTAGAGGCAGATGTCCATTTGAAGTCCGGGGCCTGGCTCGCCGGGGGGGACGACAGATCACAGATGACAGACAGCCCTGTCAGCGCGACACGTGTCCGCATGACAGCCGCCCGGCACCCAACCTCTCCAACCCCGTGCAACCCGACCCGCACCAGATCTGTCATCGGTCATCTGTCATCGGTCATCGGTCATCGGTCTTTTGTCATCTGGCATCTCCGACTTTCGACGGCGAATCGTTAACCCGACGAGAAACCGTCCGACGAGACAGGAGACGCAACACGGACGTTGCGTGAAGACAGATACGCAGACCACAAGGAGGTA
>Ga0224512_10004158_pt1 | contig 12377 bp, 13 predicted proteins | sample SF_May12_sed_USG_4_FD_169103 | JGI IMG/M metagenome (GOLD analysis project Ga0224512, IMG submission 169103) | Sediment microbial communities from San Francisco Bay, California, United States - SF_May12_sed_USGS_13 | ecosystem: Environmental > Aquatic > Marine > Sediment | place: USA... | reverse complement strand
TATTCGATCAGCGCCACGTCCACCTCGGGCATGTCGAGCGCGGTGAGGCTCTTGTATTCGAGCATCGAGGGAATCTTGTGCACGAGCGCATTCGAGAGCTTCGCCGGCAGGCGCCGGAAGGACTGCTCTTCCATGAGCGCTTCACCCAGGCCCATGTAGACACTGCCGATAACCTGTCCGCGCGCGAGTACCGGGTTGAGGGCGCGGCCGATGTCGTGCGCGATCCAGAGTTTCGGCACCGTGATCCAGCCGGTCGCGGGATCGACTTCGGTTTCCACCACGCAGGCAGAGAAGCTGTAGGCGGGCGAGGGTCCGACGCCGGCGCCCTTGTATCGACCCGGTGCCTTGGGCGGCGCGTACGAGCCGACCGTGGAGAGCGTGCCGAATTTCGCTTCGCCGAGCGCAATCGCCTCGGTGAAGCTCATGCCTTTGTCCGGGTCTTCGGCGGCGAACACCCGGCCTTGCGAAAATTCGACGCGATCGGGCGTAGTGCCGAGCGACTCGGAAGCGGCTTCGGCGATGCTCGCGCGCACGCGGCCCGCGGCCTGCAGCGCGGCGTTGCCCATCATCACGGTCACGCGGCTCGAGTACGAACCGAGGTCAATGGGCGTAATGCCGGTGTCGCCGGTGATGCAGCGCACGAGCCCGGTGTCGATGCCGAGCACTTCGGCGACGATCGTCGCCAGCACGTCGTCGGAGCCCTGCCCCAACTCGGTCGCCCCGCAGAACACCGTCACCTGGCCGCTGCGGTCGAGCAGCAGCTGCACGCCCGTGTGCGGCATCTTGTTCCAGTAGATCGACACACCCGCGCCGCACATGTAAGCGCTGCAGGCGATGCCGAGCCCGCGTCCCAGTGGCAGCTTGCGGTGTTTTTCCTTCCAGCCGGAGCGCTCGACCACGGTGCGGATGCACTCGGCGAGGCCAGTCGAGCCGATCCGCAGCCAGTTCGCGGTGAGCGCGTTGTCCTTGGTCACCATGTTGAGCCGCATCTCGGCCGGATCGAGCCCGAGCTTTTCCGCGATCTTGTCGAGCTGCACTTCCTGCCCGAAACGCGGCTGCGGCGTGCCGTGGCCGCGTTTGGGGCCGCAGGGCGGCTTGTTGGTGAATGTGCGGCAAGCCTCGAACTTGAATCGCGGCAGCTCGTAGGTGACCGGCGTCAGCACGCCGGTGTAGAAGGTGCTCGCCGGGCCGTGCGAACCGTAGCCGCCGCCATCCAGCAGCGTCTGCAGGTGCATCGCCGTGAGCTTGCCGTCCCGCGTGACACCGGTGCGGAACTTCATCAGCACCGGATGCCGGCCGCGGTGCTGATAGAACACTTCCTCGCGCGTCAGGCAGATCTTTACCGGCCGGCCGAGCATGAGCGCCGCCTTGGCGACCACCATCTCGTGGTTGGCCGGATCGCACTTGCCGCCGAAGCCGCCGCCGTTGGGCGTGGCGATCACGCGGATGTGCGAGGCCGGCATCTGCAGCACGCGCGCGAGCTGGCGATGCAGGTAGTGGGGATTCTGCGTGCTGGTCGAGAGCAGCAACTTGCCATCGCCCTCCACGCTGGCGAGCGCCGCCTGCTGCTCCATCGCCAGGTGCGTGTTGCCCTGGAAGAAGAACGTGTCCTCGAATACGTGATCGGAGTTGGCGAGCGCCTGTTCCACGTCGCCGAACTCGTAGGCCTGGTTGCGGTGGATGTTGCCCTGCTCGCCGTAGTCGTGGATGCGCGTCTCGGGATGTGCGAGCGCCTCTTCGGGCGTGGCGATGGTCGGCAACGGCCGGTAATTCACCTCGATCAGTTCCAGCGCCTCGTTTGCGGTCTGCTCGTCCGTGGCGATCACCGCGGCGACTGGATCGCCGACGTGGCGCACGCGCTCGGGCGCGAGCACATGCTCGTCCTGCGACACCGGCATGATGCCGTAGGGAATCGGAAAATCCTTGCCCGTGAGCACGAGGTGCACACCCGGATGCTTCTCGGCGCGCGCAATGTCGATCGATTCGATGACCGCGTGCGGCAGCGGCGAGCGCAGCATCTTGCAGTGAAGCATGCGCGGCAGCACCAGGTCGTCGGCGAAGCGCACTTGCCCAAGCGCCTTGGCGCGGCCGTCCACGCGCCGGCGCGCCTTGCCGACCACGTCGAAGCGCTTCTTCTGTGTGCTCATTTGTGTGCCCCCCGCATTTCCGCGGCGGCATTTTCGATCGCGTCGACGATCTGCTGGTAGCCGGTGCAGCGGCACAGGTTGCCCGAGATCGCTTCCTTGATGCGCTCGCGGCTCGGAGCCGGCTCGGCCTCGAGCAGCGCTTTCGCGGTCATCAGCATGCCGGGCGTGCAGTAGCCGCACTGCGAGCCGCCGTGGTCGGCGAACGCCGCCTGCAGCGGATGCAGCTTCGTGCCCTGCGCCAGTCCTTCTACGGTCTCGATCGAGCGGCCTTCGCATTCGAGGGCGAGCGTCAGGCAGGAAAGCACCGGCTCGCCGTCCACCAGGACGGCGCAGGCGCCGCACTCGCCCAGTTCGCAGCCGTGCTTGGTGCCGGTGAGGTTGAGGTCCTCGCGCAGCACTTCGAGCAAGGTCTTGTACGGCGCGAAGGAAACCTGGGTGTCCTCACCGTTCACCCGCAGGGTCGTGTGGATGTTGCGCGGTGCGGGGGCGTTCATGCGCGGGCTCCTGCTGAAGAGGGCGCGGCGGCAAGCCCGCGCACCAGGTAGTCGGACAGCGTTTCGGCGATCTCGTCGGCGCCCTGCGGCCCTTCGGGCCGGTACCAGCGCGCCGTCCAGTTGAGGGCGCCGAGCATGGCGCGCGTCACCAGCGATATGTCGCAGCGCGCGAACTCGCCGCGTTTCATCCCTTCCGCGACGATGGCGCGCACCGCGCGCTCGTAGGCGTCGCGCCGCTCGATCATCTGCGCGCGCATGGGCGCGGGCAGCGCCTCGACGTCGAGGTGCGCCGTCGCGCCCTCAAGCTCGTCGAGCATGCTGTGCACGTGCGCGCGCAGCACCCCGTGCAGCCGCTCCGCCGCCGTGCCCCGTGCAGCGTCCGCGGCGGCCTGCATGCGCTCGAGCGTGCGCTCCTGGCAGAAGAGCAGGATCTCGTCCTTGCCGGAAAAGTAGTGGTACAGGTTGCCGGGCGAGAGGCCCGCCTCCTCGGCGATCTCGCGCATGCCGGCGGCGGCGATGCCGCGGCGGCGGAAAACGCGCGCCGCAGCGTGCAGGATGTCCAGGCGTCGCGCCTCATTGCGCTGGCGCACGCGCGCCCCGCGAAGACGAACTGAACCAATGTTCAAAACTTGAACCACTGTTCGAATATTAGGCCGAAAGGCCGGCCGCGTCTACCCGCGCCATGAAGCGCGGGGAGAGGGCCTGAAGGCGCGCGGTCGTCATACGTCCACTGCGCATCATGTAATCGTAGGCGAGGCCGAGCGCTCCCAGGCGCCGCATGCGCGCGGGGAAATCCTCGTACCAGTAGGAACTTGCGCTCGCCGCCGTGAAGAGCTTCTCCACCACGGGCCGGCGCTCGCGCTCGAACGCCGCCAGTGCCCCCGGCACGTCCTCCCCCGCCTCGGCGAGTGCCCGGTCGAGCGCGATCGCGTCCTCGAAGGCGAGCCGGGTTCCCGAGCCGATGGAAAAGTGCATGCTGCGAAGCGCATCGCCGACGAGCACGCGATTCCCCGCCGACCAGATTCGATTGGCGAGCAGCGGGAACTGCCGCCAAGTCGAATTGTTCGACACCAGCGGCTGGCCGCCGAGATCGGCCGCGAACACGCGCTCGCAGTAGGCCCGGGACTCGGCATCGCTCATGCGCTCCAGGCCCGCGCGCTGCCAGGTCGCCACGTCGCACTCGACGATGAAGGTGCTCATGTCGGCGCTGTAGCGATAATGATGGGCGACGAAGGCGCCGTCTGCGCTTTCACGGAACGTGAGCGTGAGGCAGTCGAAGCGCTGGCGCGTGCCGTACCAGACGAACCTGTTGGTGAGCCATTCGACCTGCGGCTCGAAGCCCGGCGTGCCGCGCACGACCGAGTTCAGGCCATCGGCGCCGACGACCAGGTCCGCTGCCGGCAGCGACTCCAGGCGGTGCCCGAACTGCATTTTGACTCCCGCGGCGCGGCACAGCTCCTGCAGAAACTGAATCAGCTGCAACCGGGCGATCGCCGAGAAGCCGTTGCCGTCGATGTCGATGGCCTCGTCGCGGTGCACGATACGCTGCATCGGCCAGGACTCCATGCGCGCGGCGAGCGCGGCATGCAGGTCGGGCGCGTCGCGCTCGAGGAAGGCGAGCGCGCCCTGCGAGAACACCACGCCGAAGCCGAACGTGGCGCCGGCAGGGTTCTGCTCGTGGACTGCGATGCGCCAGCGCGGGCGGCGGCGCCGGGCGAGGAGCGCGAACAGCAGGCCGGCCGGGCCGGCGCCAACGATGCGGATGCGCATCGCCCGCATGATACAAATTGTTACGCCTTGTTACCCACGGCGGGCGGCCGCAGGACTAACCTGTCGTCATGCAACGGATACTGGTTCTCTTCCTGGCCGCGTGTTTCGGTGCCCTGGCGATGGCCGGGACTGCCGACGCCCGCGGCGGCCACGGCCACGGCCGCGTGCATCTCGGTGTCGTCATCGGCGGGCCGCTGTGGTGGGGCTACTCTCCGTGGCGCTACTACCCGCCCTACGAGCGCGTCATCGTCGAGCGTCCAAATCCGACGGTGTACGTGGAAAAGGACGCGGTCGGTGATGAACGGGACGCAGACCAGTACTGGTACTTCTGTGCCGACTCGAAAACCTACTATCCCTACGTCAAACAATGCGCAAGCCCATGGCAACGCGTCGTACCGCATTCGCCGCAGGAATAGCCGCGCTCGCCGTCCTGCTGCTCGCCGCCTGCGCCACGGCGCCGCGCGGTCCTTCGGTGCTGGTTCTGCCCGGTGAGAGCAAGACATTCGATCAGTTCCGCGCCGACGACTACGAATGCCGCCAGTATGCGAGTTTCCAGGTCGACGGCACGACGCCCGACAATGCAGCCGCCGACAGCGGAGTGAAGAGTGCCGCGATCGGCACGGCCGTGGGCGCCGTGGCAGGCGGCCTGATCGGCGGACACGATGGCGCGGCCACCGGCGCGGGCGCGGGCCTGATCGTCGGCGCGATGGGCGGTACGGGCGCCGCGCAGCGCTCGCAGTACAGCGCGCAGCGGCGCTACGACTTCGGCTATCAGCAATGCATGTACGCCAAGGGACACAAGGTCCCTGTCGAGGGCTACGCCACGATGCGACAACGCGGTGGGCGCGGCTATGCGGTCCCGCCGCCGCCGCCCCCGCGTTAGCGCGTAGGGTGGGCCGCTGGCCCACCTATGGTGGGCCAGCGGCCCACCCTACGGCAGCTGAATCTTCCCGCCGCCCGCGCCGCCGAGGCCGCCCATGCCGCCGGCCGGCGGCATCCCGCCCTGAGGCACGACGATCGACGACGCCGCCTGGCGCCGCAGTTCCTGCAGCTCCTTCATGGTGCGCTCGATCGCTTCCTTGGCCAGTCCGCCGAACTGCTTCGCCGCGTCCTCCAGCGTCGCCGCCGGAATTTCGAAGGCGATCGGCAGCGTGCCGACCTGCGTCATCACCTGCGTTTCGCCCACGTAGATCACGGGGCGCGCGACGTCGGTGGTGGCGTCGGGCTTGACCGGGGTCATGCGGCGGATGGTGCCGATGCGCCGGTCGGTGAAAACCTCCTCGAGGTAGAGCGCCGCCGGATCCAGTTTCGGATCGCTGCCGCGCTTTTCGTCTCCTGTTGCCATGTGCGTCCTTTGCCGTCAGCCGAATGCCGCTAGTTTACTGCGCGCGCAGCTTGAATCGCTGGATCTTCCCGGTCGCCGTCTTCGGCAGCTCGCTCGCGAACTCGATCCAGCGCGGATACTTGTACGGCGCAAGCTTCTCCTTCACGTGCGCCTTCAGCTCATCCTCGCTCGCCTTCGCCCCGGGCTTGAGCACCACGTAGGCCTTCGGCTTCACCAGCTTCTGCTCGTCCTCCTTGCCGACCACGGCGGCCTCGAGCACGGCCGGATGTCCCACTAGGGCGGCTTCCACCTCCGCGGGCGAGACCCAGATGCCCGACACCTTCAGCATGTCGTCGGTGCGCCCGCCGTAAGCGTAGAAGCCGTCGGCGTCCCGCGTGTACTTGTCGCCGCTCTTGGTCCACGCGCCGACGAACGTCGCGCGGCTCTTGGCGCGGTTGTTCCAGTAGTACATGGCGCTCGTAGGGCCGGAGATCTCCAGCTCCCCCAGCTCGCCCTGCGGCACGGGATTGCCCTGCTCGTCCACCAGCCGCAGCTCGTAGCCCGGCACCGCCTTGCCCGTGGTGCCGTAGCGCAGATCGCCCGGGCGATTGGACAGGAAGATGTGCAGCATCTCCGTGGAGCCGATGCCATCGAGGATCTCGAGTCCGGCCTTGTCCCTGAAGCTCTTCGCGATCTGCGGCGGCAGCGCCTCGCCGGCCGACACGCAGATGCGCAGCGCCAGCGCTTCCTTCTTCGGGAAGCTGGCGTCGGCGAGCATCGCCGCGTACAGCGTCGGCACGCCAAAGAACAGCGTCGGTTTCTTCTCCGTCAGCCGCTTAAACACCGCCGCCGGCGTCGGCCGCTCGGCCATCAGCACCGCGGTCGCGCCCGCGGCAAGCACGAAGGACAGGGAATTGCCCAGCCCGTAGGCGAAGAACAGCTTCGCTGCGGAAAAGACGACGTCGCTGTCCTTCATGCCCAGCGCGCCGCGCGCGTAAAGCTCGGCCGTCTCGACCATGCTCGAATGGGCGTGCACGGTGCCCTTGGGCATGCCGGTGGACCCTGACGAGTAGAGCCAGAAGCAGGCGTCGTCGCGGTTTGTCGGCGCGGGTGCCAGCTCGGCGCCGCCCTTCGCCAGCACCTCGTTGAACGAGGAGCCCGTCACGATGATGTGCTTGAGGAACGGCATGCGCTCGAGGATCGGCTTGAATTGCGGCAGCAGCGCCTCCGAGACGACGAGCGCCTTCGCCCGGCTGTCGGCGAGCATGTACTCGTAGTCCTTCGTCGTCAGCAGCGTGTTCACGGCCACCGGGATGATCCCCGCGCGGATGGCGCCGAGAAACGCCACCGGCCAGTCGATCGTGTCGTGCATCGCGAGCAGCACGCGGTCCTCCATGCGCAGGCCCATCGCCAGCAGGCCGCCGCCGAAGCGGTTGGCGCGCTCGGCGAGCTGCGCATAGGTGATCGAACCCGCGTCGTCGTGGAACGCGGCCTTGGCGCCGCGCCCGGCCTGCAGGTTGCGTTCGATCAGGTCGAAGGCCGCGTTGTAGGTGCGCGGCACTTCCACGCGCGGCGGCGTGACGCTATGGTCGGCGCTCGATAGTTGCATCGTCTCCCCCCTCGTGAACCGCTGGAGGATTGTTCGCGTCCACGCCCAGCCCGTCAAGAAGCACCTCGCGTACAAACTGCTGCGCGAGCGGCGCCAGTTCGCGCCCGCTGGCGTGCGCCAGGCTCCACTGGCGGTACGGCGCTTCGGCCGGCGAGGCGTCGTCGAGCGCGAGCAGGTAGACGTCGTCCTCACCGCGCGCCATGCGGTCTGCAAGCGGCACGCGCTCGGCGACGTGCAGGCTCGCTTGCACGCCGGGGTGACGCGCGCAGAATGCCGCCAGCAGCCGCGCCGCGCTGCGCCGCGCAGACGGCACCGCGGCGACGCGCAGCACTGCCGGCGGCGGCTTGCGCAGAGCCTCGAGCCGCGCCGCCATGCGTCCGATGACGTCGAACAGCTCGCCGCATGCGGCTTGCAGCTCGCACCCGACTGCGGTGAGTCGCAATCCGCGCCCCTGGGCCACGAACAACGTCACCTCGAGGGACTGCTGCAGCTTCCTGAGTTGTGTGGAGACCGTCGGCTGCGCGAGGTGCAGCTCCTCCGCGGCGCGCGTAACGCTGCCCAGCCGGGCGACCGCCTCGAACACCATGAGTTGCGGGAACATGCCGTGCCGGAAGAACCGGCGCAATTCGGAACGCGGCATCGCCTGCTCCTTCGTCGAGTCCTGAGGTCAGGCCACGCCACTTGACGCGGCCAGGCCCGAGGTCTCGCTTGCAGCGTTGCGCTGCCCATGCGGCCGGGGACGAATCCCGGCATGACGACCGCACGCGAAGAAGCTACTCCCCTGCGGGGTACTACCGGATCCATCCTACCAGATTCGCCCGCTGGCCGATTCATTGCAGAACGCGATGCTTTGCATCGCGTTTCTTCAATTTTCTTCAGGCGCGTCCGCCCTCAAAGTGAGCGCTGGAAGAGACGGAGGGCGCATGGAGATGTTCGTGAACGCGGAGTTCTGGTCGGCCCTGGCGGCGATCGTCGTCATCGATCTGGTGCTGGCCGGGGACAACGCTATCGTCATCGCGCTGGCGGCGCGCAACCTGCCGAAACAGCATCAGCGCAGGGCGATCCTGTGGGGTGCGGCGGGCGCGGTCGTCGTTCGCACGAGCCTCACAGTGGGCGTGCTGTGGCTGCTCAAGGTGCCGGGCCTGATGCTTGCCGGGGGCCTGCTTCTCGTATGGATAGCCTACCGGCTGCTCACCGGCGAAGACGGCGGCCGCGAGCACGACGTGGCGCCGGCCAGGGGATTTTGGGCGGCGATGCGCACGATCGTCATCGCCGATGCCGTCATGGGGCTGGACAACGTGCTCGCGGTCGCGGGCGCGGCGCACGGCTCCATCCTGCTGGTGGTGCTCGGACTGGTGATCTCAATTCCCATCGTCGTCTGGGGATCCACTCTGATCCTGCATTGGCTGGAGCGCTACCCTGGCCTGCTCTACGTCGGCGGCGCCGTGCTCGCATGGACTGCCGTCACGATGATCAGCGGGGAGCCCTTGATGATTGACCTGCTGGTCGGCCAGCCACTGCTGGTCGATGCACTGTATTTCCTGGTCATCGGCGGCACGCTGGCTCTCGCCTGGCTGCGCAAGCGCCGCACCCTCACCGCAAAGGAGATCCTGTCGTGAAAATGCTCATTCCTGTCGACGCATCGCGGGCGGCCCTGGCGCCGATCGACCGCCTTGCTGCCCTCCAACGCCGTGGCTCGAAGCACGAGGCGCTGGTGCTCAATGTTCAGCCGCGATTCCATCGCCATATCAGCCGCTTCACCAGCAGGTCGGACCGCGACGCGTTGCGCGCCGAACGCAGCCGCGCGGCAATGGCCGAGGCCATCGAGCGCCTGTCGGACGCCGGCGTGCCGTTTCGCGCCATGACCGATCTCGGCCGCCCGGCCGAGCGCATTGCCGCGGTCGCGGAGGCTGAACGCGTTGACGAAGTGATGATCGGCGTCGGCCGCCACCCGGCCTGGCTGCGCTGGGTGAATCCTTCGATCGCGCAGGAAGTCATGGAGTTGACCGACATTCCGGTCACGGTTCTCGCACGTGGCCGGGCCGGTGCTTTCGAGCGCTTCGCCCTGCCGGCCGGGCTGGCCGGCCTTGCGGCCCTGTTCTACGCCGCCGAATAGGTCTCGCGCACGTTCGCCACCCACGCCTCGGCCCACTCGATCGCCACCTCCTCGGGCAGCGTGCCGCTCGACGCGTCGTGCGTGTAGCGCTCGCCGATGCGCTCGGCGCCCAGGCCCGACAGGAGCTCGTCGAAGCGCTTGCCGCCGAAGTTGAACGTCTCGGCGTAGGTGCGATCGCCCAGGCCGAAGACGCCGTAGCGCACGCCGGCGAGATCGGGTTTTTGCGCGCCCAGTGCCGCATAGAGCGCCTTGGCGTTGTCCGGCACGTCGCCCTGCCCGTAGGTCGACGTACAGATCAGATACACCGCCTGGCGGTCAGTGAAGATCGTGGGCTCGAGCTTGTCCATGAGATGGGTGACGACCTGGAGGTCGTCGCCGTCCAGGGCGAGCTCCATCTCCTGGGCGCACATCTGCGCCGTGCCGGTCATCGTGCCGACGAGTATGTTGATTATCATGCGTTGCACAGTATAATGCATGACCACGTTACAGAAAAGCAGTATATTGCATATGGGCGTCCCCTCCCTGCCGCTGCACCGCGATGACCAGGTCGAAGCTGCGTATCTCGCGCGCCTCGGCGAGCGCGTGCGCGCCTGGCGCGCCGAGCACGCCATGACGCGCAAGACGCTCGCCCTCGCCTCCGGCGTCTCCGAGCGCTACCTGGCGCAGCTGGAGTCGGGCCGGGGCAACATCTCGGTGCTGTTGCTGCGCAAGCTCGCCCACGCCATGCAGGTGCCGGTGGAGCTGCTGGTGCGCGAGCACGGCGACGCCGCCAAGCTCGGGCGCATCGCGCTCGTCGGCCTGCGCGGCGCCGGCAAGTCGACGCTCGGAATGAAGCTGGCGCAGGCGCTGCAAGTGCCTTTCATCGAGCTCGACCGCGAGGTGGAGAAGGAAGCCGGCGCGCCCCTCGACGAAGTGTTCTCGATGTACGGCCAGGAGGCGTTCCGCCGCTTCGAGAGGAAAGCGCTGGCGCGCGTGCTCAAGCAGCGGCCGCGCGCCGTGATCGCGACCGGCGGCAGCCTGGTCACCGATCCCGACGCCTACAGCCTGCTGCTCGATCACTGCATCTGCGTGTGGTTGAAGGCCACGCCCGAGGAGCACATGACCCGCGTCATGGCGCAGGGGGACGTGCGGCCCTTCAAGGGCAACCCGGCGGCGCTCGAGGAGATCCGGCGCCTGCTCGCCGATCGCGACCGGCTGTACGCGCGGGCCGATGCCGTGCTCAGCACCTCCGGCCGCCCGCTCAAGCAGAGCCTTGCCGAACTCAAAGCGCTCGTCGCCAAGGAAACCGCATGAACGCGCCCGACGATCTGCCCGCGCCAGTTTCATTCGAGACCCGGCCCGACAAATACCACCACTGGAAGCTCGCCTTCGCGGGTCCGGTCGCCACGCTCACCCTGGACATCGACGAAGACAAGGGCATCGCGCCCGGCTACAAGCTGAAGCTCAATTCCTACGACCTCGGCGTCGACATCGAACTCTACGACGCGCTGAACCGCATCCGCTTCGAGCACCCGGAAGTGAAGACCGTGGTCCTCACCAGCGGCAAGAGCCGCATGTTCTGCTCGGGCGCCAACATCTACATGCTCGGCCTGTCCACGCACGCCTGGAAGGTGAACTTCTGCAAGTTCACCAACGAGACGCGCAACGGCCTCGAGGACTCGAGCACGCACTCGGGGCTGAAATTCCTCGCGGCGCTGAACGGCGCCACCGCGGGCGGCGGCTACGAGTTGGCCCTCGCCTGCGACGAGATCGTCATGGTCGACGACCGCTCGAGCACGGTGAGCCTGCCGGAGGTACCGCTGCTCGGCGTGCTGCCGGGCACCGGCGGCCTGACGCGCCTGGTCGACAAGCGCAAAGTGCGACGCGATCTCGCCGACGTTTTTTGCACCACGGCAGAAGGCGTGCGCGCCGACCGCGCGCAGCAATGGAAGCTCGTCGACCACACCGCCAAGCCGCAGCAGTTCGCCGAAGCCGTGCAGGCGCGCGCGCTCGAGCTCGCGAAACTTTCCGACCGTCCGGGCGGCGAAGGCGTGAAGCTCGCGCCGCTGGGCGAGAGCCGCCTCGTGCAGGTCGCGCTCGACACCGCCGGCGGCACCGCAATCCTCGCCGTGCGCGGACCCGACAAGGTGGCGCTGGAGCGCAGCGCCGACTGGTATCCCCTGCGCCTTGCGCGCGAGCTCGACCGCGCGATACTCGACTTGCGCCACAACCAGGTCGAGATCGGCATTTGGCTCCTGAAGACCCAGGGCGATCCCGCACGCGTGCTGGAGCTCGACGCGCTGCTCGAGAAGAACGCCGGCGACTGGTTCGTGCGCGAAACGATCGGCTATCTGCGCAGGACCCTGGCGCGGCTCGACGTCTCCTCGCGCTCGATCTTCGCCGTGATCGAAAAGGGCTCGTGCTTCGCGGGGACGCTCCTCGAGCTGGCGCTCGCCGCCGATCGCAGCTTCATGCTCGACGCCGAGGAAGGCGGCCCCGTGATCGCGCTCAGCAATCTGAACTTCGGCACTTACCCGATGGTCAACGACGAATCGCGCCTGAGCGCGCATTTCTGCGGCGAGCCGCCGGCGCTCGCGCGCGGCAAGCTGCTCGACGCCAAGGCGGCAGGCGAAGCCGGCCTGATCACGGCCACGCCCGACGAGCTCGACTGGGAAGACGAAGTGCGCATCGCCGTCGAGGAGCGCGCGAGCCTCTCGCCCGATGCACTCACCGGCATGGAGGCGAGCCTGCGCTTCACCGGCAGGGAAAACATGCTGACGCGCGTCTTCGGGCGCCTGTCGGCGTGGCAGAACTGGATATTCATCCGGCCCAACGCGGTCGGCGAGCACGGTGCGCTGAAAGTCTACGGCACCGGCGCGAAGGCCAAGTTCAATAAGGAGCGGGTCTGATGGCATCGATCAATTACACCGACAAGATC